>JACKZZ010016015.1_pt1 | contig 10566 bp, 8 predicted proteins | sample 8027871 | NCBI WGS metagenome assembly JACKZZ01 (sample SAMN15724774, study PRJNA655200) | protist metagenome | isolation source: fluorescence activated cell sorting (FACS) single amplified genomes of... | place: USA: West Boothbay Harbor, Gulf of Maine | collected 2000-07-19
CCTATAATTTTACGCTTTAAGTAAGAGAGTAAAGTTGTACAGAATGTTGTTGGTCGTAATGGTAAGCCTATAGAAGAAATAATATGCACGCGTAAAAGTTGTACAACTTTTGTTGTAAATCGTTTGCATAATATGACAATAACAACGGCTGACGGCAGGGAAAAATGTTCTGCTGGCATTGGCAATGTGCGGAAGGCCAGTAGTGTATAAAACAAGTACAGGTAGGTAGGTAGGTAGGTAGGTACCCATGCTTATTAGAGTGGATAGATGGATTTAATAAAAAAAAAAGTCCACTATTTAATATTAAGGTAAACTTTACATATGTATATCATATAATGATGTATACTATCGTTGTTTTCTCTCAATTATTCAGTTTTGTATAATATATAAAATTAAGGATAATATTACAAGTGTATTACATGTATCTTATTCAGATAGGACATACATACATACACGCTCACTTGTATGTGTACTTATTACTATTTACTTGTATATTCGTTTGTTCAAATGACCTATAACTTCGATTAATATCAGCACAGCACTTCCACCGGTCAGTTTTCGAGGATTTAAGAAAAAAAGTCCACTAAAGTGGAAAAGTCCACTAAATAAGTCCACTATCCAGGGGTTAGGTTAGGTTACCTGTATTAATCTTAATTCAAGAGAAAATGAATATGCTGCCGCATTCATTATTTTTCATTTTAGATCAGACAGGCTTAAAACAGTTTTTGATGTTGTATCATAACAAAAATGAATTCGCAAAACGCCCCAAAAGCTCTGAACTCCGAAATTATTAAGGACCACGATGGTATCCCGATAGACGAAATCTGAAAGAATATTCATCCAAAGTAAGAGTAAATATAGGAACAGCATTAAATATAAACATATCACCATCAACAACAATGTCCATTATTTCCATGTAAATCTTCAAATTTTTCCAGATCCATTTTCCAGTATTTCATCATTTACATGTAATAGCATTACATGAATGCTGAAATTTTTTTACATCTGAATGCGGAATCCGCATTCAATTTTGAAATAGGTCACACAGCATTAAAAAAATTAGTTGTTTTACACTACTGAATAATCTATTGAAGTGTACAACTAAAAATCGTTCGGTTTTCAGAAAGCTCCAATGCTACGTACGTTATGTTGAACCAAAAAAAAATATTCATATTGTGGAAAACAATGCCTGCTGAAACATCAATGATAACACCATACGACAAGAGCTCACTGTGTGCGGAGCTATGTGTAGTTGACATTCTCACTGAGTTGCTAACATCAAGACAGCATTGCGTCGACTTACAACACGTCTTTTTTATCAAGCACTCGACTCACTAGGATGATGTGCTCGGGACCTCGAGGTTCTTCAGAGAAGTTTAGACACCTTAGAGTTCAAGTTCACGAACTCATAGTTGTTTAATACACCAAACCTTCATACTCTACTCATATGTACATAATGGCTGTATTTAATTACTGTAATATAAACAGTGTTCATCACATACATGAAATTAATCGTGACAATCCGATTATGTTTAATCAACGTGTTGTGGGTTTTCTTGTCGTAAAACTTATGTAATGGCTGTAATTACTTAATATAAAAGCAGTGTTCATGGCAAACATAAAATTAATCATGAGCTGAGACATCCCAGCACTGATTTTTCTTCTTTAAATCAGAGATAAGTGAGTTGAAGAATTCTTCGTGTGCATGATTATTATCTCTACCTTCGAATAAGGCCCTCAACGCAATAGTATAGGAATGTCTTTTCCTGTGCTTTCGGGTATATTTGTCATAAAAATTTAAATTCCTCACCATATTCTGTCTACTACTAATATAATGGTTGTATTAAATTAAACACCTGTCCACTTTCGTCATATAAATCAAATTTCTCCATCAGTATTCACCTCCGTTAATAGAGCCCTTGTGGTTGAACCATGATCATCACCTGGCTTTCTATCCCAATGCGGATGTTTCCTCTTCAAATCAGAGATAAGTGAGTTAAAGGCATATTTAGGTGCTGGATTGGTATTTCTGCCTTCACGTAAAGCCCTTAACGCTTCCATATAATTATATTTTATCATGTGCTTTTTGTTAGGTTTGGGTCAGTGTTAGTTTGTTAAGTTTGTTATAAACATTTATATTCCTCACCATATTCTGTCTCAATGACTTTCTAATCGGTTTGGATGATGTAGTTTTAGATGAAACTTTGACTTCCTTCTCCAAATCGGATCCTGTGCAATTCTCCTTACAGTGGCCAGAGTTGGTTGAAATGGGCCGGGTTTTGTTACGAAAACTGGTAGAAAGGATGGAATCTGTGGAATTTGATGTAGTCAAATTAGCTGAGATTGTTGTATCTTCAACCTCCGAACGAGATCCTGTACGGTTTTCCAAACAGTGGCCTGAATTATTTAAGAGTGACCGGGTTTTGTCTTGAGAAACGGTAGGAGGATTAACAATCATAAATCGAGATATCATATCCGCTGTATGGTCGCATGGTTTAGACACCAAGGGTTGTGGTCATGTAAATTGAGGAGGTATTGTTATCAAATTAGCTGAGATAGTTGTATCTTCAACCCCCGAAAGAGACACTGTACAATTTTCGAAACAGTGGCCTGAGGTATTTAAGAGTGGCCGGGTTCTGTCTTGAGAAACATTAGGAGGGTTGACGTTCATAGATCGAGGTATCATATCCGCTGTATTCTGTCTACTTGACTTTCTAATACGCTTAGATGATGTAGCTTTATCTCTCGATTCTTCGAAATTCGAAATGATATATTTTTTGGCAATATTTGGTAACCCCTGAAGTTTTAGAATTTGATATTTGAGACAGGAAGTGTTTAATTAAATACAGCCTTACTATTTATTTATGAATTGTTGATTATATCTCTATTGCCTTTGTATTGTTTGTTTTACGCAGATAAAGTTTCTATTATTGTACTGGAAAACGTTTTTTGACGAGTTTGAATTTCACTAGTACTATGAGTAGTAGTATACTGCAATTATAATATATGCGGCTCATTTTCCTGAGTTCCGCCATCTCACTTGTAGAATTCAAAACAATCTAGCGATCCCTGTGGAGTGCTTCGGCTACTTTTGTTTCGTTTTAATCATTACTCATTGGTTTTCCCTTTGCAACGTTTTTGCCCATTGTTTTTTGTCTTCATAACCTTGCACATGCAACTGATGAGCAATTTTCCAGCCTCTGTTTTTACGCTCAAGATCGTCCTTTGATATCCAATACTTCACTTCCTTCATTCCTTGCCATTTTGCAGCAGTATACATCTCGTCCATCATAGGCTGCAATAACAAAAGAGGTGCGAAATTACTCCACGCGGGAAACTGTAAACTAATGTAATCTTTCGTGACCCCGCAAACTCTAGAATCGGAACCTGTTGCAAGTCCTGTGTTATTCGTTGTAGGCCATTCGTTGACTTCTTTCTCTCCTCCAAGTACATCTCGAATAGACCTTTTTGGCTCACTTTTTGACTCGCAGCAGCTCATTAATAAACACAAAGGTTTACCATCGATTCGGCAACCCCGCCATTCCTTCGTATTAGGGTAAGTTTCATATAGAAGTTTTGACATACTTTGATCACCACAAACTCGATCCCACACTTGAATAATGGGTAACTGATTGTTGACCGGTACATATCCTGGATAGAGAAGAAATGTTAGACTGCGTCCATGTTTTGTTTACTGCCCAATTATACGTACCAATAATTTTAAATGCGCAAAGTTTACCCAAACCTATCGGAAGTACATAAGGCATTCTTTCCACCTCTTTACGCCCAGGAAAATTAATTATACTTTGTTTCCTCTTCAGATCGGCAAGCGAAGATACAATCCGTCTTCTATGATGAACAGGAATCCCGAGAGATGAAAATAACTCAGATAGCTTATCTCTTGGCAGTCCGTGTAAAATTGCGCCAGATATTTGAGTTTCTTTGATTCGTTTACAGTACTCGTAGACGTTGTCGTCTAGTCCATCGATCTCTTTGTTGGTTGCCAAAAATAAGGAAACCTCTTCTACTGTCCACAAGGAATAATGCTTCAAGAGCCGTTTATGCTCATCCCCAAGATATTTTTCAAATGCGCCTGTCCAGACACCATTTCGCATCCATGAAGGGTATACATTTCTATCGCATCCTCTCGTTTTCAAGGCCGCCGATCGCTCGTATTTTGAATCTTCATCTAACATTCTTGCTTTCGTGTCCCTTTCAGATTCTCCAAGGATTCCACCACTTACTTCTTTTGTCCCAATTTTCCAACGACGGGTGGACTCACGAACAATTTCTAAAATCGTCCAATGTTTCCTAGAATTAGCAAAATATTCGGCTGTCTTTTCATTTTTATCTTTAAGAGTGGGGTTAGCTCCATGACGAAGTAGAATTTTTGCCTTTTCCTCGAGGCCGTATATTGCAGCCCACATTAAGGGGGTTTTGCCAAGCTTATCTCTGGCATTAATGCTATACATGGCACCACATTTTAATAAGACGGTCGTTGTTGGTCCATCGCATGCGTGGTGTAAGGGTGTTTCTTTGTTTAAGTTGCATTTGTTTGCGTCAGTTCTAGAAAGTGTGATCATCATAATTTTGTCCACCTCCCCTTGCCGAGCCGCTTCCCATATAGAAGTAGGAACCGATCTCCATTGTTGACCGATTTCAAGTTGTGTCAATTGGAAACCTTTGTCCTCCATGGAAGGGTGGGTTCCATCTTCTTCGCCACTAACATTCATGTTTCCAACGCAAATGAGAATAATTTGCCCACGGGGGCAAATTGCCCCGGCAGTGAATTAGAAAAGGTTTCAACATCTGCATAGATCCATACGACCATTTATTTCACACGGTAGCAACAATTGAACTAATTATTTGAACCGTTGATAAAGGAATAAAGGTTTGAGAACGTGAGAACTTGACCAAAACTGTATTCTCGAGGATTCTTGAGGACGCTGTCTGTCACACAGCATCGGAAATAATTTTTATAACTGAAAAGAAATGGGCTTATCCCATATGAGGGGTAAATTTTAGAATGAGAGCAATTTAGGCACAGAATTCTGTGCCTAAATTCATCAACAGTATGATGGATGGCATAAGAGGGGTACAACACTTGCACTACGAGACTACGAGTACTTGGTAATATGTACATTATTTTCTTGATTTTTCTTGGAGTCTGTCTAGCTCGGGAGGCAAGTAGAACACAGCATTCTAAAAAGTACAGACACACACGCCTGGTTATTTTCAAAATTCAACGACAACAAGTAAACTCTTACGTGCACGGCGCCGGCGGACTGCGCCGTCCCGCGTGCGACCGTCGTGCCGAAGTAATCGTGTTCTCGGGGACAAGCGTAAACCAAGCAGGTAAAAATTATCATTTAATATATTTTTACATTTTTTAATATTTATATAATGCTCATACCTTGGGGGTGTTTTTTTTTTGCGGGCGCGAAGAACGCGTCCAGCGTCCTTGCACCGATCGCCGTAACCGGAAACACGGGTCTCATTCCTCAGGGAGTCGGTGGCGAATACTACACTTTGAGCGCTGTGGCAGCCGAAGTTCAAGTCAAGGCGACGGTGGTGACCAAAGATCACTTGAAGGCGATTACTGCACCTCGAGAGTTCTCCAGCCCGGCCACCGGCTCTCAGGCAGACAACCTCTTCGACATCCAAGACGCTAACCCTCCCTTCGTGGTTACCCCTGCCCTAGCCTCTACACTGACCGCCGCCAACACGGGGCAATCCACCAAAGCCACGACCACCGCAGCTCTTGCTACGTACTCTGGCACCAACTTGGAGGGGAACAGCACCACCGTGCAGGAGTTGGCCTTCCAGTTTGCTCACGGCAACTATAAAGAACAGATTGCTGCCTTCCGTTTCCGGGTCACCGTCACCACGGGCCATACCAGCCAGCAGTTCATGGTCAACGTGCACACGTTCAGCACTCCGGTACTGTACCTGTCCAAATACCTGGACACTGCATTCTTGTCTTCCCCATCGCGCAAGACCGCCACAATTAAAGATTCCAACAGGACTGTAGAAATATCAGGAGTTGCGCAGAACGAGGGCAAGGGATTCAAGTCTACCCAACGGCAAATATTCCGGGAGAACGATGCCAACTCGTTCTACCAAAAGGCGGCCGGGGACAACGAAGACTTTTGCCAGATTAACTCTATTGGGCGGAAACGTTGACGACTACTTGCCTGTCTTAGAGTCAGAGATCTTGGTCGTCAGCGCCGTGAATGGCCAGGTAGTGTCCCTCTCCCACAAGAGCACGTATGACATGTTAACCATCGACAGCACTCCGGTGACCTCATTCAAAGAAGGCGTGGACCTGAGTTCTTTCCAGTGCTGTGTCTATCCTTTGAATTTAGGCACATTTTCTGTGCCTAAATGCCAAAAAAATTTCACATTATTTAATGCTATCGCATGCTAGCTATCACGAGAGTGAAGTGGATAGAGCTAGAAAAGAAATAGACCAATGCTGTGTAATAATAGCAACCCTAATACCATTTATATTGGATTAGAATGGGAATAATGCTATTCCCATGGACCACTATCTTTGGAGAAGAATGTGAAATTGCTGACAAAATGAAAGCTTCCTAGATGATACTAATAGAAAATTATACTTATTTCGATGTCGAAACAAAAATCACGGTTTTGGCATTTAGGCACAAAAGTGTGCCTAAATTCAGATAGCAGGTAAATAAGGTTGATGTTGGTTTCAGGCTTATTCGCCTGTTAGCGCCAAATTATGATGTTTCTGTGCCTAATTGTCTTAGATTTTCGAATTAACTCTCTCTGGATATTCGTACTTTCTGCACAGGAACTTGGGAAAGAAAAAACAAAAAAAAAGCTAGAATTTGCTCTAGCATGGAATAGCATATAAATTTGGGAATAATTTTTCGTTTTCTGGTCTATTGAGATTCTTCTGGATGCTATTCCCGTTGTAGAATAAACGATTGCACTTGGCAAATGATTACTTAATGGTGCTATTTCGTTCCTAGGTGCTATTTCCCCACGGAATCTCCTGTGGTGCTATTTCCCTTGATTCGATTTGGGCTTATATAAGTGAATACATCAACATAGCAGGTGATGGATGATGTGGCCAATAATGTATGCAAACGTTCGACCACTCACGCGTCTCTCTACTTCGGAGTTGTATCGGACCGGTTAACACTAGTGTGCTGCATCTCAGCAGCAGGTGAAAAGGTACCCAGGTGGAAAACACATACTCATCCTTGATAATTGCTCTTCCCACAAGGAAGGAGACATGTCCAGCACAATTGAAATTTTTCTTCCCCCAAAAACCACACCTTCTTTGGATGTACATAACATCATCATAATGAATACCATGAACAATACTAAATAACAACATGTAAGTACATTTCCAGAATGAGGAAAGAACGTGGGAGGTACGGAAAAGGAAGAAATTGGGCGATATTGTGTATTTTTGTATTGGTGTCATGGACTCCACTACACCGACACAGTAACGATGCTTTCCCTGCCCACCAAGTCTTGTTTGAACGGCGAAAAAAATTTTTTCTAGGTGTAAAGACAGCACAATTTGTCTTTATTTAGTGTCCCAGTGTCGAAAAGCCATCGATAAGCAAAATCCCCACAGCCGTTTTCTCAGAATCAAAAAAGTCGACCTCATCTAATTGGGGTCCGGGATTCAGAAAATTCGAAATCAATCATCGTTGCAATACGCGTATTACACACACCTTGCATGTAGTTGTACCGTGCCACTCGATGCTATTTAATTCTAATGCAGATTTAACGTTATTTAATGCTAATGCAGGTATTTCCGTAAGACTATGCTAAGGCAGGCAGGATCGTGGCCCGCCAATTACAAATTTAATGCTATTTATATTAATTATGTATCATACTCTTATTATAAGTAGTAGGTTATTAGCATTACGACATATATAATATATACACAGCATGGTATAATGATATTTAGATATATTTGACTGACATAGTGCGTATTTTGGGATTTTGAGCCAAAACGCACTAAAAGTGGCCAACGCACTATTTTGAACACACTAAATATGTACATACTTTTCTCTCAAGCAAGCGCGACGTGCAGGAGCTAACATCCTAACATGCGAGCCCCCACCACACATGTGTGTTCGTGCAAGTACAGTATAGAAGAGCGTTATGTAAAATCAATACTCAATGATCGCAGATCGCAGACGAATGCTCGATGTGCGGTCTGCAAAACATCGGCATACCACTGCGATCATAAACATGGATACACAATTGACATGTGCCACATGTTCTAAGCACAGCAGTGAGAATAGATTGACCAGTAGGCCTTTTTAAGTGTAAGTGGGTGTCTGTTCTGGTTCCTCAGAATTTCCCAGCGTTCCGCAAACCTTACCTACCGCAAACACTTCCCTGGTCGTTCAAATCTGTTCCGCTCCACAGAATCACAAATATACACTCTTAATAATTCTGTTGAACGACTTTCAGATTTCAGATAACCCTAATTTTTTCTCAATCCGACTCCAAGTCTGTGAATATAAATTTTGAGCCAGAAGCCAAGACTTTTCTAACATGCAATAGGAGTCAACGTCCGATGAATATTAAAACGCTTAAGACTAGTTGGTGGGTCCCTACTTCGTATGTAATAATAAACTCTTCGCGCGTACAATGTCTTAAAAAAAACGAGCAGAATATTACTACCAGAAAACGAATCCATACATGTCTTAAACGACTTACTTTGCAATATCCAAGATATAAATTGCAAGCACAACAAACATCATCTTATTCGAACCGCGCACAATTTCCGACAAGAAGCATTTACAGAAAGCACTGAATGTCTTAGCCCAAGAAGATTAAGGCTATTATCTTCACTCTTTCTCGACCACCAACTTCTGCATGAATGGTTTCAATTCGACCAACTCTTGCAAAAGAATTTCACAAATACGAACATATGTTATGGACCGAAGAAACAGAAGATCCCGACCTCTTTTCGAATTATTGAAAGTTTGCAAAAATAAATTGAAGAAGTTGTTAATGTGTATCACTCAAACGTCATCTAAAGAAATGGCAAGAAACGAAAAGCATTGTGTTAGGCCTTTCCATCTGCAAACTGAAAACAGTACTGGATAACTTACAACGTTTGTGGAAGCTGGACCTTGGAGGTCTTTCTCTCTCACCATAGTTTCATTGGAGAAAATCGCTTTGCCTCCGTCGATCACCTCATCAGAAAAATCCACATGTTTGTCCAAATTCTTCGCCTTCATCTCCATTTCTTGTAGCTGGAGCAGGGAGACGCTTTTTAATGCAAGGATCTTGGGTTTGCTTAAGACTTGGTTTAAGTTGCCCCTTTCGGAATACACCAAACCTGCTTTAGGCAATACTTCTTGTAACGAGTCCATATTTTATTGTGTAGATAATAAGTCATTCAAAGACAGTTCCCGGAGATTGTGAACGGGAGTGTCTAGACCGCATTTCTAAAGTGTCATTCGGAAATATTTCTTCTCGTATGTAACGAGGTCACGTTTGTTTGGAAATTGATACATTGGTACATCAACACAGTAGTAAAGGGTCGTTCTATGACGACTTTTTTATTGTAGCATATTACATATTAACGTAAAATAAATAACATAATAATATACAATACTTTATATAGGCTTAATTTAGCATGGGAATAAGATCAACGAAGAGGAGGGTATGTGTTAGGATCAGGGTTAGGAAAAACCATATGCTACAATCAATGGATAATTGAAATCTGTCGCCAGTGGTCTGTTATTATATCTTCTTTCCCAAGACATAATCTCGGAAGAAATCAACAATAGTAGATTTACCTATCCCTTGCACCCCTTTTAACACCAAAGCACTAATGTTTTTATTACCTTATATTATATTCGCCAACCAAAACACTACATTCTTCATTATTACTACATAAACTATCTTTTGCATAGTCTTCAAGAAAGTATTGTACTGCTTTTTTAGACGCTTTGCTGAATTCGCGAAAAGGTTTGTGTTTATGTTGAAATCCTTTAAATAAATTCATTTCATGAGGTTCAACTTCATCTTGTTTCGTTTGAATGACTGGCGAAAAATAAGTTGTATTCTGTATTCTGTCTCAAACCATTTTTTCACATCTTTTGGGAAGCATTTAAATACATTTAGTAGTTGACTAGAATCTATGGGAAACGATATGATTGTCAATAAAATAGTCCGTTGTATTTTGTATTTTTTTAATATGCATTTTGAAGTATTCCTTACATTTCAAAAATGAATATTTAAAGTTTTTTTTTTTGACTTTTATACCCAATTCGTTGAGTTGCTTTTTATACAATTCATATTCTTCGTCTTTATTGTTTCATACAATTCTAATAACTCTTCTATCTCAAATTGAGAATTTGTCATTCTTCACTAAATATATTAAAATTTGTGTTTAATTAAAAATCATATATACTTTTCTTCCAACTGAACCCATGATAGAACATAACTATATAATTAAAACAACTTAGAAGGGGGGGAGGGAGGAAAAGCAGTATTTACCTGAAAAGTATTCGTATCTCTGTAATCAACTTTCAAAATACCTCATAACTTATCATA
>JACKZZ010020865.1_pt1 | contig 10564 bp, 6 predicted proteins | sample 8027871 | NCBI WGS metagenome assembly JACKZZ01 (sample SAMN15724774, study PRJNA655200) | protist metagenome | isolation source: fluorescence activated cell sorting (FACS) single amplified genomes of... | place: USA: West Boothbay Harbor, Gulf of Maine | collected 2000-07-19
AATAATAATAAATATTATATTTATCTCCTCCCGTGCCTCCTACCGTAAATATATCGTCATATTCGTGCCTGTACTTTTTTTGAGCTGTTCTCTTCTTCCTTCTTCCAATAATGGATGAAATTTGTTATTAGTACCATTCTGAGAAAACAAATTGATTTATTGCAACAAGGCTTTGCTACATAGTAATCAGTAGTACACAAAGTGCAAAGAGAAACATGACCAGCCAAACATTGAAACCGCTCCCCACTTACTGTTTAAAAGCCATGATAGAATCTTCAAGTGCTATATCACTCTCAAGTCCACTAAATAAGAAACAAGCAAAACGATTACTAGCTGTAGATAAGAAGTGCAGAGAGCATCGCTCAATAGAAATGAAGAAAAGAAATAAGGTAACGCAAGAAATACTAAGAAAAAGCGTAAGGGGGAGGACATTGAACAGCAATCTGCGAACAACAAATTCTACAACAGACGATAAAAATACTACTGATAATAAAAATACTATTAATAATGATAATAGGAAACCTGGAGGGGGGGGGTAAAGTAAAACTCAAGAAGTCTTTCATCAAATTAGATGGGAAAAAAGAAGACGCAGCTGGCAAAGCCATGTTAGGATTTTCTAAAGCAAAATTATTTGCCAAAACTATTAAAAGAAAAACTGCTGAACATAATAGACGTAGAAAAAGAACGGGCAGAGAAGATGACGGTAGTATGTACGTAAATCCTAAACATGTGGCAACTTTGCGTGCCTGTGGAATTGTTAGAGAAGCAGCAATGACGTGGCTAATGAATGAAGATCCACATCAAGATTTAATATGGCAACCATACCAAAGTGAAAGAATTTTGCCACATACATTACCTTGTCCACCTTGGCCGAAACCTGGTGTATTATTAAATAGAAAGCGTGTTATAAAACGGTTGATTGAAGCCCCGTGTGTAACAAAGCAGGAACTACAACGAATAATTAAAGATGAAGTAACCTTTAAGTCTCGCAAAGACCCTAAAATTATGAAAGAGTTTATAACAATATTCGGAAATATGAATGCAATGCGCGATACTGGGATTGGCCCAGCGTATCAAATAAAGGATCACCTTACAAAAGATTTGGCGCCGAAATTTATTCCCAATACAGAGCCTGACAATTTGGTTTTAATGGCTAGAAGTAAAAAGGAATCGCCAGGACCCAGTGATTATGGTGATATATCGAAGAAATTAAAGTATATAAAAAAAATTGAACAGGGTTACAATGCTGGTTGGTATAGTCATGCAGATACAATACAAGAAACTGTGGCATCAGCTGTATCTGAATCTCCTGGTCCACAAGATTACGTTCGAAAAGATGATTTTGGAGCAACTGCAGGTAGTGCTGCTGCCGGTGTGAAATTTAATTCAAGAGGTACAACTGACGTTGATACTAAAATTAAAACTGCCAAAGCATTGCCCGGTCCAGCCCAATATAATGTAGAAAATGACAAAATTTTGCGTAAATTTCATTCTCCAAGTGCATTCATAAGTGATACTAATGGTGAGTCGCAACTAGAGACTATCATACGGACAAGCAACCAAATACCAGCACCAAATGCATACAACTTATCTAAATCAATGGATGATATAGGTGGTGGTAAATTTAATATATCCAATAGCAAATCAGAGTTGGATTGGGTCATTTTAAGAGCCCAAGATACTCCTGCTGGAAATCATTATTTTCGTCGTTCAAATGGTGTGCCTCCATATAAATTGCCACCTGGTGCACCTAAGTTTAGTATTACTGTACCCAAAACCCCAATAGAGTTAGAAATGGCACGAGCAAGTTCGACGCCAGGACCAGGTGCATACAAAATCAAAAGAGAAATTATTCATGGTGGGAACATATCAAAGTCTGAAATACCAAGTGATGCTGATGTTATTGCAAAACGCGCGGCAAAAATACCTGGACCTGCTAGGTATGCCGATTATTTTTTGCGTTCATCCACAGAAGATATAGCTGGTGGTAAATTTTCCAATGCAAAACCACTTACACATTTAGAATTAGTTGCTTTGCGCTCAGCAGAAACGCCTGCGCCACACGATTACAATGTAAAAGACCCAGCAATGAATGCATCTGGTGGCAAAATTTCCATTTCGAAAAATGTGAGATATACTGAGCACATTATAACAAGAGCGAAACAATCACCAGGTCCTCCCGATTATGCTGATTATTTAATGAAGGACATGTCGCAAGATATAAATGGTGGTCGCTTTAGTACTGCAAATCCAAAAAGTGAAATAGAGTGGGTGCAACTTCATGCCAAAGATACACCTGGTCCAAATGAATATATATTACGGTATAAATTGCCTAACGGTGGCTCATTTTCAAATGCTAATCCGCCCTCATCGTTGGAAAAAATTATTAGTAAAAGCAAAACATTACCAGCGCCTAATACATATAATCCAAGATATGTTCGATCCGAACGATCTATCATAATTTCAGAAGCAAATCCAAAAGGAGAAGTTGATTGGATCGTTCACAGGGCAAAACAAACACCAGCTCCACATGATTATAACTTGGGATCAACACTCAATTTAAAGCGTGGTGTAACTTTTACGTCTTCTAATGCAAAATCTGAAACCGAGTGGATTATGTATCGGTCGGCAAGCTTACCTGCACCAAATACTTATTATCCATTCCTAAATGGTGATCCAAGAGGCAGTCGGTAATAACAAGAAAAAATATTACGTATCATGGATATCTCTTGGATTTAATATTATTTTTTGATTTGATATCAGATCTAATTTTTTCTATTTTATAATCTATACGAGAGAGAACAGAGAGACAACGAAAACGAACGAACATAAAATAACGACTGATATTTTCATCTTTTAAATTTTTTATCGCCTGCAATTGGGTGTCTTTTGACCTTAACTTCATCGAACATACGGAATAACGGCATTAGATATGAAGGTTGGGAATGTTTAAGAAGTGCATTTACACATCTAAGTTGTTTAGAACATTTAGATATCAGTGAAAACTATGTAATGTTGTATGAGAATGAGATTGATGACGAAGACGACGACGAGGATAAAGTTTACATTGGAGACAGTATCAAAAACATGTTTGCCACATTATCCAAACTGGAAAAACTGAATAGTTTAATTTTGGAAAATACATCTATCAACGATGCTTGCGTTGAAGCTTTGGCTCCCTCGTTGGTGGAGATGAAGGTGCTGGAAATATGTGACTTACATGGTAATTATATAAGGGATGAAGATGTGAAAATCTTAGTTTCCTGCTTGCCAAAAATGACAGCGTTATGTACACTTGATATTAGTAGTAATGATTTTAGCGACGAGAGCCAAATGGTTTTAAAAGAAGCGTGCCAAATATACAGTATAAGTATATAATATCCAGCAGGTTGTGTTCATAGGGATATAAATGAATAATGTTGGCGGTTAGTTTTATTTAAATTTGAATTTAATTTTGTTTATTAGTAGAGGATGATATTTGTAAGTATGTGTGTAAAGTTTGTACTTAATCAACAACACTACTACTTTTGTTCCTATCATATTTTAAAAGCGGAATTTCAAATTGGTAATTTTGGAATTTGGAAAAGCAGGCGAATAGCATTAAAAACATCCTTAACGCTCAACTACGACGACGTGTTTAGACTTTAACATATTATTGTTTATTGCACCCCTTACTACTTCATCACGAAAAAAAAGTAGGGCGTACGAGTAGTATTTATCTACTATATTAATAAATAATAATAAATAGTAATACGTAGTAAGTTACATAGTAAATAATAACAACAGCTTTTTATTTTATTATTTTTTTGCAGCATGATGAAGCATAATTAATCTTACTGTCTCGTTTTTGTATTTACTCTGTGATTGTACCTTTTTCTTTCAACGCTGAAGAAATTGTATTGAGAACTTATACCCATAAATGTATTGATACATATGCATTAAGTTCACCTAACTCATCCAAAAATATATTTACACTCACACACATACAGAATATTGTACAACTTGACCAACATTACCATGAAAACAGTTTCGAACTCTGTATTTATGTTTCTCATGGAAATGATTTTATCGATATCAGCACTGATGTTAGTCTCTGACCATGCTTGTTTTGTTGCCTCGGTGCCATTGAAAAAATTCAAGCGTAATCATGTAATGCAGCACTCACACCAACCCATTTTTTTTTCCTTTTTAAAGACTGAAATAAAACCGTCTTTGACCGCTGCCCTCATTAAGAAAACGAAGAATATGCCAGGCACAAAAGAGGAAAAGGCAACTTTTTTATCGAACTCACTAATAGAATTAATATCCCATGTTGATGTAAAAAGACCAAGCAACGTTGAAGCTGCAGGTACTAGTACCCTTGATGATATGAATATAGATGGTTCTGTTGGTGAAGGAAGCAATGCAGAGGAAGGTTTGGCGGATGAAACGCCGCAATGTTTTGCTCAGATGAAAAGTTTGTTTGGTGGTCTTTTCGGATGTTTATCCGGATTAAATGATAAAGCTTGTTGCGAGGGCGAAGCAAAAAGTTGGGATGATGGGGGTCCACCTGTCCATGGAAATGGTATTATACAGCATGCAGTTACCCATGTACGTAGCTGGTTGCAGTAAACTAGAGAAAGAAAGAAACAAGAGGAGATTTTAAAAAAGTACTCGTAATATATACCTCGAAATAATTGAAAACCCAAAGGGTATATTTATATAAAAAAATTACGCGTTTTTTATCTATGCATACTGATGATTAACTTAAAAAGTTATATTTTATAATTTATATCATATTATATATATAATAGTATCTTACCGGTACTCATAAGTTAAATAAAATTTTGTACCCTGTAATTTATATTCATATCATATACAATTTAAAAAAAAATACGAGCGTAGGAAATGTAGAAGTCTATTTCAAATAGATCTGCACTTTTCATATACATTTATTACCTTTGGGATTAATATTCATGTGAGGGGGACTCAGAAGAAGACGTATTGCCTAGATTCCGAGTCTTAAGATGTTGTGATTGCTTATGAGCTGCCTTCCTACGTGCTTTTTCGTTCCTTGCCTTTACTCTGGTTGCTATGTTACTGGAACCAAAATGATTATCCGGGGTGATGTCCATCGGCGGAATATTGCGAATTTCGTTTGATGAAGAGTCGTAATCGTGAGAGACATTATTGTTGATGTTTATTGATTTTATGTCAATGGATTGCGATTCGCTGACTTCACTACTATTGTCTATGTCAGATGTATCTTGGTCTAAAGTACGGACCAGAGTTGAAGATGTATCATCCATGATTTCTATTGGGATATTCAGGTCAGTTGATTGACGTGTTTCGATACGAGGTTGTTGCGCAAGTGATCTCAATAGTGGATGTTGTGTCCCACTGACCGATTGCTGTACTAGTGGGGCTGACAATGATTGATGTTGATGTTGTATAAATTGCGAATTCATAAGTTGATTGTTTGAAATTGCAATATTATCAATATCAATACTGGAAGTCGCATTATTGTCATATATAATATCATATACGATATAAAATAAGTTATCATATTCTGAGTATTGATATCCTCCAAATATCATGTGTAAGAGAATTAAAATAAGCTTATAATATAATCAATATATATGATTATAATGTTGTATTAATCACTACGTAGTTTCTTCTATAGTTTCACGTTCAATCCGCTGCAAGTCAATTGTGGACAAAGGTATTTGCAACGCTGCCGATATGATTGTGCGACCAGGGACAGATAATGGATATTCTTCAAGCATTCTCAAAACATTTTCAAAATTAGTTTCTCTCATAATATCATCTCGCAATAGATTAACAAGAGCTAGTGATACTTTAAATACAATGGTCCATCCTTCAGACATAAATATATCCCATACACGCACAACAACATCCAATGGAAATGAGTATGTAAATATGGTCAATAACCATTTGGATGCAAACATTGATGGAAGCATAGATAAATTATCAAATAAATGTGAGGCAATATTTGGTAAATATAACCGCATTAGTTTTTCTAAGACAATATGATACAATTGCAATTTCGGTAGACCTTCTCGATATAAACCTTCCATTTGATGTTTTTGCATCACAGACACCATCGTCCAAAATGCGTCTTCTTCGTTTAAGTAACAAAGTAGCAGTGCACATATATAACCCATACCTTGGCAATATCCGACAGCAGGGTTATATACGCTATAAGCCCTTAAGACTTGGAACAATGAACGTTGACCAAGACCACCTGTAACTCGAAATTGTTGGTGTTTAGGAAATGTACGGCTTATATCGCGCGATATAGTTTCTTCTAAACCAGAGTTGGGTGCATACAAACATTCGGTGTATACATTAGCATTGTGGTACTTTGCAACACCAGCGCCGGTCAGAGACATCCACATGTGTCCGCGCAATATATTAGGTATACCTTTTCGTATGCGTTGACGTATTTTACCCGGATATTTCTGTTCGAAATGCTCCCACTGAGACATCATACGCCTCCATTTTTGTAAACGTAACCGTTTTCTTTGACTACGCTTTTGCTCGAAAATGGTCATGCCTTGAGTTTTGTCGCTAGTATTACCAATGCTATTCGTTGTGTTTAAATCCTTCGCTTTGGTACCAATGCTGTTATCTATGTCTTCACGACTAAATTTTGGCAGAACAACTTCGCGTTGACCGACAACTTGCATTTCTTCTCTAACAATTTTCGGCGCAATTTCATTTTTATTGCGTGTTTCTTTCTCAATTAACTTTTGCTTGTCTGCTTTGAATTCTGCTTGTTGCTCTCGACGACGAAATTCTTCGTAAGGATTACGCCCATCTGCTAATATTGCATCAAATTCTTGCTTTTGTTTATTCTCGACTTTTGTATCCATCGCATTTTCACCCTGTGTTTGTGAATTCGCAACTTCGGTGTTTTTCTTCAATTGTAACAACGCTCGTGTTCTTTCATTGTGCTCCCTCTCATGGACATCCATAACCTCTTGATAGGTTTCTTTTTGTTCATTCAGTAACTTTCTGAAATTACCTTTTGCAATTGCATGTTGAATTGTTGTTCCTTGTAATTGATTGTCAGCTAATCTACCTTGTGCAGCCATTTGTTTTGCAGGCCGGGGTTGTTTCATTTCACGTGTAGTTTCGTTTTCTTCATGCATGCCTAACCGTTCTATGTCACTATCATTTAATTTTACTATATGTTCGTCCAGCCCGCGTCGCGTAGCTATTTCATGGTCGGCCTTCTCCCCTGCTTCCAAAGCAACTTTCCGTTTTCCTAATACATCCAACTTTTCAATTTTTTTTTGTAAACGCCTTCCTTCAATTCCGTTATCACATGCATCAATTGTTTTATATAATGAAATAACACCATCGGGAGTCACGTTCTGCATTATCTCGTTTTCTATTGGCACTGATCTAGCTCTTCCTCCTCTGGTAGGACTAGATTCTTTCATATGGTCTATCACATCATGCGTTGCTTCATTTTCAGCGATCGTATTTTCGTCAACGCTATCCGTCCATAGTTGTGACTGACTTGTAGAAGACTCATCCATTATTGATAGTTCCTAGGGTAATACAAGCGGTTCGTGTTCCTAAACCTATTGTTTAATGTCGAACTCTTCTTGAGTGAATATTGCAGAATGACGGTGAATAATTTGATGGCTAATAAACTATATTTATTATTATTTCTTTCCCACACGACGACGAGTATTATTATTATAGTAGTCCAGTAGTATGGTAGTAGTAGTATAAGTAGTATGTACTCGTACAGTAATAAATTATAAATTGGTATAATAATTATATTATTATAAAAATTTAAACTATTATACTACTATAATATACTACTACACTCGGATCTTGAAATTTTTTAGCCCATCATTTTTTTTATTTAAATCTTTTTTTATTACCTGGCTAGGGCTGGTACAGGTATTATTGTAAAAAAAAAAAATTGTTTAAATCTTCTCATTAATAATGATTTACTGGAACAACTCTTCGTTTTTTATGACGACGACGTCGCCTAGTGAATTCTCTACAGTCATTGTCACTTGAAATTCCAAAGCTTGAATTTTCTAAACTCACACTTTGTTTCATTAAATGTCCAAAAAATGTCGTCGTTTTGGCATGACTCTTATTAGTACCTTCAGTGTTAACTTCATTTCTTGAAACTTTAATTGCTCCACCAATATTATTTTTCACGGGCGATCTACTGTCGTTAATGTTATTATCGTTCAACGCAATTACTTTATTCTTTCGTGGTTTCTCTGGACTTTTATCAATAAAATTATTATTATGATAAAAATTTCGTGGTGCAGTTTCTTGTAATTTTCGTGTATTATTATCTTTATTGTCTTTCACTTCTAATTCTTCCGTACTATAGGAAAGTTGATGTATATCATGATTTTCCATTACATTTACTTCAACTTTACGTGGTTTTGTTGGACTTTCAAGTGTTTTTTTCATACCTTTTTTAATCTTTTCATGTTGTTTTCTTACGTTATTTTGATGTACTATTTCTTCTTTTGTAGTATTGTAATGTTCTTGATGATTGTCTTTCCTTTTATTATAATTAGATAATTCTGGTGATTTTGGTGATGCAAATTTCTTTACCGCACGTTCCCTTAAAATTTTACGATCTTCCTCTGCATCTTCTGTTTGACGTGCATCGTTAACCCAATTTGGAACTTCTGGTAAGAAATTTTGAAAGTTCAATTTTAAAAACAATAAACTATTTTCAACGACGACGAGAAATAATAGTTTGCTTTTATCGTCATATAATTGAAATTGTTCCCCTAAACTATCACTATAAAATACCCATATTAACCAACAATTCATTACAATGGAAAAATACGACATGAATTCTTGAATACCCATAATCATTGAAATAAGACTACTTCGTTCACCTGGTACGTCATTAGTATTTAACGTATCGATTGGACGTTGTGTATCTGATACCATTGAATACATACGACAACGAATGATGAAAACATTGGAAAATGCAATGATAACACCTGCAATTGGTAAAACAGCAGCAAACATAGTACAATAACCAAGTTGTATAATTAATTGTATGTATGTTGATACTAACGGTTTTGGTGGTATCATAGCTTCTTGTATTGCAAGTATTTCATTCTTTGGGCTATATCGTGTCGAGGTAGACATTGGTTTTGGTTTTCGTCTCATAAAGCGTCGTTTCATTTCTCTTATTTGTAAATCTCGACTTTGTCTAATTGTTAATGGTTTACCACCTGGACCTCTAGTCTGCTTCTTTTTTTTCTTTTTTACCCCTTCCTTCTTCTTATTATTACTGGAAGAATCTGTATTATTCTCATCCGCTTCCTCCTCATCAATTTTTTTTACAACATTACTTTTATTGTTTTGTTTCTTACTATGCATTTTATTAAACGTTTTTAAAAGTCCACGTCTCCACAATCGAAAGCGAAAACGATAATGTGGAATCACAATAATTTGTACAAAATCAGAAAGTTGTTTTGATATTAATAATGAAATAATTGCTGATTTTAATTTTGATAAATCTTGTATTGTGATGTAATAAAATAAACTTAAATATGAATTGACAAATTGGAAGATAAATGTTTTCGTTGCTAATTGAAATTCAAAATCACTATCTTTTTCATGATTTTCAAGTAATGTAAATTTTCTAGCCAACATACTGTAGATAACATTCATCACGGTAATCATTACCCCTTGAAATGCACCTATACCAGGTTTAATATATGAATTTGTTTCTGCCATTGTGTTGATATAATCTGATGTATCTAAAATTCGTAAGGAAACAAATATTGCAATAACAGCACCAACACATATTAACAATACAAGTGCACCAGCAATTTTCGTAAGCGTACGTTTGTATTCTGGATATACTTTATCTGTTTTTCCATCGGTAAACCTACTAGTTTGTGATGGTAATAGTACATCGCCATAAAATTCTGGCCGTGTATAATCATCCACCTCACTCGTTTCAACACTCCAAATTTCCAACAATTCCCGACGTTTTCGCTTCCATCTAACCGTCATAAATGATAACCATAAGACCACATATAAGGAAAAGAAAATTAAAATGAAATCTAATTGAAGCACTTCGTTGATAATATAAAACACAAGCCCTGGAAGTGCAAGGCCAACTATCATCCACGTAGTCGTATATTCAATCCATGCAAAAAACATTGCATATTTTTGCCCAAAATATACACGTACGAAACTCAACGCATCGTAATTTAAATTTGGGCCTTCTCGTAGCCATAGGAACAAGCGTCCAATTGGTGGCCATTTCGTTGCTTTTTGAAAGTAATTTTCAACTACTAAATATCGCCCTCGTTTTGAATGTGTTGCAAAAAATCCTTTCATAACTTTTTGTTTTAAATATCTATCTTTATCAAACGTACGTTTTAAAATATCTAATACAATCGCTTGGCGATGCCTGGATCGAAATGGTTCAAACTTTTCAAATTCATCAGCATTGAAAATTCGATATTTCTTTTCCCCTCGTACTTTATGTTTAAAGTTCATTTCCTGTGCCCAAATATTTAAATCTTCATCGCTACAATATATT
>JACKZZ010023973.1_pt1 | contig 10564 bp, 5 predicted proteins | sample 8027871 | NCBI WGS metagenome assembly JACKZZ01 (sample SAMN15724774, study PRJNA655200) | protist metagenome | isolation source: fluorescence activated cell sorting (FACS) single amplified genomes of... | place: USA: West Boothbay Harbor, Gulf of Maine | collected 2000-07-19
CACATGAAGAACAGCGTGCCAATGTTCCCAATCAAAGTTGTCCTGGAATTGGGATATCTGTTGGACGATGTATGAGAGTTCGCCTCTGGTGCGTTGTACTAGGTACAATAGGCAACCTGTAGCTTCTCGCATTGGCATTGCTTTGAGAGTCCTCAGTTCGTCTTCACTGTATTGTGAGAGATCTGGTGTCTTCAACCTAGAGTTGGGCATTGCCGGTGTTGAAGCCGGGTTGCAATCTTGCATTCTGAACTTAGTCAGGATGTCTCGGATGTAGCTCTTTTGGCGGAGGAAAATACGTCGCTTTGCGCGATCGCGGATCACTTCGACGCCAAGAAACTTCTCGATTGGGCCGAGGTCGTACACTCTAAATTTAGCCGAAATGGCTCGTTTGAAGTCGTTTTTAGCATCGATGTCATTTGATATGACAACGGAATCATCAACGTATACAAGGACTAAAACAATTATACTGTTGGGAAGAATTTTGATGTAAAGGCATTCATCAGATTCACTTTGTCGGAAGCCTTGAGAGATCATGAATTGATGGAAAACCTTTCCCCAAATCATGCTGCTCTGGCAGAGTCCATACAAGCTTTTGTGTAGGAGACATACTAAGTCTTCCTTTCCTGGTTCTGCAAATCCAGGTGGTTGCCTCATGTAGATTTCGTTATCTACATCGCCATATAAGAAAGCGCCTTTCACGTCTATGGAATCTACTTCCATGTCCATTTGGGCAGCGATGGCCATTAGGATTCTAAACGTGGTGAACCTTGCGACGGGAGCATATGTCGCAGTATAATCTATGCCAGGGATTTGGGTATCACCTCTAGCGCATAGCCTCGCTTTGAAGCGAGAAATAGAACCATCTAGATTATAATCCACTTTGAAGGCCCACGTAGATCGAATGATCTTTCGGTTTGGCGGAGGCGGTACCAGGGACCATGTGTTGTTCTCGTGAATGTTTTCAATCTCAGCATGGATTGCTTCTTTCCATTGGTCTTTGTGCGGGCTTTGAAGCGCGGCTTTGACTGTCTTGGGAATCGGGATCTTCTCGATCGAGGGAATAGCAAGGACTTCGTCCTTTCGTGATCCGCTCGCATTGAGGGCTTCGGAAGAAACCATGAAATCCCCAAGATTTGTTTGAAAATGGGGGCGGTTCGATTTCCTTTTCCGGGTTTGGTGCTGGTTGTTGTCGGAGTCAGATCTCAAATTCACGGACGAAGGATCAGGTTCGCCTCGTAAAGTGAGCTCTGTCTCTTGTGACTTGGTTCTAAGTGATGTGTGTTCTGGGTTTATACAGTGCGGGTGATCAATCCGAACTGGGACCACGGCTGGAGTAGAGCTCTTGCTACTCTTAGCCTCAGAACCTCTTTGAATCGGTTTCACGACTTTGCTTTGATGTGAGGAAGGAGTGTTGTCCTGTTCACTGTCTTCGTCACCACTGATGGGCTCGTAGTCGTCATCGACACCTCTTGCTCCATTCTCATGAGAGAATATGGGGTCGGATTTTGGTAAATTTTCGAAAGGAAATTCCTTTTCGTTGAAGCGGACATCTCTGGACGGAGGAAGTAGTCGATTATCTTCCAAATCATAAAGAAGATAGCCGGTGTCGTTCGGAGTATAGCCGAGGAAAACACAAGGAGTGGCTTTAGCAGAAAAAGCTGTTTCTCTGTGCTTTTTGTGTACATTGACATAAGCTCGACATCCGAATAATCGGACATTCGAAATATCTGGTTTATAACCATGCCAGGCCTCGAAAGGTGTGATTCCTTTCGGTAATATTGTTGTTGGCGTTCGATTGTGGAGGAAAGCAGCGAGCGTAACGGCTTCTCGCCAGAACACAAGTGGGACACCGGCCTGATGTATTAGGCACGTAGCAGTGTCGCACATTGTTCTCACGGCTTTCTCACCAGATCCGTTTTGCTGAGAGCTATCGCGGATGGTTCTTTCACACAAGATTCCTTCCTTTTCGAAATAGGAGAACATTTCATTTGTGTTGAATTCGCCACCACCATCGAACTTGACGATCTTCGCCTTGCGGTTGAGCTGATTCTCACTTTGGCGGATAAAAGCTCTAAAGGCGGATTGTGCCTCACTCTTGGCACGCAAGCAGCGTACAGCAATAAAGTGTGCGGCTTGGTCAATGATGATGAGGATCCATTTCTCACCATCGAGTGCTTCGACGTTTGTCGGACCTTTGAGATCTATTGCTATTCTGCCTAGCGGCCATTTAGCTTTTCTCTCAGTGCGTTTGGATGTCTTGAAAGGTAATCTAGTTGATTTTCCAATCACACAAATGTCACAGAAATGCTTGTGAGCATGGTTGTGTGGCTCGGACATTGTACCTTTCTCGAGCTTGCATCCTTTTGTTGCTTCTGGCAGCAAATCAGAAATTTGCTTCAGTGTTAGGCGATGACCCATGCGCTGATGCCAAAGCATTGGAGTAGCTGTATTCGTATAGGCCAGGGTGTTGATGTGCTCTTGCTCGAACACAGGCGGGGCTGTGCCCTTTAAGTCTATTGCGTTCATCACCTCGCTGTTGGCAATGGACGTGGTCATTTTATACAGATCACCTTCTCTGTTCGCCGTAGCTATAATTTTCAGAGTCTTTGCATCATACAGATAGCAGTGTTTGTCATCGAACAAGGCATTTATTCCAGTATCAGCACCTTTGGAAATAGACCAAAAATTCGCTTTTCCTATCGCAGGTGATATTATCACGTCTTTAGCGGAAATTATTTGTGTATTGTTTGTGTTTGATAGATCGATGTTCTCGGCAATGCCGCTAGCAGGGATCAATCTCCCATCAGCTACACAAATGCGTTTTCTGGTTGGCTTTAGTTCGGCGGGGATCAATCTTCTGTCACCAAAAATATGAGCCGAAGCACCACTATCAATCGTAAGTTCAGCAGGCTTACCGTGTTTGTCGGATAGTTGACCCAAGAGTAGATCAATCGCGTTTAGCTGGGATTGCTTGTCCGAGCTAGCATTCGAATCTTTTTCCATTGCCCTCATCGCTGATTTCAGGATGAGCAAGGAGGCCGGGTCTTGTAGACATCGGAGGGCTGCGACAAGCGGAAGGTCGGAGGTACGTTTCTTCTCCGCATCGGCCTTGCGCTTCCTTCGGCAGTAATTGGTGTCGTGGGTGTCTTGACCATTCAGCTTTCGCTCTTTGCAATACGAGCACGAGCGGGTCTTCCTCACGTCTCGACCACGCTTCTTTCTGGCAGGATTCACCTCAACTTTGGTGCTCTGCAGCTGAGTGTCAGTGGTCGCCTTCAACCTTCGGTTGGAGTTGGAAGAGGCGAGAGCCTCCAACATTGTCCGGACATATGTCCATGAATGAGCTGACTTATTCAGCATCATATTGGCACGAATGTTGTCGTCGCCAATCTTCTCTATTACGAGGAGGCCAATCTCCTTGTCACTCATCGGTTTCCCGAGCGCTGCCAACCTGGAGATGTGCTTGTCCAATGGATTAATAAAGACACTGAGGTCCTTCGTCGTCATGGAATCGACGGATGGCATATCGAGCTTCTCAATTTTCTCCTTGAGTTCTCGTGCCGTCAACTCACTGTGGGAAGCATCTTCATGGCCGTAGTTATACAGGCAGAAGTGAAGGAACCCACGTGAGGACTTAAACCCAGAAACCACGGAGGACAGCTGGTCCGTGACCTGGTTCTGCAACCAACCAAGGATTTGGCGGTCGTAAATGTGGAACAGTGACGTAGTCAGCTGTAGCCCTTCGCATTCGCACGTCTTATCGACGATTGAGGCGGCGGAGATCCTCGGGATCTTCGGTATCTTTGCTGCCCAAGGGCAGGTCAAAGACCCGTCGATGTATCCTTCAAGGTTCCTAGATCGGAGGTTGGATTTGATCCGGTTCCTCCAATCCACGTAATTCTCCGTACCTTTCAGCAAATGTTTATGCTGAAGGCCTGGGATTACCTTCATCGTGTGGCGTTGGAGGTCCCGATGGATCGCTTCCATGTCCTTCCCTTTTACAGGAGCATCGTCATTGTCGACGGACATGCCGATAGCTGCAGACTCGGCTATCTCCTCAGCGAGCCTAGCGACAGAGTCGCTTTTGGCCGAAGAGTCATCGATCTCTTTGAGGTCGGAGTAGGATAGCATCTCTAAGTGCTCTTCCTCCATTAAGGAGGGCTCATTTAGGGGAGACACCAAGCTCATAACCTGATAAATACTGACGAGGAAGAAGAGAAGAAGAGGAAGGAAGAAGAGGAGATGTAGAGGAGAGAGGTTTTATCGGAGTGAATCAAATAGACTCGTTGCACGTCTTCTTGTAGGTCTCGTGTACTTGCATTGCCGTGGCGGTGATGGTGGACGCCGTGACGGTGATGGTGAGCGCCGTGGCGGTGATGTATTGGCCACCGTCGGTCTAATACTAGTACAACGCCATATATCAACATAGGAGGCCTTGCGGCGATGTTGAACGCCGTCGAGACTATAAGGTAGGTGGGATACAGTGCCATCAGAGAGATTGAATTGTAGGTAGAGATATATCCCGGAGGGATTAATCAACACGTAGAATTTCACAAACTTACGATTGCCAGGAAGATTGTGGTCCCTGGATAGAAGCTTCAAAAAAATGAACGAATACCATTCGTTGGTTGTTGCAGCGTCGACTAGTGCATAGGAGGAGCAGTCTAGGTGTGAGGCAGAGTGACAGAAAAACGACGGTGAAGAGCGAAGATCACCAAATGAGGTGACCATTAGTAGAGTGATGCAAATCCGGCACAATTGACTGGATCTCGGGAAAATACGACTGGGCGAGAGGCTGCAAATCAAGGTCCGTGAAATCAACAAAATCCTGGCACGAAGTGGCAGAAGCCTTAGTCACTGCAGAGACAATGGATGGAGGCATCAAAGCCAGACGCAACCTCGCCAAAGCTGTGTATCAACGACGCAAGCGAGGTACACTTTAGATTTCTAGAAATGGATTAATTAATTCAGCGACCAATCGGTTCTAGAAAACTCCGTAACAATACCATCAAACAGGCCCTCGCACGACTCATCAGTCATCACTCATCAGCGGGTCGGCTTCTTCACTACTCTTTCTCGAACTCGTCTCTTCGATTTGATTGACGTGCGGCGTGCTATTTCTCAAATCTCCAAAAGTTTTGAGCGTTTTCTCGTATTTTTCTTGAAAGCCTCCTCCGCTCTTCTTATATCACAATCATGATCGTGCAGGCACAGCGGTTCGACCCGACTGTCATCGACATTATCACAATGCAAGAGGACGTCGCCGATACCGACAGAGAAACTGACATCGACTCAGATGGAGAGTTCGAGGGAGAGCGGCAGACATCGACAAGAGCGGATTTCGACAGTACCCGGCCACAGGAGAATGGAACCGCAAAACGAGTCGAGGGAGAACAATGAGAAGGAGAGAACACGAAAAAATACAAATCAATTAGATGAGAGATTCAATGCGATTGCTTTTTTAGACCTGCACTCACTTATGAGCAAATGAAAATCGTGCCAGAAAACGATTGTAATGGATGCTGGCCATGAGCGAGGCAAGAGCAACTACGCAACCGATCCAGTGTTTATCTCAATCACGACGAAGCCCGGGCGCTGCGCAAGATCTCTCGAAACGTTCAAGTTATATGATTCTTATCAGCAATACGTGGGTTGTTGGCTGAAAGCAAATCCACCCCTACCGGCAGCAATGTCAACCTGGAAATTTCAGACACCAATATATTCTGGAGTTCTCCCTCTCATTGTTATCAGAAGCGCACACCGAACTTCTTGAGATCGGCTTGAAGGCGCCTCGCCAGTTCTGTTGGGCCGTGGAGTACCTCGTCGTGATCCAGTTCATCAAATCAGAGGCCGGTTTGCAGACCAACTTCGCAGCTATGGTCAGTAGTCCATTGAATGCGGCGCCGTCGTATTCCACGGACATCACGCCGGTTCATCTCTTCAGTATATACTCATAGCTCATATTGGCTGACACTGATAAGTCCTGCGGTGTACCAATTTAGACACCGCATTGCTGCTGTCTACCGAAGAAAGCGAACTACATGTTCTCATGCCATGAGTCTAGAAGCGATAAATCAGCTTCCGATGGAATACAAGTATGCTACTGACAATTTACACATCAATCACAATCAATCAATACCGGTCAGTGCTTCATGTCGACGGTCAAGGTATGGACAATATTCTTCACGGAAGTTCTCCATTTCAATACTCCTGCTCTATTGCAAACTGTTGCAGCAAACTCACCTTTTAATCTTCACCGCGCCAGCACTATTAACATCGGCCCTTAGCGCTCACATCAACGCCATACGCAGGAATCACAATATCATAATGCACCCCAAACCTTTGTCTACGAAAGGTGTTAGCAACATCACAAGCAAGCAGCAGCAGCCTCCAGTGGAGAATGATGACGATGTCGGAGCACAATCCGCATCCACCGCAATGCGGCAACTACTGGCCAACGACTATTATTGCGATGCCACTTCTGAAGACGAAGCCGAAGCCGCTGCTGAGCCGACTTCTCCTAGCGTAACTCCCAAGCAGCCAAATCTCACTGCAGCGAGTGTTGAAGATTCCAACTCAGTAGTTCAGCATCGCCGCATGCCTCAAAACGACAGCCGCGGCGATGATCGTACTTCGAAGAAGGGCTCAAATGAGAAAAATCTAGTTAATGCCATTGCGGAATTGAGAAGCAAGCAGAAGAGGACAACACACCAACCCATGGTGGAGTCACCTTTAAAGAAGAAGGAATCAATGCCTGAAGCTGACGACGACGACTCAAGCCGCAGACGAGCCGCTATGCCGAATATCGTCATCAACGTTGGCCCCGGCAACGACAATGCTGCGGCCGCAGATCGACTAACAGCAGAGAAGCGCACAAAGGCGTACGCGGACAGTGACACTGACACAGACTCTGTCTCATCAGAAGATAACTCATCGTACAGGAGCTACAGTGGCTACAGCGACAGCTACTATTCTGGAAGATATGACAATGGTCAATATCCTTCGTCAAACTGTATGTCGATGATGGAGAACTTCACTGACTCCATTCGAGATGCTTTCACCAAGTTCAGCCAACGTAGAGCCCGTAAAGCCGCCGCCGCCGCCGCCGCCGCCAGGAATCGGAATCCGCATCCAAATCGGACGCATTCGGCAGCCGCCAAGCCAAAGGTGGCCAACAGCAATTCCACAATCTCGCAGAAAGCGTCTATCCCAAACGTCGGAGAAATTCAGCCGAGTACGCTGAAGGATGAATCTGTCGAACAGCAGAGTGAGACAACAGAACAAGTCTTCGTCCGCCAGCCGCGGCCGAAGCCGAGAGTGGTGCCGCAAAAGCCGCGACAGCAATACGACGAATACGAACGAGGTCTAGATCGTGCGGGTCAATGTTGGTGTGTTACTGTTGTTTCTTGGCTGCAGCAGAAATTGGGAGATAGTCGCAGGCGGACGAGGCAGCGGAAGATCGCGGATGAAGATATGTGTGTATGCCACATGCCTGCTGGTACTCTGCTAATGGCTATACTCGGATTCATGAGTCTCTATTTCGGATTAGTTCACTTATGGTTCGCCATTGATATGATCACTCAATGGCAGGTCAACGCCGAGTTTGTCTCCTTCACAATAATGGTCGCCGGCGTCAAGTTCGTCAATGGTGTGTACGAATGCATTGCGAGGGGTGGCAACGAAGTGAGCTAATGTTGGATTGTCATGACAGGTTTAATGTGCTTGGTGGTGGCAGTACTGCAGTTTTGGATATGTAATGACAGAAGCCTTACAATCGCCAGCTTCGCTTATACCATGCAGAAACTCTCCTTCTGTCTGCAATGGGCTCTTGCCTTCTACGTGATGGTGGTGCTCGATCTTTCGTCACCGGATATCGATTGGAGCCACCTTTTGGTGGTTCTATTTTCTCTGCACACCGGATCCAGCTTTTGTGCAGCCCTAATGCAAGAAAGCCAACAACATTCCGCATTCAAAGTCCCTGTTTGATCAGTCTAGTACACTACTTCTTTGCTTTTCGCAATAATAAATACTACGACTTTGATGTGGATCAAAAAAATAGAGTGTTGGTTTCGGACATATTCTCTACATAATATTACATCATTCTCGGTGTTGTTTTACTTCACGACGAGAGGCAAAATGTTCACTTTCTGGCAACAGTAATAGCGGTTTTGCTCAAACGTGGGTCGCGGGGATGAGCAGCACGAAACCTACCTGGAAACTGAATTTCAATGCAACATGCATCAAACGCTCGATGTCAGCGCTGGCGTGGCGATAGCACTGAAGGCAGCGAACCTCGCCATCTCGTAGCGCAGAAGAGCTAATCGTGTGGAGAGCATGGCCTTCTGCATCGCATCATCTACGTCGCGAAGCGCACGAGTGTATTGGTGAGCTTTTCGTTTTCTTCGATTGCCGCTTTAACCGTTAGCGGTGATATCACGCGAGGTCGTTGTCGCGTTCAAGAATAGCGAAGACTACGATCGTAGCGCTGTTTCCTCCAAAATAAGAGACTGAACCAGCCTTTAATGATTTCTTTTCTCTTTTCAAGACAGCGAGGAAAGAAGATTTAAGATCAGCGAATATGATCTCATCCGAACATCGAAGATTATGAAATACCAGCGCAGAGGCTGCTCCGGAAGATTGGCGCCACACAATAACATGAAGGTTGTTATGCAGTTTTCCTTGCGAAAGTTCGTTCGAGAGACCATTTGGCACGAGACGAAAGTGTTGTCCAACAGGCAAGCATGAAGTGACCTTCTTCAAAGCAAATCAGTTGCATGCTGCATGTCTGCATCTGAACCAATAACTAATTCTGTTAGTACCTTCGTCCTTCCCAATCTTCCTGTTATTCGTTATTCAGTAAGCAAACGTGTGTATACGGACGTTCATCTTCGCCTTTGGCCTGGACAGCAGTTTTCTAGCAGCCCACAAGCCCTCTGCTGACAGAATCTGAGTAGACGAGCGTTGACTGTTTTGGCCTGTTTGGGCTGCGGATGAATTGGCGGAGCATGGATTCATGCTGACCGCAGATTTCCTGGCTCGGAACAGACTCTCCTTTGATTGTCGTGAGGTTGCTGTTCGTAAACAATTTAGATACGCAGATCCCCAGCTAGAGGGCTCATCAATACGTTCTGGTAGTGTTTGTTCACGCACAAAGGATGACCGAATTCGCCTGGAATAAGGCAATTGAAGATGTGTGCTGTGAAAGCAATGGATGGCTGGTCAGATGCCATCTATCAAAAGGAGTGAGATATCGTCAGCTTCCGACGGACGTCGAAGTATAGATGAAATTGCGATCACCACATTGCACACAAAATTTACATCAATCGCCCTCAAATCTCAAAGACCGACGATCAAAGTGTACAGTCGTAATACTCTTTCGCGCGGATGCCTCATTTCCATATTTCTGCTCGATTACAAACTCTATTGAAGATAACTCACCTCTTTAATTCACTGAGTCGTCTTTTTGCATTGGCAACTTCTCTACGAAGTCGCCCTTCAACGCCAGACGCATTAATCGTGTCAGAATGCTGCCGTCTACACCTTCGCCTCCGAAAGTCGATATCGCCTCACAATCCGCATCGACATTGCAGCTGCTGGCCAACAATGACATCGCTGCAGGCGATGAAACCAATGACACTTGTTCTGAAGACAAGGCCAGAGCCGATGAGCCCGCAGAGCCCAGTCCCGCTACAAAATCCGAAACCAATCAGTATCTTATATCACTACCCAAATTCGCCAGCGACGACGAAGGCAATGGCAACAGCAGCAGCGGTTCTGATACTCGTTCGGAGCGTGTCGACGAAGCTGTGGTGAAGCCGAGAGACGTCGATGAGCTGAGAATCAATACGACGGCTATTTTACCATCGACGAAGAGGTCAAAGCCTCCCTCAAAGAAGAATTTAAAGCGCCACGGCGACGAATCGCCGTCAACAATGCCATCTAACAGCAAGAAGCTGAGTCAATCACTGAGTCGCGTCGCTTCAAACCGCAAACGACAGACATCCAGTATCTCTGCAAAGACCGACACAAAGCACATCTTATGCAGATGTCGAACACCGCTAGACACGGTCGCCAACCATCGAAGGACGCGTACAAAGGTGTACGACAGTGACGACACTGGCACAGACACTGATTCTACTGATAACTCGTACAGGAGCTACAGTAATGGCTCTCGAATAAGCAATAGCTACGACAGTGGTAGCGACAGCAGCAGCGACATGTATTATAGACGACCTCATCGTCGTCAACATGATTCATCAACAATGGTATCCTGCTTTACTACCATGTGGACAAGTTATCTTGCGATGCTTGACCGTTTCATTGAATCCATCGAATGCGCTTTCACAAAGTTTCGCCAACGCAGAGTCGACAAAGCCAACGCCGTCAGGGATCGCAAAAAGCGGAATCGGAATCGGGCGAAATTCGCCAAAAGGAAGATAGCCAACGCCAAATTGACCATCTCGAAAACAGCCTCTGGCCCAAACGACGTCGTAGCAATGCGTCCGAATAATGAATCCTAAGCCACTTTGTGAAGGACATTCGTATAGGCAACCAACAAACAAGC
>JACKZZ010012096.1_pt1 | contig 10559 bp, 5 predicted proteins | sample 8027871 | NCBI WGS metagenome assembly JACKZZ01 (sample SAMN15724774, study PRJNA655200) | protist metagenome | isolation source: fluorescence activated cell sorting (FACS) single amplified genomes of... | place: USA: West Boothbay Harbor, Gulf of Maine | collected 2000-07-19
AATTGGCACAGACCCTGACTTTAAATCCAACAAAGAATTTGAAGTGCTGATTGGCATTACTTCTTGTATTAAGATTATCTAAGTTGTAAGATTTTACTCCACCAAAACACATTGATAAAGTTTGACCATTTACAGTTTCTACAATGTTTGGTATCTCACAAATAAATGCCAAGCGTTCATAATAAATGGTTTTCTCATGCTCCAAAAGTTCGGATGCTTTTTTATTTCTAGCTTCAAAGGTTCTTCCCTTGATTGGGTGACTCACTCTAATTGCTGGAAATGTAGAATCATACCCTGATACCTGCTCTACCAATTCTCTAGCTGTTGTAATAAAATCAGCTTGTGAAATTAGAGGTGCATTATCTTTTGTAAAAACTGGAATGATATGACTATTTCTTATTTCATCTAATCCTATAATCGTAGTATTAGCTTCAATAAATTTGCTGTTGTCAACTGTTGCTACAGGTACTTCCTGTGGCGTAACACCATTTTGGTGCTTAATGATTGGATATTCCATTGGATTGAATTTTTAATGGTAATTGAATAAGGTTTGCTTTCTTCTCTTTAAAGTCTTTTTCAAGAGAGCTATACATGTCTGGATATTTGCGGTAAATTTCATTTAGTGCTTCTACTGATTTAGAAGTACTAATCATTTCTTTTACTTCTTCGATTGTAGTTCCTTGGTTACACCATTTAAGAATGGTTGCACCTGTATCACTTGTAATTACAAATTCAGGCTTACCAATAAATAGAGAAGTTCTATCTTTTGAAGTCTTGCAATGATGATTTAGATCCAGGTCAAAAACTAAAGTAAATTCATAATCTACTCCATCTCTTTGGATTGCTTTTAATCCTACTTTCTCAGGTACATGTTTTCCATCTTTTAGATTTAATACATAATCCTGTTTAGTTCTCATGGTAGCAATAACATGACATTTACATTGTAACATAGCATCAACAAATGCTTTTTGTCTAGGTGTAACTTTAGCCCAATTGGTAAATGAATTACCTTGTAGTGATGAATGATATTGTAGGAGATAATCCCAACAATGACTTGTAGAGTCAATAATGATGACTTCTATCGCAGCATTTTCGCAAGTTTGAATGGCTTCAATATATGTCTCAGGTGTATAAGGAGGATTTAAACTCAATACATTGAAATCTCCAAGGTGTGCATATAAATCAGCACTACCATTTTCAGTATCAATTAGAGCTATTTTACTCCAATCACCTGTAAGACCATAAGCGATTAATAATGCTGACATTGTTTTCCCTGATCCGCTACCTCCTTGAATAGCTAACTTAATTTGAGCTTGTTTGCGTTCTGCTTTTCTTAATTGCATAAGCGTTTAATTTTAGTGAAATAAAAAAAGGCAACAACTCATTTTGAATTGCTGCCTTATTAATTAGCGTAATGTTCTGTCCCATTCTCAGGGAGTAATTTTTTCAGTTCTTCTATCTTCTTTTGCCATCGTGTTATTCCTTTCTGATTCGACATTACAGTACCTTCTCCTTTTTTCAATTTACTTTGATATGCGGATAAGTTAGACTTAGCATTTTTAATAGCTGCTAAAAGTATTGTAGCATCTACATAATCAGTAGTAGCTACTGGTTCATCCAAAGTAATTTCTTCTTGGGTATGTGTGGTAGGCAAATTTAAATTAGCGTGGGAATATTGCTTAATCTCAAGATAACTTCGATAGTCATAATATTCCAAATAGAAAGCTGCTATAATAAATAGCAACTCAAACAATAGCGTTACTAGTGCAAAATGATATGCGTTAATCTCTATTGTTTTTTTAAAAGCTAATTGAGTTTTGTCATTCTGTGTATCTGTACGTTCTCTTACTCTTACCAATTCTGAGAGTAGTTCTTTTTTCTGAGTAGATAAAGATTCGATTGTTCTTTGACTAGCGGTAGTAGTAGTTCCTTTCCATTTTGTATTTCTTGCTGCTAAAATTTGTGCATCAAGATTGTCGATTTGTTGCTGTAGATCAAAAGTAGCTGATTCTAAGGTTGTAATTACAGGAGTATTTGAAAACTCCCAAACCAATTTTTTACTACCATAAAAGGAGCTAACAATTGATATTATTGATAATCCAATTAGAACGATCAACAACATTTTATTAATTTCCCTTGTCATTAGGTAATCCCTAAATACAGTACTATTAATGTTTCTTTTCAAAAGTTCATGTAGTGTAATAATCAAAAATGTGCAGGTGTACGGAATCCAGTTATTGTTAACTAGATTGCCAATAAAAAGATAGATCAATGAGGATGCAGTCAAGCCACTTAATAGATTAAAAAGGAAAGATGCTGTGAAAGCGATCCTTCTCAATCCAACATATTCTTTAAAGTATGGAAGTGGTTGAAATTTCTTTTCTAACCTTTGAAAGAAGAGGTTGTCCGTGAAATCTTGAAAGCTATCCTCATGGGGATTGGTAAGTTTCATTTGTACTTTTTTTTGATTAGAAAAGCAAAAAAAGGGATTATCTGTAGATCAGATTTATCCCTTTTTTCAATTAGAATTAAATTTATTTTCACTTTTTCCCGAAGGATTGAAGAATAATTTAAGTTTTTCTTCAACGTGTCTTTACATTTATTTTATATATCCCTATATTTGTTTTCCTTTTCACAAAAGGTATTTTAGAGAGAAATAATGGGCTTTCCATTCGGACTTCCAATCTGAAATAACGTTCACAATATACTTTCTTAGCGAGTTTAATGGCTTTCAATATGAAATTGAACCATTGCGGCATGAAACTTTTTTTGCGCAAGTAAATTGCAATATGCGCTATTGCTATTTTTTTATTAAAAATTTAATTATGAAAGAAAATTTTAACAAGAGTAAATCATCAAAAAAAAATGACATCAAAAAAGAAGGATTAAAAATTCCAGAATCACTAACAATGTACATTCCAGAGAATATTGATCTGGATAAAATTCTGAAAAAGTCTCCACCTGATTTTAAATATGATAAGGATTACTTTATTTACATTTTATACCTTATTAGAAAAATTAATGGAAGGAAGAAGATTAAAGACATAGAAGAAATGAAAGGCTATACACCAATTAATGCTCAACTTCTTCAGATGAGAATTCGTAATTATAATAAATACATGGATTATTTAATTGATCAGGAGATTTTGATTTGTGATAATTATTATATCAATGGAAAGAAATCCAAAGGATATAAGTTTACTGAACATTATAATACTGAATCTACTACTATCAATATCTCAAAGTACACTTTAATCAAAAGTATTACTTTGAAGAAGAAGCCATCAGATAAAATTGCAGAGGAACAACTATCCTACTTAAAGCGATTCTGGGAAGATGGAGGGTTAACAATTGATATGACTATGGCTAAAACAATTCTTTTAAAAAAGCAGGTTGAAGATTATGAAAATTATGAAGCAGCGGATGGAGAAAGATATAATAATGACAAAAAGAAAAGAGAAGAAAAACTTGGAAGAAGAATAAAAACTCAAAATAAAGATAGAGTTCACCCAATGATAAAATATGAAGCAAGAATGAATACTCCAAGGTGTATCAAAGAGTATGAAAAAACTGGTAACTATCAATTTACAGTAGATTTGACTTCTGGTAGATGCCATACCTTTTTGACACAAACTAAAAAGGAGGTTAGGTCATGTATTAAATATAAGGGAAAGACATTGTGCAATGTAGATATTGTAAATAGCCAACCATTTTTTGCTAGTAGTTTACTGAATGAAGATGCATATCAAAGAAACTATATGGCTCAAAGAATCACTTATTTCAAAAAGGCAGCTAAGAATAAAAGGCTTAAAACACAATGGACACAAACAAATACACTAACAACACAACAATTGACATATACAACAAATAGCACACAAACTAATGATCAAGTATATACTATAAATGACACACAGACCTTTATGTTAGTAAAAAAACAATGGGATTTAGTAAAAGAACAAGACGTAGTCAATTACATAGATTGGGTTAGTAATGGAACATTTTATGAGAAATTTGGTAAAATTTTGAAAGAGAAAAATATTATTGTAGGTGATAAAGGGTTAAGAGGTCATGCAAAAGAAGCATCCTTCAAATCTTTTTTTAGCCAAAACTCTTCTTTTGGGTTAAATAAGCCCTTACAAACCTTTGCAAGCGTTTTTCCTAACGTTTATAAAATTTTTGCTAATATTAAATCTGGTAAGAATTTACACTCTACTCTTGCGTGTACTTTACAGAATCTTGAAGCAGAGTTAATCCTTCATGTGATTTGTAAAAGAATTTCAGAAGAATATCCACATATTCCCTTATTCACTATACATGATTCAATTGTAACAACAGTTGATTATTCTGGTTGTGTAAAGCAAATCATGAAAGAAGAGTTAGAAACAGCTATAGGCTCAACACCTCAAATAAAAACAGAGGTTTGGAAAGAGAAAAAAGAATAGGATTAACTATCTCAATTTAAAATGGGGGTTTTATTCCCCCCATTTTATTATTCCTCTTCTGATTTCATCTTAGCATTCAATCTATCTACCTGTTTACTTACCGTTTTCTTAACTACTTTACCATAGTGCTTTTGAGTAGTAGAAATATCGGAGTGACCTAATAGTTCACTCACTATTTCCATTGGTACATCATTGTACAAAAGGACAGTAGAAGCAAAGGTTTTTCTAGCCACATGATGCGATAATTTCTTTTTTATGCCCAACATTAAAGCAATCTCTTTCAAGTACACATTAAATCGCTGGTTAGAAATGATAGGTAGTAACTCACCTTCGTTAAAATAATAATTTTTATTATTATATTTTTTTAGAATACTTTCAGCTTTAGGAAGTATAGGTATCATTAAAGGTTTTCCTGTTTTCTTCCTTTGCATCTTTATCCAATCCTTTTTTTCATATTCTTTAATGATATGATTAGATCTCAAGCTCGACATCTCTCTATAAGCAAGACCAGTATAGCAGCAGAATACAAAACAATCTCTGACTTTTTCTAATCTATCATTTTCAAATTGATAAGATTCCAATATTTCTAATTCTTCAGGAGTGAGAAAAATAACATCAATGGTTACTGGTTTGGGTTTATAAAGTATGAAAGGATCTTTATTAAGCCAATCATGTCCCATTGCGTATTTGGTTATTTTCCTAATCCTTTGAATAGTTTTATTGATTGAGATTTGCTTCATATCTTTTTCTGTTAAAAGGAAGTACTGCAGCTCATGTAGAAATTTTAATTTCAGTTCAGAAAGCAACACATCGTCAGAGTTATATTTTTTCTTGATAAATAGTTTTACCTGTTTGTAGATGCCTTCAAATTTTTGTAAGGTAGCAGGTGAATATGATTTACCGACCAAGTTTTTTATTTCATCTATTTGTATAGAAAATACTTCAAGAAAACCTGTAACGGTTGAAGACTTTCTATCCAATAATTCATTGAGTAAATTATCAAGGGATATGATTTTATTATTTAATTGGTCTTTTAAAACTATTGCTAATACTTTACTTGTAGTTGTGTCTAAAAAAGCATTGATTTCTTTATGGAAAGGGTTATTGGCTTTCACTCGATGGTGAATAATATCCCAATCTTTTGGTTTAATAAAGAAGCCTGTGGAGAAATGCTTTCTTTTTTTGTTTAAAGTTAATCTGCAATAGATTGGTGCTTCTTTTCTCTTATTCAATTTTGCTTTAAAAAGAATAAAAAGCACTTTTACTGGTGATTTCATGATTTTATAATTTAAATCATAAATTCAACTCTAAAAGGTTTCCAATAGGGAATCTAATGATGGTAGAACCTAATAATACCCAAAGAATAATAAGGATAAAGGTCGTAGGTTCAAGTCCTGCCTCCGCTACTTAGTAAAGATGTAAACCCTTGTAAATCAATAAGTTGCAAGGGTTTTGTCATTTCAAGGGGACAGTATAGGGGACAGTTTTCCATATTTATAATTAATAATACTATAAGGTTTATCATCCCACAGCTTGCTTATTCTGTCGATCATTAAAGAGGTAGCATTTTAAAAAATAGCTGAATTGGATTGATCTAATTCTTTTAAAAACCTATTTGACAAAATACCCTATAATTTCAGGTTCTGCTATATATTTAGATAGGAGGGGATTTCCATGAAGTTGAAAATAGCCGAGAATAGCCACCTTTCATATCGTGCATAGTCTTGCTTCAATTCCTGATTAATTCAAGTAGTTTTTAAACCAATGCGTAAATAATTTATCAATGTTTTATCTATTTAACTTAAGTATAATTCGATCCACAATTGCTTGGAGGAACTCGAAAAGCGGATAGATCAACTTGAAACAGAAATTGATGAATTTAAGGCAATACTCAAAAAAGGATAAGGAACCAGTTGTTGCCGTAGGGCAACAATGTAATTACCCTTATAGTTGTGATTTTAAGGGTTACTATTCAGCTAAAGATTCTGAATCAAAGAAAAATCGAGGTTAATAGTTTACGACTAAAACCCTTTAATCAGATTAATAATTACAATATAGCTCAACCATTAAATTATTTCTAGGTTAAAAAAAATAGTTGGATTATCATTGGGTTGAACTCATAATATTATTCCCCCAAGTCCAACCTATTTGGTTTTCAAATTTCACTTTATACCAATTTCCATATTTGCCATCTATAAAGTCCTTCTCAATCTCACGTTTGATAATTTCAACAGAGGATCCATTGGGCATTTGATCAATTATATTATAATCTAAACCAGGCCCATTTCTGAGTCTTAAATTTGAATTATCTTTAGTATAGACAAATCCAATCTCAGCCTTATTTGTTGAGATAGGAGAATTGGGAGTGAATTCTCTTTTAAGATTGATTGCATTTTCTTCTCCTAATTCTTCAGCTCTTTTTAAGTAAGGAAATCCTATATCTTCGTGTCCAAGGTATTCACATATTGCCCAAATATCCCAGAAAGAGGAGCCATGTTCTGGATTTAATTGTGTCGATTTTATCAAATTTTTAAGTCCTTGTTCGTAATTACCTGTTGAAACATAGGCTCCACCTAGTAGGTAGAATACTTCATAATAGCTAGAATCAATCTGTTTAGTTTGCTCAAGTACTGGAATAGCAGATGCATACCTTTTATCAAGCATTAAATTTTTTCCATATGCCAGACTGATGTCATAGTTAGTTGGGTTAATCTGATATAAATTACTTAAAATGTTCAAAGATTCGTTTATCCTTTCCAAACCTTGAAGAACTCTTACTTTTTCTAGGAGATAATAAGTTTGACTAGGATTTAAGTCAATAGCTGAATTTATATATTTCAAAGCCAAAGAATGTTGATCCAAGTTTCTGTGGACAATTGATAAACTTAAAAATGCATCAGTATTCAAAGGATTTAGGGATATTGATTTTTCTAGATAAGATTTAGCTTTCCGAGGATTTCCTAATTCATCGTATGCAGCCCCAATTTGGAAGTATGCTTGGTCATTGTTGGGTTCTAAATTGATGGTCTCTAAAAAGTGTTCGACTGCATTCTCGAGATTATTGGTCATTCGGTACTGTCTGCCAAGATTAAAGTGAAGGGTTCCTTTGTTATGTAGAACAAATTCGTGAAATTGTTCAGGAAGATTTGTAGTATCCATTAATAACAAAGCTTTTTTATAATTAGCAATAGCATTTAAACTTTCTCCTTTATCCGAATATATATTTGCAAGTCCATTTAAGTATACTGGGTTGTTGGGAAGAATTTTATCGGCTTTGAGGAAGTCATCTAAAGCAGGGTCTATTACTTTTAGTGATCGATAAACAAGACCTCTAAAATAATAGTGAATAGAATTATAAGGATCCAATTGTATAGATTTTGAAAAATCACTTATAGCTCCCTCTGTATCTCCTAGTTCATCTTTGATAGCTCCTCTATTATGGTAGGCATTAATATGCTTTGAATCCAAATCAATGGCTTTATCATAGTCTCTAATTGCTTCTTGTTGAAAGCCTAATTGATAATTGGTTTTTCCTCGGAAGAAATAAAACTCAGCAATATTAGTTTTCAATAAGATGGCATCACCAAAAAGATCTTTAGCTTTAATAAGACTTCCTTCTTCTAAAGATATTTTACCTTGATCAAAATAATCGTAAGCGGCTTTAATTTTATTTTTTTCTAAAAGGGACGGTAGGCCAATTGCTATACCTATCAAGACCAATGAAATAATTAATATTAATACACCTTTTTTATATTGGAATTTTTGTTTTGGAATTGGATCTTGATTGTCAATTGGGTTTTGGTCGTAGGCGATTATGCCAGTCTCTACTAGTTTAGATATCTCTGTTACCTTAATTTCTGTATTTTGTCCCTTATGAGATTTTGTGGATTCAGGTTCATGATAAGGTGGAATTTTTACCGTCGATTTTTTTAGAGTTTCAAATGGAGGATATCCAAGAGGATTTTTCCATATTTCACTTTCATTTTTTTGAGGAAAGGAAGTATCCTTTACAATATTTTCTTCATCTAGATTATCGGAAATATTTTCTTTATAAAATTCAATTAATCGATTATCTGGAATTATATCATCAATGGTAATCTTACGCTTAAGAGTAATCCCTTCAAAAGATTTGCACCGACTAAGCGCAGTATAAAGTTGACCACTAGCGAATGCTCCTCTTCCCAGATCAATGATTAAATTTTCAAAAGTCAAACCTTGACTTTTATGAATAGTAATTGCCCAAGCAAGTTTTAAGGGGAACTGCTTAAAAGTCCCAATTACTTCAGTCGTAATTTTTTCCTCTTCTTTATCCCAACTATATTTCCTGTTTTCCCAAATTTCTTTTTCTATTGTATATATAGTTCCATCTTTCAATCGAACTTCAATTATATCCTCACTAATAAATTCAATCTTAGCAAGAGTCCCGTTAACCCACCTTCTACCATTATCGAAAGAATCATTTTTTATAAGCATTACTTGTGCTCCTCTTCGAAGCTCTAAATTAAGCTCAGTAGGAAACTTATCTTTTCTAAAGTCTCCCTCTATTTCTGCTTGGTAGAAAAAACTCCCATTAGGAACCTTTTTTAATTTTCTATCATTTTCTTTTTTTGCTATATAATTTGTAGAGGTGAGCATAATAGAAAAATCCTCGCTATTTGAGCTTAAGTGGGGCTGATACCTTTGATTGAGCAATTCGATTTCTTCAGGAGAGATTGCATAATTTCTCACTTTGTTCAACAATCGGATGAATTCAATATTTACTTGCCTATGGACTTTTTGAAAGGCAAATGATTTAGGACTTAACCTCTCATATGCAAAAGCATCAAAAAAATATTTACTGATATAAATAGTTTCAAATAATTCTTTTTCCACCATATTGTCTGAATCAACTATTGGAGGTAACTGAAAAATATCCCCAATGAAAAGCATTTGCTTACCTCCAAATGGAAGTTTTGGCGTTCGCATATTTTTTCGAAGAGAATAATCTATAGCCTCTATTACATCAGACCGAACCATTGATACTTCATCAATTATTATGGTATCAACGGCTTTAATTATTTTGGCTTCACTAAAATTGGGGTTAAAAGGTTTGACCTTTTTATCTTCAGGAAGTAAGGGGTCAATTGGAAAACGAAAGAAGGAGTGTACGGTTTGACCTCCAACATTAACTGCAGCAATTCCTGTTGGTGCTAAAACGAGTATTTTTTTCTTAGAATTTTTTGTTAGGTATTGAATAAAAGTAGATTTGCCTGTTCCTGCTTTTCCAGTAATAAAATAGGAGTTTTTTGATGTCTCAATTTTATTAAAAAGTTGCATTGCTACCTCATCCTTTTCATAACCATCTGGAAGCTCCGCCTTTGATTTATAAAAATCAGGAAGGTCTTCTTGATCAAATAAAGTGGGTTGACGCTTTCTCCTAAAAACTTCTTCTTCAATTTTTATTAAGAAATTAAGATCCCAATCATTTTTATCAAAGGGATCATCAATATTTAGATTTGATGTGTAATTAGCAAGTTGTTTAAGTATAAAAAATGCCTTTTTAAACACTTCTTTATAGGTTGTTTTTTCTTCATTAATTGCCTTTTCTATTGCTACTTTTCGAATAGTTATCCCAATAAAATGAAGGTAATATAATAGTCCTTCCAAATTAGTTTCAAAAGTATGGTCATTTAAACCTCGATGAAAAGACTGATAACCTTTTTGTGAAAATTGATTTGTTATATTACCTTTTTCAAAACCATAAAATAACTTTTTACCAAGGTCTTCGTCATATACTCCGTTTTTTACTAGCTCAGATTTTTTAAAATTAGCTATCCATTGATTTTTTCTCTTTATGATTTTGCTCATTTGTCATTTGTTTGATTGTTGTAATCAACTAATATTTTTCGAATCCCATTTGTCAAAAATGCAACTCATAATAGTGTTTTGAAAACTTATCCTCCTCGGTCATTTGCAAATTCTATAATTTCAATTTTTACTCTTCAATCTATTCTGCCAAATTTTTTTAATCTGCCTTCCAACCTGAATAAATTCCTCTTCACTAAAAGTATCCGTTTTAGCATTATTACACCAATAGCAACAATAAACCAAATTCCCAATATCATCATAATCTAATTT
>JACKZZ010009126.1_pt1 | contig 10552 bp, 8 predicted proteins | sample 8027871 | NCBI WGS metagenome assembly JACKZZ01 (sample SAMN15724774, study PRJNA655200) | protist metagenome | isolation source: fluorescence activated cell sorting (FACS) single amplified genomes of... | place: USA: West Boothbay Harbor, Gulf of Maine | collected 2000-07-19
ACACCTTCGTGCTATAAGCAGCGAGAAATGGAATTGGAAAAGCAAAAGCCAAAACATGATTGGGCCGGTTTTTTTCGAAAGTAGCGATGTTAAACTAGTCGTACGACAAGATGGGACTTCTACTACACGACGAGTAGGTCTTTATCTACTGTGCGAGTTGTACTTGTTAGAACTCCCACAAAAGTTTCGCAGCTGAACATGAGTAGCTTCTCTGCTGCGCCCGTATGCAGGAGAAGATGTTGTCACTTCTAATATTTCTGATGCAGATGAACCAGATGAACTACAAGCAACTACTTTTGACCGAGCCAGCCACACAGCTGCAGCAGAACTCTCTTTTAATACGGGCGCCAACAACATCGAACGGATGGCTACAAGAAGCTTCTTCTAGGACGAAGAATGTTCTCGCTTTTGGGAGGGGGAACAGCAACAAAAATCAGAAGCAAAGTCCTCTGGTGAATGAGAAGATTATACTACCTAGCCGAGTAAGTACGAAATGCAGTGAGTAATTTGTACTGGCAGGTGCATCAAACAGTAATTTTTGATAGGTGTGGAGATGAGCGGGAACAAGATGCTGCAAAAACTGAGAAGAACGCTCCCAAGCTCGAGCCCGAGCGGTTGTAACAAGTAGAGAGAACGAGACAGAGCAGGAGAAGCCTGCCGCTCCACAATTTGAGTTGCAGCAGGCTGGTAGATCTAGCCCTTAGCAAGAAGGCGAAGAACAGTGTTAATCGTGTAACCTTGTTGATGTCCATGGGTGTACTTAGTAGATGTAGAATAAAGAAAATCGAAGATGTTATGATGATTCGATAAGACAATGACGAGGATGACTTTGGGCGGCGACATCAACTATTTCTCGCCTGGTGCCTGATGAAAGCATAAGTACTTAATAAAACTGCGCAAGTGCTTGTGCTGCTGCTTTCAGGAGGGTTGTTATTGCTTCTTCCACCGCGGCGATCTATATCTAATTGCCACCGCAATTTGAATTACACACGACCAGGACCACTGCCCAACATGGCGGACGCGGCTTCCTCCATGCCGGGTACGGCTAACCAGCAGGAAACCTTTCTCATATGACAGTGCACAACTCGTCCCCTTCCCCCTCATTTGTCATGCAAGACGCCAAATCCAGTCGCTGTCTCGTGGCATTGTGTGCATGACAAATTTCGGAAGTAGAAACAGTACTACACTGGGCACACGGCACATTTGTCATGCAGAGGCTCTACGTGTGCTGGGATTTGTATTGCTGAAGCTCATGCACATGCTATGTATAGTACAAAGAAGGGGGAGGCGGAGTTGTGCACTTCGATACCTCACGTCCGTAAAGGAGAAGAAACTCGTGCTCGCGTCCGTCCCCGGTGCCGGGCCGAGAATAGTGTCCTTGGCAGAGATATGCATCGCAAAAGTAGGATCGCTATCGTCCTGGTAGGAAAAATTATTACATCACAAATTTCATTTTTGGGAAGAAGACTAAAAGTTGGAATTTGTACTATGTAAGTATAGTGCTGTTTAAAATTTGGAAGAATATTTGTCATGCATGTGCATTATTTCAGTGACGTGAGTATGGTTTATGAATTACTTTTACCACGAGGAGTATTAATATCGGCCACTTTTGCAATCCATAAGCGAAGCTGAAGTCCTTGGCGCAGAACTTAGACGTATCCGTTATGGAGCTCTCAAACGTTACATTCTCAAGTCTTGCATCCATGATTTGTCATGCAAAATGCACATCAGCATCCACACGATGAAGCTACTTCGCATGACAAATTTTTGAAGGGCTAAACAGCACTTAAATCTGTGCCAACTTTGTAATGCGAGAGGTGCAAGCTCCCTTCTTTTGCTTTGCATCTTCTTGCATCACAAATTCATGTAACAGTTGAGAATGTAACGTTTGAGAACACCATATCCGTCAGTACGCTGTTGCAGGAGCATGAAAGATATCCTTTGCAAAAATTGTATCGTGCGGTGCTCGTTGGAGGAATTTATTGCAATCATCGTCCACCACGACAGATGTGTGCGTACTTTACTTCACCTGAATCCAGCATGACAAACTGCGTTTTTGTAGTTCGTGAAAAAATCACTTACGATGCAGTGCCCCAGAAAAATCAAAAGCACGATACAAGACCTTTTGCAATTGTGCATAACGGAGATTTTTTCCTCGCCTACAAAACGCACATGTACAACATACAGAGGGAATTTCGGCAGTTAAAGGAGCGCGCGGATGAGGAAATTTTGAAGACTCGAAGGGACTCGAAAATCCAAAGCTTAGAAAATATCCGGTGTAAAAACGACCTCACCTCCCCATAGTAAAGACGGGAATAAGTCTGCTACGACCAATCGGCGAGCTTTGGTTGTTGCGCGTGACAGGTTCTTTGGCCTCGTAGTGTCATGCTGTTTACCTAGTTCAGCAGCATCACAGACCTAGCCTATTGGTATTATGCTATTTCGGGCGTCGTGAGTTTCAAGAAACGACTAGAAAACGCCTCCCATGAAGCTCTGCATGAGAAACATTTATTTTAAGCGTGCAGATTTGCCTGACCTACGCCTACCTTTCCTGCGTGACAGCCACCTGCGGCCGTTTGCACAGGGGGAGGCAAGAAAGTCTGCTGTCGCACTTCTGTTTACTCGCATGACAACAATGGGGTGGGGACGTTTGTGCACAGGATAGAAAAGGTACTCGTCCTGCTGGAGCAAGTACTATTTGATGGCAAAAATGGCTGTTGTGAAGATGCGGACAATGGAAAATCATTTGTGTGCATGATTGAACAAAGTCGCAAACTGGTTCTTCTAGCAGTAAAATATACAACTCTTCTGTAGGAGCTGGAGTGGTTCATGACGGAGGCTCTGCGGCTCGATGATATCCTGTGCAAAAGTATCGTACTCGTATTGCAGTCATGCATTACAAATCCTTTTGTTAAGGTGAATCCGCATTACAGATTCTATTTCTCATGCTGAGAAAATTTGTAATGCATTTATACGAGTACGATGCTTTTGCATTTCATAGATGAGCTGTGCAAGCAACACATATGAGACTGCGAAATTCGACGTCCCCCTCCACCTCAGTAGTAAGTTGTCATGCAAAATACTAAATCTGCACCCTGGTGGTCCCTTCCGGCACTGTCCGCATGACAAATCTTGGAAAATCAAGTACCTCAAACACTACTACAATCCGCGCGCAGATAGATTTGTCATGCGAAAGCCACATATCCCCCGTTTGCTTGTGTTGCTCTTCATGCCAACATACAAACGACGGGAAGAGGGGGGGAAGTTGTACATTCTGATAGCACAAGCGCGAAGTGGACAAGTGGCGAGCAAAAACCGAAGCGCTCGAGGAAGACCGGCTTTTTCTCGAGGATCAGATCAAGGGCGCAAAACGACAAAACAAGGTTTTGAAATTATCCTGAGGAAAAACATCCCTACGACCCCAGAGTCAAGATGGGAAATCTGCTAGAGAAAAAAGCAACAAGCTTCGGCTGTTGCGCGTGACAAGTCTCGATCCTCGTAGTGTTGTAATCCTGTTTAGATTAGTTTATCAGCTTCTTAGATGTAGCATTTTATGCTGATTCGAGCATGACAAATTCCAAATCACGACTAGAAAACTATGCTTCTCAAGGGGCTTCGCATGAGAAACATTTTCAGCATGCAGATTTGCATGACAGCTATGGGGTAGGGACGTTTTTCCTCAGAACAGAAAGCAGCGGTGGAGCGGGCGCAGGCGAGCTATGCATTGCAATAAATCTCATGTCTGGGTCTCGAATAAAAGTTCGAACTTATGATGCACCATCTGGATCACACAGAAATTTGTCTTGCATGAGCGCCTAACGCTGCCCATCTTTTCTTTGCTACGCAAGTAGGAATTTGCTCATGCCGCGGAACAAGCATCGAGAGGCCTGCGCAAAACCTGTAGTGATGTTGCGTGCATTTGAGACCAACATCTGTGTGATCCAGAAAATGCATGACAAACTCCTATACTCTACTTCCAGACCCAGATCGATATTTGCACTTGATACGAGCACGAAGGTCCTCGGCTTTTTTTTTGTTCATTTCGGATAAGTAGTGTATCTATCAGATCCATCCTCGTGTTGCGGGAGGAGCAGTAGTTCCTGCAGGACGAGCCGTTGTTTTGTAATAAATAAGACACGACGACGAGAAAACTAAAATCAAGTTGCGAGAACAGGAAGAGCACTGATGTAGAATATAAACGAATTCGACGAGCAACAATTAAAATTAAATCCGAACAACAAGGTCGCCCTGCAAAGCAAGCAAGACGAGAAGAACAAACAGCTTGCCATACACGAAACTACGGCCAACAACGAGTCAAACCCGTCGGACTTGGAAAAAATCGCCTATTATCTGGAGAAACGCAAAAAACTGTTTCAGTCACTCCACTTGTAATTACGCGGACAGTCCTTGAGTAGTAGATATGCTCATGCTGGTCGAAGAATTTGTGTTGCTGAGTGTCGTGCAAATACTAAGTGCGGTTTGAGACTAGTGAGACAGTTTTTTGTCTCGGGATACGTATGTGGACGCGATTAGAAGACTACAGGAGTGTGTATCGGATTCTCAAATCAGTTGCATTCTCAGCTGTGACATGATTTGTTGTCATGGAAAAATACCATAAGAAGGCCGCCAGAGGACCAAACTACTTCGCATGACAGATTCTTGAATAGGGCTAAGTACCTACTAGCTGCATCTTGATCTGTGCCAAATTTGTGATGCGAAAGTTGCAAGCTCGCCGATTTCTTCACTGTTGCTGTTCTTGCATCACAAATTCATCGTAAAATAAGCAGTTGAGAGCGTATTTGTTTGAGAACACCATAATGTCTGCGAGAAGAGCAGGCGAAAGCAAGGAGTCTGAGGAGTCATATCAAATGCAAAAGTGTCTGGGTCTGGAAGAGTGCAAGACTTGTCATGCATATTTCTCATGACCCATGATGCCTGTAATGCTTGACCTAGCATCGCAGACTTTTAGAGGGCTTCCTGATGCACCTTGCGCATGAAAAATGCCCTGTCCGTGTAGCAAAAACTGTGCCCCTCTTGCTGGTCATGCAATACAAAATTTTTTAGAGTCCAAAAACAGCATGACAAGTTGCAATCTTTCAGACCCAGACACTTTTGCAGTTGATAAGTCAGCGGGCCGACCATTTTAGTAGAAAGTCAGGCTTGGATATCCCACGAAAAAACTGTCTCACTGTGATGATTTTGCAAGATCTGCATCACAAGTTCGCGACACGTGACACAGGGAATTTGCCATGCGCACTTCCCAAGGGAAAACTACACGGTTGAAAATCTAATGTCTTCGCAGGTGTAGTAGCAAGACAAACACTATAGCGCTTCATTTCCTGCATCACAAGTTCACGACAGTGAAGCAGTTTTTTCCCGCGATATTGGAAGAGTTTTTCCTCCAGTGCATCGACGAATCGCGAAAGCAGTTGGGGAAAGGAAGGTACTTACTGTTACTTCTGTATAAAAACTGCTTTATCATTGCATAACAAGAAGTGCTCACTTGCATCATAGTACCTGCTCCGCACTGTTGAATGGGATTGTCGCATGACAAATTATCCTCGAAAGAAAGAAAGGTACCCGCCGAACATCGAAGGCATTCTCGCAAGTGAGGAAGCGCTGGTATCCGACTGCATAACTCGTCCCGCTCCCCCTCATTGATTTGTATACCATGATCGCCAATACAAGCGTCAGGGTCAGCAAGAGTGCTGGTTTTGCATCAGAAATTTGCACAGGAGTGTACGTGCTAGTATCTGTGCAGTTGCTAAAACTTGTCATGCAAACAGTGCCAAGAGGAAGAGGCACATCAGTGTGCATTGATTTTTGGCATTTGCCATGACCACAAATGAGGGGGAGGAAAGGGAGTTGTGCATTTCCATAGCGGGTGTTTCTGTACGAGAAGCTCTTCCCGTATGGCATTCTCAAATCGATTGCGTTCTCAACTGTTACATGACTTGTCATGCAAAATTGCTAGCAGCTGCCACACGGTCGAGGTACTTCGTGTGGCAAGTCCTCGAACTGCTAAACAGCCCTCGCCTTGGCTCCCGCAGGACGCGGCGCAGAAAATCCATACCGCCCGGGGAAAGAAATCCCCGATCTGTGTTGCGCAAAAGCAACTTTGGGGCCGGATTTCGTTTCCAGGGGCGGTTTCGAATCGTCCGCCCCGCTGCCGAACACCCTGCCCCCGGCAGTAGCGCTTTGCGCACTAAGCCGCTATGCGCGCGCCTGATGTGAGGCGAGGCCCAGGGGCGGACACTGTCCCCCCTGACGCCGAACACTCTTCCCCCACTAGCGTTTCGCGGACTAAGCCACCTAGCGCGCGCCTGGTGTGAGGCGAGGGGCGGACACTGTACGCCCCGATGCCGCGCACCCTTCTCCCACTCGCGCCACTAGGGGCGCGCACAAGGCCCCAGCGTGGGGACCCTGTCCACAGGGGTGGACGTTGTTTGTCATGCAAAATTACCATCAGCTGCCGTGCCACACCCACGGTCGAGGTACTTCGCCTGGCAAATCCCCGAATTGCTAAACAGGCTCAGAGCCTGCGCCCAGTTTGTAATGCGACAGGTGCAACAAGCTCCCGCCCTCTCACTTTTGCTACTCTTGCGTCACAAATTTTTCGTGTAACAGTGGAGAGGGTAAGAACATTTGGGAACGCGATATCCCCCAGCGAGCCGGGCTTCCGGACAAGATACGGGTGTCGGGCTCTGCGTGAGGAGGAGGAGGACTTTCATCAGGCTGTGAAGCAGAATGTAGCGATGCTCTCTGTGCAGCAGTTTCTGCGAGCAAAAAGAATTGATTCGGAAGAATTCACTATTTATACCAATACCCAAGATTATCTAAACGATAAACATCAAAAGCAAAGCAATTCCAATTGGCGAATAAGTGATAAAACAACCCGGAACTACATCACCAATCCTGATGTTGAGCTTTTTTACCATTCAACAAAGAGCAAAAGCAAAACAGATTAGTCCAACAAGTAAGTCGTAGGGCGTGGTGGTCAGTCGAGATGATCAAAAAGCACCAGCGCGGAAGTGGTCGCTTTTGAAACTACAAATGCGTGTCCTCTTCTTCGTATGTTGCCGTTTTTTTGAAATCACAAGAAAAGAAAAAAGCTGCTGTGCTTTTTCTTGCGCATTATCTAATGCACGACCCGCGTGCTGTTCTGAGTGGTTATTTTTCTCTTACCGCCCTAATATTTATATTTTCTCGAGGCCTCGTCGGCCAGTCAAGAAAAGTCGGTAAGACGATATTGCCTCTATGGGCTCCTCTAGAACCTCTGCGCTAGGGACAAAGACGTTGGGATGCATTCTGTTTTGTGTTATTGTTGAAGCTGCTGCCTGGGGAACATGTTTTAGACCGATCCTGGGAGTGCTTTTTGTGTAAAGGCTTTCCTTCGTGATCTTCTCCAGCCCCTCTTTCTTTCAGAGTATTGCGGTATAGCTTGCGGGACGTCGATAGGCTCGGCTTCACGCCGAAGGGCTTTTCGACAGCGTTTCGGAAGAGGGATTCCGATACTCCAAAGGGCCTGCAGTAAAGCAAGCCAACTCAAGAGGCCCCGGCTCTTGAGAAATCTCCTCTCGCCAGATTCAAAAAATAGTTGGAAATAAGTTGGAAGCCAACTTTTTTCTGTTTCCCATACTAAGAATCCCTGATCCAACTAGTTTTGAACTTGTGTCCAACTTATTCCCAACTTTTTTTTTGAAATTGCCCAGGGCCGCCCATTTCTTTTTGAATTGTCTCGGGGGCGCCAATTTCTTTTTGAATTCCATCTCGCCCGCCAATTTCTTTTTGAATTCCGTTCAGGCCGCCAATTTCATTTTGAAATTGCTCAGGCCCGCCAATTTCCTTTTGAAAGTGGGCACTCTGTATGATGTCGCTATGGTATTGATTTGGTCTGTGTCCTGGCATATATGTTAGGCCCTAATGGGGCCCGCTCAACCGGGGGGAGAGGCTGCCTCTGGGCTATCTTTCGGCCGCTCCGGGAACAGAATTGCGCTGGCCCCATGCGCTGCGGCTTTGCGCGGGCGTGGTGTCTGTCAGAGGAATTGCCGAGGGCCCATGGCGGCCCAATCTGAAGCGGCCACGCCATTTTCCAGAGCTTGTGGCCGTGCCAATTCCAAGCCACACACCCTCCCGAATGAAGCACGCGCAAAAATGGATGGCCTTGCGTTATTCAAGCAACTTACCCCGCGCAGGCACACGGCATAGGGCCCAAGAATGGCCCGCATCCGGGTCGCGGTCTTTCATTTTGGCGGGAGATTCGGCATTTCTATGGGAAGGCGAAAGTTGAAAGCCTTGACTTTTTGAATTCCTTTTGAAATCATTTTGAATATGAATTAACGCCAGGGCGCTTTGTGATTAACAGGCAAGAAAAGTCGGCAAGACGATATTGACTCTAGTGAAGATCGGTGTCGGTGTAATATATAGCCGTTGTCGCGCAAGAGCAAGACTTGGTCCAACTTTTTGTAGTACCCACAGTAGATTTCGATTTCCCACACACGACGACGACGCACACTCATGGGGTTTCTTTGGTTTCTGCATGACAAAATTTTCCTTCACTCCTGTGCAGCATGGCTGCAGGGGGCAATCATAAATATGCTCAAATTTGTATTTGGCGAAGTTGGTGGTACAGTAGCAGTATTTACGTGTGTCGGAAATTTTTGTGTAGTGTTTTCACATCAAGACGCGGCCCCACGAGGAGCTCATTATCTTCGGTGGAACTACATCGTCGGACTCTGCGAAATGAATGTCGATCCTTGAAATAGTACAAATAGAGATGAGAGCCCTTAATTTGAAGATGATCTCGGAATTACTAGCTTGCTAAGATGAAGTACAAGATCGAAATGTGATTGGATGCGGTCAGCACGAGATATTAAAGTTGAAGAAAAGAATTTTGATCTTGATGAATCAAATTGAAAGTTGGTCATGCACGACCAGCATCGGTGATGGTGATCTGAACGGAGGGAGGCTGAGTGCCTCCTGTGTGAGATACTTACAAACTTTCCGTCGTGGTCGGTCTCATCCATCGCTCCAGGACGAACGTTTTCAGTACGCTTTCTTGTCCACCAGGAAATTATCAGCATTTTGATTGCAGGCTGCCTGGAAAAAGCATCTTAAACTTAATTTTGAAGACGAGCAAAGGTAAATCATCTGAAAAACGAAAAAGCTCATCAACAAGCTAGATCGGAATAAACCCGCGTTATTCAAAAGTAATTCTATTCTACAGCCCGCTATTATCAATCACTATTTCCGCTGTTTTGTTCTTTCTGTCCTCCACCTACGTCAGGAATTTTACTACGAGTTCTACACCAATCAAAATGTCGACGAGCTCGATTCGTTTGCTTGGCCTGGCCCTCGTGCCGAGCCTGTTTCTGTTGCAGACGTTGGTCCAAAACTGCGCCACTCCGGCTCTTGCCGTGCGAATTATGAGTTTCCGTCACCGGGTTGGTCGTGCTAGTGGAGAAAACCTGGAGCAGAAGATCGACCCTAAAGATTTGGTATCAAATGTAAAAATGTCTGGGTCTGGAAGGTTGGAACTTGTGATGCTAGTTTGGACTCTAAAAAAATCTGTATTGCATGACCAGCAAGAGGAGTCCAGTTTTTGCTACGCGGGGAGGTTTGTCATGCGGAGTAGGCATCAGGAAGGGTTCTAAAAGTCTGTGATGGTAGGGCATGCAATGCATCACACACAATCCTGGGTCATGCAAAACATGCATGACGAGTCTCAGAATCTTCCAGATCCAGACCCAGACACTTTTGCATTTGATAGGGAACCACACCGAACAATCTTCGTGCTTCCTCCCGCCGGTCCTCGATCCGCCAGTCCCGGCGGTCCCTGGAGCAGTTGTCCTTCCAGGAAATCGAGGAGATGAGCGACGACAAGGCCTCCCAGTCTCAGGCGCGCGTCGCCATGCGGTTTTATCTGCAGAAGTGCATATGAATTGCAAATATGTCTGGGTCTGGAAACTTGTGATGCAAGTCAGTCAATAACAAATGCACTTTAATGCGCCGCCAAGCATGTTGACAAGTAGCTTCGTGCTTCTGTGCTGCGTATTCCGCATGAGAAGCTGCGTTTTTGCATGACAGGCGAGAGAGGCTGTTTGTGGCCACGCAATAAAGATTCAAGGGCCATCGCCATGCCAGATCAGCATGACAAATCTCGCAACCTTCCAGACCCAGACATTTTTGCATTTGATAGTGCACCGCGAACGACTTGTCCGGAGAAGAATTGATCGACCGCGTGAAGCTGTGCCAGAAACTGGACGCGGAAATTCGCACGGCCTGGATCCATTACACCACGTCCGAAGGCTATGCAAGAAAAAACTGTGTAAAGTGTAACTTTGTAATGCAGATCATGCAACAGAGTTAGTTACACCTGTCATGCCAGGCAACCATGAAGTCCTCTTTTCGCGTGTGTTTTCCCTTAGAAGCCACGCATGACAGGTTTTCGCTGTCATGTAGAGCAAATTTGTGATGCTGTCAACCAAGGAAAGTTACGCTAACACAGTTTTTTTCTTGGATATCGGGGATCGGAGATTCACCGCGGGTAGGC
>JACKZZ010022106.1_pt1 | contig 10551 bp, 7 predicted proteins | sample 8027871 | NCBI WGS metagenome assembly JACKZZ01 (sample SAMN15724774, study PRJNA655200) | protist metagenome | isolation source: fluorescence activated cell sorting (FACS) single amplified genomes of... | place: USA: West Boothbay Harbor, Gulf of Maine | collected 2000-07-19
CCGAGTCTGGATCTGCCGCTAGGATAAAGGAAAACCCTGGTGCAGGCAAGCTGGTGTCGATAGTTGTCCAGCCATCGTACAGGAGCGGTGGTATGTAGTTTTGAACTGTTAGGCTTGAATTGGTAAAGATGATATCTCCAGTGTTTGCAGGCTTTATGTTTTTCAGACCCAGAGTGAATATTTCTAGCAATATGGGGAGGAGCGTTGAAGCAAATGGTGCTGTGAATCAATCGAGAGCTAAAGAGCCAGCTTACGTTGCGCATCATCCCCAAGCATCGCCCACGTCAAAAAAGCACCGTTGGATGTCAGCTCGTCGAATGTCAGATCCGCTGCGGGCTCAAATGCTCTGAGCAAAACGCCAGTTGATGCAGGCGGGGAACCTGGCAACGCAAACCACAAACATTAATAGAATATGCTCGACGACTGCGTTTGCGTCCGCGGTCGGCATACCTGAAACCATGCTTGTTTGAGTCAAGAGCAGCAAAAGCCACCTCATGGCCTCTGCGCACAGGCCTCTGCGCAGCTGGCCTCCCAACCAAATGCGGGAATCGCTGCTTCAAAAACCAAAAAACAATGCATCGGTGAGCTGGAAAGCAAGATTCAGAAAAGGAGATGCCAGGGGGCGACGGTGTATGACGGGAATGGGAATAACTTAACAAATTGTTCAAACTGAGTGCTGGCCTATCAGTCATCAGTCATCAGAACACAACAGCAGACCTTGACATCATGACTGGACTGCTGGAAGAAGCAGCTGCTGAGAGAGTTTGTGAGAACTGAACTCTCTGAGACCCCTACTGATCTGAAGACGAGACTCTTCTACTCTTTTGATCTCTGTCAGGCAGAGCTGAAGAAGTGTGGGGTTGTTGTGAGGTAGCACTTGTTGTCAGAAGGAGGGACTTTTTTGATCTGTTAGATCGTATGGTGCTAATAGAAACGAACACTTTGTTAATAGATGCGACCATGAGTAGTCGGACAAGTCGAAACAAGATTGTTCAGCCCTCCAACAAGAGGGAGTTGCCAGTGGGGGATGTGACCGAGACCCGCGAAAGGAAGTATTTTGTGAGCTGTGCCTCTTCCGCCCTCCTCTCGGTGGCGTGGATAGGGTTGTGCGGCTTTTGTGCGGCCGTCCGCATCGGAACCTTCCTGTGGAATATTTTCGCAGCGAAGCCAAACCAAAAGAAAAAACGGGTTGTGATAGGTCCTTATTCCTCATATCTCCTTAGATGTGTGCTCGAATTCCTTACAGTTTGGTTCTTCTCGCAGTGGGCGGTGGCTTCGCCGGATGCCACGTCGCAATGAACCTCGAAGATGGTGCACGATCAAGTCTCTTTTTCCTAAGCGCGCTCTTATACATTTTTTTTTCCCCGCAGAGATGCATGTGACTCTCATCACGGACTCTGATTTCTTTGAGTTCACGCCGTCCGTCCCACGCTCTTTGGTCGATCCTCACAAGGGTGTCAATGTAAGAGTTCGTCACCGTGTTTATCTCAGAAACCCCCAAACTACAATTTATACAACGAGAATGGAATCCATCCAGGTCACTGCAACATAAAAAGACAAAAACAATACAGCCTTTGTTTATCAAACGCATGTATATTGGACTTTTCAGACCACCCGAAAATGTGTGACCCTCACAACAGGGAAAGAGATTCCATACGACATTTTGGTGCTTGCCACGGGTAGCAGCTACTCACTCCCTTTCAAGGTTTGACGGCCCAACTCTTTTTTTCCTTTGTAACTTGCATCGTTACCCCGGTCTCTACACGGATTCACTCTATCATTAGCAATCCAACGTGGTCTCTGCGGACCGGGTACTCAAGCTCACCGCGTCTTACGAGGCGCTGCACCGAGCAGGGCATGTGCTGGTCATTGGCGGTGGGCCGACGGGAGTGGAGACTGCAGCAGAAGTTGCTGTTGCATATAAGCATAAAACTGTCACCCTTGTTGAGAGCAACGCAAGGTAACTTTGTGCCAACCTGTCAAACCTTTTGTGTCCTTCGACATGTCTATTTTTTTTGCTTCAGGTTGATGAGCCGTTTGCCCAAGACTGTTAGTGACCACTGCGAACGCTTTCTAGGCGAGCACGGCGTCCGAGTTTTGTGTGGGCAAAAGGTTCTTTCCGCCCACGAAGTAGGCGAGTCCGCGTTTTCCAAGCCTGAGCTCCAGGAGCTCTTTGTGACTTCCGGGGGCCATGAGATCAAAGCTGACATTTGCTACTTGTGCACTGGAGTGACGCCCAACAGTGTTTTCCTCACCAATGGGGACTCGAGTCTTCAACGATGCGTCGATAATGGCTATGCAACTGTCAATCCGAGCCTTCAACTTGTGGACTCTGACGAAGAGGCCTTCCAGGACATTTTTGTCGCGGGGGACTTGACGAACACCAAGGAAGAAAAACTCGCCCAGACCGCCGAAGCGCGCGCCAATCTAGTTCTCGAAAACATTAGGCGGTCCATCAACAAGGAGCCCTTGAAAGATTACGTCGCCGGCTCGAAACCAATGGTCATCAGCTTGGGGGACACACACGGTCTTTTTTGTGTTGCTTGCTCTTTTTTCGCTCGATTTTAATTTGCTCTTTATAGGCGTATTCGTATGGGGGAGTTTCAGCTGGACTGGGTTTTTGCCTAGCATTCTCAAAGAAGTTATTGAATGGAAAGGAATGGCACGGTACTGGTGGCGCTTTAAAAAACCATATATCTTGTTCTGAGCTGCTCGCAGGAGTGCAGGGAGGGCCAGCTAGAGCCAGAGTCTATCGATAGGGGCCGGGCTGAGCAGGTAGGTCCCGGTCGTCCGTGCTGCTGTCCGTGCTACATGTACATGTATTGGCGATGTAATGCTTAGGCTGATGTGATGTACAGACCATTGTTGTAAATATTGGGGGGCGCGTGTAAAGGCCGTTCGTCAAAAACGGCCAAGGGGCCCGAGCAAGCAGAGGCCCGAGTAGCACATGGTGACTCGGGCCAGCAAAGTACATATTTTTGTAAATATATATGTTATTCATCTTGCTTATGCATCTTTAAGTCAGGGCCCGCTGGCCTGCCTCATCAAGAGATTTTGCCCCTTCTTAAGCCTGTCAAATCCGGGGGCATGCTGACTTTTGAATGGGCCCGCGCCCGCTGATACTGCGGACGGTGCCGGGCTGACTGTCAGAACGACTGGCCCACTGCGGCCCGGTCAGCAAAGCAGCAGCTCAGGCCGCCTGCAGCTCCATATGTAGTCATCCTTGATTTTGACTTAGTGATCTTCGCTACCGTCGGGGGCAAGTGGGTACCAACCAGTACCCCGGGCCCACCGCCTTTATTGGTATAAGAATACATTCCCCTGTGGCCCAATTCTCTTTGGACTGGGCAACTGCTTGAAGCCAAGTGCGAAGGCTGGACTGGAGGGCTGAAGAGTAAAATTTTTGGCGGCAAAGTCGACGAACATTGGATCATCCTGGGTACAGCAGAGAGATCCCGAGTCTTGGCCATGTTGTTGCCACTGGGCAAAGTCCAGATTGTTGGGAAACTCCAAGCGCTTGAGGGAAGCAGAAGGAGTAAAATAAAGATTATTTTTGAATGAAGTATTCCTGTAGTCGGAATCGAGCATCAGCTGCTGGCCCGATGTCTCGGCGGAAACCTATCGAAGAGATTGTGGCGGAAGCACTGAGAGAAAGATTGTCATAAACAAAAGAAACAAAAATTTGTACATACGAAAACAATGTTCGTGTCGAACGAGAATCCGCGCGAAATGTTAGGCCAAGTTGGGTTCCCTCCCTTGTTGCAAGATTTGATGTACCCCTCTGGCTGGTTCGCTGTGCCTTGCTGTGCCAAAGAGGCAAGAATATTGTTGGAAGCCCTGTTAATGCATGGTCAAAAACAGACAAGATCTATTATTAACTAAATCGAGGAACTAACTGATGGTCATTCCCGCAGTGAAAATAGATTCCTGAGTCGCCAATGTCTACAATCAAGTTGTTGGTTATCTTCACTCCTGCCACTTGCTCATCCATGTAGCTGCAATTGCCATGACAAGAAAGAGAAAATGGAACCGACGCAGAAAAAGGACTCAAAGGCTGCCTACATTCCCTCACTTCCATAGTTGTAATGACGCCCCGTCGACACAATGTTGCTGTCCACGAGAGAAGGAACGTGGCATTTTGGGGGCGAGTCTTCAAAACAGGTGTTGTCAGAGGACGAAAGATATATTCCGCCAAAATCAGACAGCACTCCAAGGCCTGTGGTAGAATTTGCTGGGCGGCTTTGGACAAACTTATGCAAAAAACAAGATTCTAACCGAAATTTTCCACCAAGTTGAAGGAAACTGTAAACACAGGCGGGGTTCCCGTTGGTGGTTTTTGGGTGGGAGTCCCCCAGCCAATCAAGATGCCTCCGTAAGGAGAAAAACTGACTTGATTGTTGGTGACAGTGATGTTGAGTGCCCCTCTCAATCGTATGCCTGCAGGCTGCCCCAAGTATACTTTGCCCGTGTCGTTGACAATGTTGTTATGGATCAACACATTCTTCGCATCGTTACCCACTATCGAAATGCCTTCCCCGCCGAGGTCGTTCAGCAGAGATCCCACTATTGAGACTCCATCCAGTGCACTCCCAAGTATAACCTGTTTGCCACAAAACAGAAGGCAGCACCCACAAGATAGCAAGAACGAAGCAACAAAAATAAAGGAAGAAAGACGGCAAGCTATTCAAGAAAAATCTCACCCCGCTTGCACCGCAGTGCACCACACTGCAGCCTTCAATAGCAAGGTCGGTGGCATTGGAGGCTTCCACGGCCGCCTGAGGCGGAAAGTACACACTTGGCGCGCTAAAAACGCCTGCAGCAGCGTGCGCGAAACCCATGTCTCGGATACGCACGTTGTTACTGCCACAAATGCGCAGTATCGTGGGGACCTGTGCGGCTACAGGGGCGAAGGATGCCAACTCGTCGCCGGGGGCGGGGATCAGGGTCAGCACAGAAGCCGAGGGGTCCCAGTACCACTCGCCTGCCTCATCCAGCCCCTCGAGCACGTTCTCGATGAAATACCGTTGGCCGCCCTGCTTGGCGAACTGACCCACGGGTGTTCGCGATGCCTCCTGGAAAAGGAGGGTGCTGTTTGACTGCACCACGGTTTTCACGTCTGACCACCATGCCGTCCAGGCGTGGAACACCAGCACCTGCGCCCGGTCCCAAGCCCAGGATGAGTTGAGCTGCCCCGCCCCGAACACAAAGCCCAGCTTGTCTTCCTCGGGACAAGTGCCTTGTGCGCAGGGCGCCAGGGGCATGTCCCACTGGAAAGTGGACTCGTCGCCCATGCCCCTGCCTGTGGGGTCCGCTGGCTGGGCGTTGGGAATTCGGGCACGTTGCCTCCGCTGGCCTTGGCCATTGCCCACCCCGGTTGTAAAGAGCTGCGAAAAGGGGGCGGTGCCGGGAGGAATGCTAGCCCACCAGCGGCCGGGGTGGGAAGCATCCAGCTTGAAGCCCTCAATCCGCATACCCCCCGACAAGACCGCTCGGTGGCCCTGCTTCAAGTCAGGCGGGTACGTTTGTAGGACGAGAGGCGCGCCTGGGCCGTCCCCACCGTCTCTCCAAGTCAGCTCCACAGTGTTTCCCACAAAGTACAAGCCTGCTCGGAAATTGATTTCGATCCCGCCGGCCGGCAGTGGGCGGCGTACAATCTGCGCCTGGGCCAGAGCAGCCTGGGGGGTGGCCAAAGGCGAGGAGGGAGAGGTTCCGTTGTTGTTATCCGACCCATCTGGCGCCACGAAGAGCTGCAAGGGCACCGCCGTCACTGCTGGAATGAGCAATGTGGCCGACAGCAGAGGAAACAGCCGGGACATCGCTCGTTTCTGGAAGGGAAAGTCAACTTGTCAGACCAGCAGGTGGGAGAAGTAAGCGGGAGAAGGTACAGCCACAATCTTGCGCATGGACAATCGTATCAACAAGAAGCTGCATGGTGGGTGTAATAATTATTTATTTGTATACTGAGTCGACTCTTTCTCCAATTCACTTCACCAACTTTCTTCTTGGTTCCGTCCGATAGATATCCAGTCGCACTTGCCTTGCTTGATAATGGCTTAGAACGGGACGGCAGGCAGAGAAATGTTGAAAGCTTGAATCGGACAAGATTGTGGAGGGCAGGGGACGACATCACGGTTTTGATATGGGCAGCATGGGTTATCTTCCCACGCATATCTGATAGCAGTGAGGTTGGCAAGAGAAAAGTTCCTCGGCAGCGAAACTACGACTTGATCGTAGCCTGGTAAATGCTTCCCAGTCGTTACGTTGATGGAGCAGCTTGCGCCTTTGCCATCGCTCCCACAGGGCCTGCACTTTACTGAAAGGAGAAAAACTTTATCAGGAAGAGAGTATTTTCAACAGCAGAGAGGCGCTCACCATTTGTCCAGATTTCCCGGCTTGTGATGTTTCCTTGGCCATGCATTTGAAGCTCAAAGGGCGTGCTCGCATCGGGGCAAGGGCAGGACCAAGTGGTGGCAAAATACATTGGTCTGATGGGCGGCCATCGAGATCCAGGCGAGGCAGGGCGTCGCCTGTCTGGCCTAAAAACTGTAAACCAACGAAATAGTGCACGGCTGGGCTCAAAAGGGTTTTATAGAACCCTCACCATGATGGAGTCATCCTTCAGCAGCAACTGCTCAAAAAACAACAGTCCTTTGCGGCTCGGTCGTTCAACCCAGTGGCGTTGCACAAATACCCTCCCTCTTGTCGAACAATTATGAGCCAATCGAGCAGGCCACTCGGCATAAACTTTCCAACTTCTCGCAAAAAATCGGGATATCGGAACCTCCAAGCCAAATTCCCAGCGTCCATCCTGTTTTCCCATCTCGCGAACATAGCCGGAGTCCACAAGTACTCATCAGCCATATCCTGCAGAACGCACAGTTGTGTCACGCAACCACTCGTTCGAGCTCAGGACTTGCACGACTGGCACCTCCATCAGACCGGTGTTCGCAACGATAATTTATGACAGCGTGCTAGTGCATACTTCAATTCGATTGTATGCGATTCGTTTGAACTGTGACGTAAGTATCTCCAATTTCCCTGAAAATACGATATATCCCCATAACATAGACATCGAGGTCAGACGATGCTGTGTCATGCTGCAGTCAACAACACAAAGCAGTATGTGAGCTTGCATTTTCGTGTGAACAAGTGAACATTGGGCGTGTCAGATGACCATTTTAGGTGGCTCCCTTCCATTCAGACATGGCTTTTGTGCACAGAATGAATGGCACAAAACTTGAGGCTGAAGGGCATTTTTATGCCATCTCTTGTGAACCCTTAGTTTTGTTACTCAATTGATAAACAGTTACCCTATATATTAGTTAGATAGATGGACGAAAGGTTGGACGGGGCGTTGGGTCGAACAAGTCGTTTGTTTTTTAAATACTTGTAAAAATATAACGGAGCGCCTAGTCTTCACTCGCTCCTTGCCGCCCGCCCGCATTTTCAATGGCGCCGCCAGATTCCCAGCCAGTGCGCGGTCCGTTTCAGGTAAAAGCCTTCGCCGCCCTCCTCCTCATAGTCCAAATAGACATGTGGTTCCTCTTCGGGAACATCTGCTACAGCCGCTCCCATCGCCACCGTGCCACCCCGATTTGTGGCTCTGGGGGCAGCCGGCTCGATCTGTGTGCCCTCGCCCCACTCGTTAAAGGAGGTGACAGAGACCCAGTCGGCGCGTGCCTCGATGGCGCTGCGGAACATTGCGTCCAAATAGCGCCCGCCCGCCCTGGCCTTGGTACTGAGGGAATTCCAGGGGCGAATTCGCTCGTCGTTATAACCCGGGCCTACACTCGGGACAAAGAGCTTGCCTTCCCGGCAAGCCCACTGCCGAAGGGCCGGCCAATGAGTCGGTGTGGAGCCGTAGGAAGTGCCCTCTGCAGCAAAGTACGTGTAGGCTCCGTCGAACTCCCCTCGTGACAGCACCTCTGTGTCGCCGTGGCTCAAGAGCAGCCCAATGAACACGCCGTCCAGTGCCGTCCCGCGAATGCTGCCGGCCCTGCCTTCTGCCCCGAGCAGCTGGCTCCACTCCCCAGCCGCAATATGATATGAGTCATAAATAAAAAACACGGGGAGGTAGCCTTCTCCTCCTCTTCGCCCTCTTTCTCCTTCTCCTCCTTCTTCTTCAGCCTGGGCCTTAGCCACCCTTGCCTCGCACTGGGGAGCCTGAACCCTGCCCACCTTGGCATTGTAGCGCAGCAGGGCAGGGTGCGATCCATAGTTGGCGTGAATATACCTGCACAAAGTAGCCGAGAAAGATAACACGCAAGTGGCACGGAGGGAAGAGAGTTGTAAAGCTGAGGTTTATTACTCAAGATCCTCTCGTATGGTTGCCGTTGATCGGCCAGGATATGGTCTTTGAACACAAGCAGCAAGGATTAGAGGGGTTCAATTCAGTCCTGTAAACATGCGAGTAGGCATAGAAGGAGGAGGTGGGGTGTACTCCAAGTGGAAGGCAATCTTGATTCCTTCCGCTTCCGCAGCCTCCAGCACCGCCGGCAGCACACTGTCTGTGGAGACGCCTAGGTAAGAACGCAATGGTGCGACCACTTATATCTTAATTAGTCGACTGCTCTGATACCTTGGGTGTCACTGCGGCCAGGCATGTTCGGTTGCCCCCACCAACTCACCACGGCTGCATCCAGTCCAGAATCCTTCATCATTTTCATATGGCGGAGAAGCGTGGACGGATCCCGCGACGAGTACAGGCCCAGGGAAGGGAAGAAGGGAGCATGGATTGAATGCGGCGGGCCGAACCGCACTTTCGTGGGAAATTTGGCACGAGTCTTCTCGTTCCAGTGCGGCAAGATCTACCAAAAAAAAGTCACGCCAGGATAAAATTTTGTTCCTTGCGGGTTTTGGATGTTTCTCCTACGACCTCGTGGTTCCAGTGCAAATACTGCCCATCGTGCTCTGGGTTTCCGTACCAAAGATAGTAGAACGACAGTGCAAGACTCTTATGAGAGGTCCGTTTTGCGGAACATGCGTCCGGCTCGGAGGCGGCAAAGGAGCAAGCCAAGGAACAAAGTGCCAGGCTCAGCAGGAATAAAGAATGCATGCAATCTGTCCTTAAAATAAATTATCCTTCAAGTTTTTCGGACAACGAGAATAATGATAACAATTTAATCAACAGACACAGTGTTGCTGGGCGTGTACATCCTTCCCATGCGCACTTGTGTTCCGGCTTTTCCCGCTTTGTGTACTAGAATAAAGTGCAGAAGAAAGAATAACGACTCAAGCCATCGACAATGTGCTCACTCACCGAGCTTGAATTTGTGAAAAAAAAATACAGCTGGCCAGCATAAGGACGAAGCCTTTTGCACAGCAGGGGTTGCATGAGGAAGAGGCAGGAGGCAGGCGTCTGATCGAAGTACTGACTGATGACCGACTGACTGACTGGCTGGCTGACTGACTGATTCAAATTGACGGATATTTAATCAAATTCAACGGCACGACAAGTACGCGGGTTAACTACGACAAGACAACTACAAGACTACAAGGAAAATGAGCTCCTCTGCCGATGGCGACGCTACTGACTATGACAATACAAAGAATCTCAACCCGACAATGCAGGCTATCCGTGACCGCATTCCGAAGGAGACTATGAAAGAAATGGAGAGACTATGTTCCCAGCACGGATGGAGGCTTAACCCGCTTTCTGTTGTGATACAACTGGATCCAACTACGAAAAAACTACAGCTTCCCCCTGGCCAAAAGAAAATAGCTTTGTTCATTATGCACTTCATGGGAAGCGAGTATAGTGACAATTTTCTTGGTCAAACATTGCGCATACCTGGCGGCGGTCGGGCGCATATGCACCAGCTTCGTACCAAGTCAGACAAACTTGGATCCGGCATCCAATGCTGGAATCACATTTTCTACCTGTGGAAGGCGCTTCGGTCAGCGGACAAAACATGTACGACAGCTACATTCCAGGAATTTTTCTACCAGTTCCTGCTTTCCGACTCCATCCCCGTGCTGCTGCCCTCGAATGACCACGGGGAGCTAGTATCTTTGCCTTCTAATACAAAGATATCAGCTGACGAAGAAGTCCAGGCGCGCAAAGCTTTTCAAGCGTACCGCGTTGCTGAGTTCCGCGCCTTAGCGCAACTGCTGCCAAAAGGAGTGACAGTTCACATAACTACCATGGGCAAAGATACGGTGAACTACGTGCAAACACAAGTCAAGGCCTGCGGCGAGTACAGGAAATTCTACGACCTCAATACCTTGACACTTCCACACCCGTGCACTTTCTTGCCTGGGCTCTGTGCCGGGTACGGGGGTGCGGGGCGCTGGAGCGCGGACGTGTACCGCAAGCTGGACGAGGCAATCATCCAAGCCGCGGAAATTGTCTGCTCCATACTCCCCAAGGGAGTAAAGGTCTTTCAAGAAGTTCATCAAGTCGGCATGCTCCGGTGGGAAGAAATGCGAGAAATCTACGAGCACGAAAAGAAACTACGTCAATTTAAGTCACCGGCGACCGCCGTCGTGAGGGAAAAGGGGGAGGACAAGCAAAATGGGATGACAGCACGACAATTCGCTGTAAGCCAGCAC
>JACKZZ010009304.1_pt1 | contig 10550 bp, 4 predicted proteins | sample 8027871 | NCBI WGS metagenome assembly JACKZZ01 (sample SAMN15724774, study PRJNA655200) | protist metagenome | isolation source: fluorescence activated cell sorting (FACS) single amplified genomes of... | place: USA: West Boothbay Harbor, Gulf of Maine | collected 2000-07-19
CATATTCTTTTAAGTTTCCCATACAAGCTATTCCAATTCTACTAGCTAAAAAACCAGCTTTGCCCATCTTCTACCAAATCTATATGCTTGGGTATTCATTACTAACTTCACCTTCTGCAGCCTCTTCTTACAATTCTTCCCTCACAAATTTTCGGCAGGCTTTTTGAAATGCGATATGTGTTTCGTTGAGATAAGGACTCTTTACCCATCCACTTCGTAACATAGGTGCTTCTGCATAGGGGACTTTGGAAATCAATTCTCGCTCTAACGGAATTTTCTTCTTCTCATCAAAGCCTTCAACCGTTCCGATAACTAAACGTTTATGATATTTTTCCAATATTTCTTTTTTGTGGAGTTGATAAAACATTTCCGTTGCATCAGTACCAGCTACTTGAATCAATACAGCTTTACCTCCAGGATGAAGTTTTTGAAATTTGGTGAGATCATATACGGAACCATTGATTGCAACGTGAAGGGATTCACCATTGTTATGTTTAGCTAATTCAGCTTTAGAAATTGCAGTAAGAGCTTTTGACATGATGATGCGTCCAAAATTTTTAATATATCAAGATTAAATAAGTATAAATAATATACAAATAAATAAAAGTTCTATTTTTAGATAGATTAATCTGCTAGGTTAGACTCAACCTGTTGAGAAGGTTATTCAACGTGAAATGCAAATATATGTAGATATAGAATACATAAATAATTGTAACGGTGTTGAAGTTCAAGTTCTATAATTCTTATTATGTTGATTAAAAAAAAATGCTTGTACTTATTGTCTTATCTCTGATGCAGTCAGACTAAGTCTGATTCCAATACTGACTTTGATTCAGATTCAGTATCAGATTTTACATCTGAAACTGAAACTGACTCTGAGTCTGACTCTTACTGATTATTCATCAACTACTTTAAACGAACGAAATTTAATCAATCTTTTCTCTTAGACTTAGTGACTCTAGTAAATTATAATTTATAAATTTAATCATAAAAATTTTAAAAAACTGTTTTATTATTATAAGTTTTTTTCGAAAAAATAATACTAACTTACAAAAATCTGACAAACAAAAATCATAGTATATTCGCATTTATCATAAAACATCTCACCAATTCACAGCCTACTTGCTTTTTTCCAAACTTCATCAGGAATAGGATTATAGGTATCGTATTTAACCGTTTCTTCTAAAGGTCTCTCCATTTCTTTCCTAAATTTCTAACCATGTCTTTGTCTATCGTATTCACCACAGCCAACAATTTCGCATCGATACTTCGTAAACCCTCCAGGTGTTCCTACTTTTTCCATCTCTTTCAATACTTCAAAACCATCAATTACTTAACCGAAAACTACATGTTTACCATCTAGATGTGACATATTCTGTTAATTTCCAAGTGTTAAAAAAAATTATGAATTATTTGTATGTTTATTCTATCCACAAGCCATAGAAAGTAATCCACGTCGTGAGTGTTTATAGATGAATTTTTCATCACGAAACTTTCGTCCATAAATTGATTCACCCATATTACCATTACCAAAATTAAAATCACCACCCTAAGCCATGAAGCCGGGAATTATCTAAGAGAAAAATAAGTACTAAATTTGATTTCTAAGTAACACTTACAATAACTTTAATTTCCTCTAAACTTAGACAGTCTTAGCTTGATTCAATCAATTCATTTTAATTTATCTGAAATAATTGAAATTTTATTATTTTAAGTTTTTATAAAAACATAAAATATGTATATACCCTATGAAACTAACAGCCTTTATACCACCTTGCTTTTAACCAATAACCAAGTCCCGTTTCACCCGTACATAAAGCTCTAAAGTTTTCAGCAGTGATGGGTAAAACATCATAAAAAAGTTCAAGATCCAATCTACCAACTGATCTACCTGCACAACCTATATCTAAATAAACACGTGGGTTCATCAAAGGAGACGAAGAAGCCTAAGTTTGTGTTGACTACTGTGTTTACGAATTAAAACTGTAACCACTACTTATCGAGTGTTATGGTTTTCTTTGACTTTTGTTTTAACTCGTTGAGGTTTAAGATGATTAGTTACCTATTGATGCAGATACCCTTGAGAAAAATCTCTATTGTGATAATGTATTAACTTTACGTATATGATAAATAGAAGATTTAGAAATTGATGTCATACTTGTTGGAAGTATTAATGACATTGTCATTTTCAATTTGTTAAAAAATAATTTAACCAATATGAACTTATGAATTGTAGGAAAAGTTGCACACTAACTAAAGTCGCAGCGCGAATAATAATTCAAAACTATGATTAAGAAGTTTAATTATTCTGAATACTTAGTTAAAAGTTTATCCGATAACAATTTACTTAGGCTGCATGTTACCGATTATTAGTTACAGTGTCAGTTGTCAAAATTTAAAATTAATTATTTAACTATACTTCAATTTATTATTAATTGTAAACTTATTATTACTGGAACATAAAAATTAATTATACAATCTAAATAGTAGCTGAAATATTAGAAGTTAAAATTTACGCAGCTGGTAAGTGACTCTAGTCTAAAAACTTTAATATATGTAATAATAAGTTTCCATCTTAATCAATGATTTAAAATTTGATAAACTTAATATTAATAATATACAACCACTTTGTGTTGTATAACTGTAAACACCTACAGTATCAGACCCTTTGGGTTCTGTGTATGCCACTGTACCTTATCTATACATAAATAACTCAAATTACGAAAATAAAACTAGTTGGTTTTCATTGTCAAAAATAATATAGATTCAATCAGTTGACTCTAACATAAGTAATTTTAACTTTAAGTTTAAATTTAACAATCCAGGCTTTAATTCCTTACTAAGACTGTAACTTTGTTAGCATTGAATTTTAAATTAAAATTTCAATTTTATTTTTAATGTATTATGTAAAAAAATATAATTTAAAATCACTAAATTCCCATACGATTAACTTCTCTTTTATCACCTAAAGTTTTAAGACAGTCACATTAGCAAAATTAACTTGTCCTTCTCATCACATACTCCATCGCATCTCCTATATTACATTTGGTCTAATCCCCTTTACCTGGTAGTTACTAACCTTCCTTTCCACATTTATTTTCCTCTGCAAATTTATTCCATAGCGAATCTGCATACTCGCAACATTGGTATCTACCCGGTTCTATATAAGGATAGTATCTCGAATGTTGTCGAGATTCTCGTGCGAACATACCTCCTTGAAATTTTTAGTTTTATATATCAGGGCAAACTGAAAAAGATAGGAAATTTTAATCCTAGCCGATTTTACCTGCAATAACATGGGCGTCTGCACCGTCGGGCTTTTACTCGCATTTGAAAGGTTAAGCCCAAAAGGTAGTGTGGAGGCATTAAAAACTGGAATATAGAATTATTACGAATTTGATACTTAATCATTATCAAGTTTAAATGATAAAAAATAATTTAATCGTAATGGACCTGGTAGTGTACTAACTTACTAAGTCTATTAAAGTAATACATATTAATTTACAATTAAAAAAATTCATGATATTACCTCCTACTATGGAGCAATTCACATAAACTTTTGCCTAGCTACAATTTATTAAGATTATCAACTGCTCTCGATACAACATTATTCCAGGGATTATAGTTCGCTGGTGTCTCAATAGCATCGGGTAGAGCTTCTTTGTCAATTTCATCTATCAAGTTTTCGTAATATCGAGAGGCTATAATACTTTACTCTCTTCTCATCTCAGACTCATAACTATCTTCATTTTCTTCAGATATTTCCCTATCTCTGTTCCTTATTCGAGTTCTTTATTATAAATTATCATATTATTTGCCATCAGGATCAGCCAATTCTGCACCAAGATTGGCCATTATACTCCACGTATTAGGATCTTATTTTTATGTTTTAGACTCTACCTCATTCAAAGTTTATGATTATGAATCAGATTACTTTAAGTTGATCTAACTTAGAGAATCATATTTTTTGTTTGATTAATCAGATTAAGTGTCAGCGTTTGATGTTATAGTAACTGATTCTGGTTTTGAGTCTATTTGACATATGATTTAGTGAATAAAAGTCAAATTGACCAAAAAAAAGCTGAATCTAAAATACGACAATGACATCATTAAATTTTAAATCACGTAGATCAACAGCATATAACTTGTATAAAACTTAGTTACCAATATTAAATAAAAGGCAGCAGGCCCTGGCTTAGTCTTAATCAATTATAAAAGTTTATAAAGTTAGTATACATCATCTAGATATAAAACAGTCAATACATCATTTTCGTTTTGAATGTTATACTTATAATACATCAATACGTAACAGTTTCTCAATTAACTCTAGACTCTAGATGTAATCTCTTTTTATATGGATCAGAAAGTACTACATAGTATAATTTATTTGATAATAATGATTCAACAATAGACAAACTAGACTCTAGTGAAGTCTAGTCATACCTTTATTTATTTTTCTAAATAAATATAAGTATACAAGTTAAGCAGATATTTAGATTCAGTATCAGTTTCAGAATCATAATTCTAACTTCAAGTTCTTGCCATATAATCATAATTATATTAACCAAAATTCAAATAACTTTATAACAGATTAAGTATCAATCCAAAAAAAAAGTAACAGTGAATGCATTAATAAAATTTGAAAATATATAGATACTGCGCTATAAACAGTTAAAAACAATTACAATACGCTTTGAGAAAATTCCATTTAGAAAATGATAATTAAAATAATAGCTATATACTATTATCACAAGGATCTAATAGAGATAGAAGTTCAAGTTAAAATTAACTTATTCCACTCTAGATATATCAGTTTATAAAATTATCGTTATCATACACTTTACTCATTGTATATCCATACACAAAATACAAATATTCTCTTCATTTATTTTTCAACTTATAATATTTTTTCGATACTGGATCAAAGTATACACCTAGAATAGGATCAAAAACAACTTCCAAGTGAGTGTCATCTTTTTATGCTGTCTATGAATGAGTTTAACTTTAAGTTTAAGTTTGATTTTTATTACAAGGTTAGTATTGATTCATATTTTTATTCTGTTATATTTCGGGTGTTGGCTATAATAAAGTACAATCTCTACTACTTCTATAATAACTCGCAGCATAGGATGGCTACTAACGTGCATTTTTCTTTATTATTTCAGGTGAAGAAGTAATTGCATTCTATTATGGTAATTGTGGTGGAATAGATGCAATAACAGTTGGAGTTGTATTCATAGTAACTTACTTTTATACTTAAGAAGTTGATTATAGAATCTAATCTTCTGACACAGCAGTCATTAATGGTGATTCTATGTTAAAATCAGTATTAGGAGGAGAAGATATTTCAGATTACGATTAATGTTGTTACTAAGACTTATTATTTGATTATTACTAAGTCTATTCTGATAATTTTACTGCATCTTTTAAATTAGGAACAGAATACTACATTTCTTTCAAAAGTTTTTAAGGATCTTAGTCTACATCTAATTCATCTATTGTATTAGATTAATTTAGTTATTGTTACATTACTTCAGTATTTTAGCTGTTCTATTCAGACTAGCCCTTCATACTAAAACTTTTCATAACCTTTTCTCTTTAAGCTGTATAAATTAAAAACTCTTCTTTGCTTGGAATAGAATGTTACATTTATTTAAGCATAGATACTTTAGACTCATGTTGAGCCAAATTACTACGACGAAAAGCTTACGCAGAATTAAGTAACTTATCAACATCGTCCAAAATCGTTGAAGTAGACTATTTAACAAGGTTTTGTGATAATTTATCCTTATTTACAACATCATCTAAAATAGTTGCATTAGATTCAGATTCTAGTTTAGATGTGCTTTTAATAGACTCAGATTAGCGTATACCTAAGAAAAAAATCGATGTCTCGATTACTATAACTTATTATCATTGATACAGTTTTAAATCAAAATTATATCTTTAAATCAGGTAATGAAAATTAATAACACTTGATACTATGTAAACTTTAAATTTGTTTATATAAAATCATTAAAAGTTAAAACTATTATTATACTAGAAAGAAGTTTTTCATTTTATTCTTCTAGCATAAAAAGTTAAAATTTTTTATCATTATTTCTATCTACATCTGTCTCATCTTATGTCTCTTCTTCTAATCTTTATAGCTTCTATTGGTGTTTCTCCTACTACTTAAGACAAGCTGCCATCAATCTTTCAGCATCTGTATCACCTAGACTTGTTTTATCTAATTGTTATTGAATCAAAGTATGAGAAAAACTATGATCCTGATCTTCTCCTTGAAGTATAGACTTAGGATTGAACTTAAAGTTAATTTCAGACTTTTACTAATTAGAAAAATTAGACTTAGAAGAAAATTATTATTGTTAGTTCAGCTTTTAGTTTTAAGTCAATGATTCCTATTTTTTCTACTTCAAATTTTCTATAGATTCAACTACACTGTTACTGTCTAAACTCGACCTTGAAAATTTATCTACTTCTGCAGACTTTGCAAACTCTCCTCTAGGAATATCTGAGTAATGTATAGAATTTTGTGATATTTCCGTTGGAGAATCCGACTAATATTGACTATGATCATCCCCAAGCGACGACAATGAATGTTAAAATTTGTTAGTGTTTCGAATTCGTTAACTAGATAAATTTTAATTGTGTGCAGCGCTCGTTGGATTCAAAGTAGCTGCTAAGTCTAATTCTTCAGAACAAGATTAACGAAGTGGACAATTTGTTGCTGTCACTGCTTAATCTAATTCGTCTAAATTTGGTTCATTGATATTACCATTGAAATCGTCGTCTGGATTATATTCATTATCAAAATCGGATTCTTTGTAGTTAGCTTCTACTGTATCCTGATTTTGAATATAAATCTGATTATGGTTTGAGTTTCTATCCTAAGTATTACAATAGTCCATATCAATATCATCATCTATGTCATTAATAATTTCATTAGCGGGGCTAATCTCATTTACCGATGGGCTTTCATTCAAAAGTTATTCTGTAGTTAATTGCGCATATGTGGTAGGAATTCGATCATTAAGCTAATTATTGTTGCTATGTGAGACAGCATTACCCTAATTACAGTAAGTAGACATCGCAGTTCCAGATCGTGATTAAAGTTATGAATGACATTAAGAATCAGTGCCACTATTAGAATAGCTACCAGTAGCTGTTGATCCGTTATCATAGGTTTCCGGTGAGTCCAGAGATGGAAATTCAGCAGTTTTCGCTAAGGATGGTTTGTCTTAAATATCCGAATCAGGAACTAGCTTTGGAGGAAAAACATGTAATGATGCAGAATCTTAAGTTTGAGTCAAAAACTATTGCTAACTGTTAGCATCACTAAAATTTTAATCACTTGCTATAATACTATCAAATTTCTAATGTATAAGTTTTGATCCCATAACACGCGATGGAGGTCTGAGACCAGAACTCCTGTTTGCTGACTGTGATGGCGTCAACGGTTAAAGTTTTTACTTTTATATTCTTGGACTTAAAGTTTTCTTTGTGGCCTAAGGTTGAGCACCAGAGTCTATTCCTCCCCAAGGATTTTTTTTCTTACTATTCTGTCCAAAATTAGACTTTCTTATTCCTGAGCTCAACCAATGTGGCCCTCTGGGGCTAACACTAGGAGTAACAACTCTAGACGAATTACAACTCTGATTCTAGGACAGAGTCTATGATTCTACTTCTTCATCAATATATTGCTCTACAGCGTTTGCTATATTTGCAACGACATGAACTTAGTTGAAACTTGAATTGTTTTCATTTGATTCAAGACCAGGTCCAGACACTATCGGTAATTAAGAGGCAGCACCTTGTGATTATAATGCAGCCTCTTATGCGCTTTTTCTCTTACCTAAAATATCAGGAGGAGTTGATGTTTTTTTACCTGATTGAGGTCTGACTATACCGCCATTCGGTTTTTCACTACTTATTCCAGGACCATAAGACACTGGCACTTTGGAAACAGTCGGTGATATCATACCATAACCTTTTGATTAATTATCTTAGTTAGAAGTCTTTTGTGTCTACCGTCTTGTTGTACTAATACTGTTCGCTGTTCCCACTCTAGATGAATTACTCTCAATTCTACTAGGATTACTTTGAAGAGATGATACCCTCGGTGGAAAATTCATTGTGGAACTATTCTGTTCATGCATCATGGTAAGTGCAAGAGGTCCTTAAGTGCCTGCACTGACAAAAGTATCAATAAACGATGCTGTGTTCGGATAATTAAGACTTCGTGGAATATTTAGATCAAATTCAGCTGCTGATTTTAGCGTAAAAATCTGGAAGAAATATTTATGACTAAGTAGTCTAAGATACAAAAAATCAATTTGTATAAATAATAATTCAATAAAATTATTACAAGTTACAAAAAATGTTAATTTCAAAATTATCTAGATTATGGTACCTTCCTTAACGCAAATTCTTAACTAAAGCATATCATTTCTAGACTTTTCCAATTCGATGATGGCCAAGCACGTTTTACTATAGCAGATAAATCAAAACATAAATTTATCCATGTATTTCGAGGTAAACAATTTGCTTCATCTCCACCACCCACCGCCTAGATAGAGAGTGGAAATCTTGCACTCATAGGCGTAATCGAAGGCTATTTTATACTATTCGTAAATGCTAGTCTTCTTTTCGCTGTTGCACCACTAGTACTCTAATCCTATATGACCAATTCTAGTGAGAATGATGAAAATTGAGACGATTATTCAGTATTCTCGGTCTTAACTTTTTTCTTCTTCGCTAGCACAGATGGAGGAGGACCGTGTCCAAAGCCCGTTCGCTAGGATGAATTAGAAGTCTACTTGGCTTTTGACGGACTTGCACTTGGTAGACTATTCTAGTAGTCCAACCCTCCCAATAAGTATAATTATATAACTAAAAATGGTTGTATTAACCCTAATCCTCTTTTCAACTACACATCCGTTGGTAATTGCAGACTTGTACCAGCGGCTACTTTTGTTTAAGAGTTAGTATTGGACTAGGAACGGAAACCAGTACCAATTACAACGACATTATGATCATTTGATTACTATGAACTTTAACCACCTTTAGAGTTTGGGTTTGAGTCAGCACCAGCTACACCATTGACACCTATTCCATTTCCAGATTAGAAAACATAGCCTTTCTGAGAACGATCATATATTTTTTTTACTGAATCAGATACCTTCCAAGATTGTAGTGGATTACTACCAGATGTAGACAGTATCTCGAAATAAGGTCCACCCTAGTAAGACTTATCGAACATGGTTATGTAAACTTATAAATAAAAAGGATTCCGATGTATAGTAACAATTTACAAAAATCAAACTCAAGTCAATAAGTAATATAACTCATTTTGAACATACATATTTAAAGTAAAAATTCGTTTTTTCCCTAAAGGTAAAGTAACAAAAAATTCAAATTAGCCTTCAGGTAAAATGTAATAATGTAGCTTAAGCATAGGTACTGTAAAGTAAACGTAGCCTAAGGCTATAGAAGAGTAAGACAGTCATCACTTATTATGTTTTAATTTTAGTTTTCATATTTTGGATTGTTACTACCTATTAAATTTATACTTTACTCTAGTAATTCAATGTAGTAACTATAGTAAATTTGACGTCGTGTTCGAGATTAGTTTGATATATATTTGACTAACATTTTAATGGCCCTCTATTAAATAAAAAAATCTTAGCCTCACTCGCAAAATTAATCAAAGATAAGCGACAGGTAACATAATGCAGGCACTTGGCAAAGGTGTCATGGCTTTTGTTGATGGTTCTCGTACCTAGTTTGCGGGTGGTACTGCTGTCGTACACTGCCATTTCAATGATCAATCTTAATAACTATAATTACTTGGCTCACCCATTTCTTTTAGCACATAAGATGGTACAAGCTTTGGGCATGAAGCTCTGGGTCCCCGCGCATCATCTAGTCACTGGCTCAAACATACAGATATTCTTAGACAAAGAGGCTTATGTCTAATTGATGGTAAAGAGGTTGTTTATTTAGTAATTTTTCAAGATAACGAGGGGGTTGGTAAATTAGCACGGGATAGAGATAATGCATGGCCCGAAATTTAGGAATTTCTATGGTAACTACAACAGTTAAAACTACTCATTCCTAATCTCTAAGTCAGATGGGTATACTGGCCTGCTCATGCATTTGATATTTGTGAAAAATGCTTATACAGTATGCTACAAATACTGCCTCTCGATAAATCTGCTCATTATTATATGTAAATAATAGGCAACTTATGTAATTAAAAATGGGAAGACATAAAATTATGGTTTCAGCAAAATTTAGTCAATGGTTAATTGGTTACCTACCCAGCTGTATAATTTTTCGAATAAAGTTAATAATACTAATATCTCAGAAATAATATTACTAATTAATATTCGCTTGATCTCATTGTCAAATGCCTTTACTAATGTGCGCTCAACCATCATGATAGCACCTTCCATACTTACACGGATTTTTTAGCACGATAGGCCGCTATCAATAACATTAATTTTGGTATATATCAGCAAAGTAGAAAATCTGTACGCATGGCTGCC
>JACKZZ010010714.1_pt1 | contig 10548 bp, 10 predicted proteins | sample 8027871 | NCBI WGS metagenome assembly JACKZZ01 (sample SAMN15724774, study PRJNA655200) | protist metagenome | isolation source: fluorescence activated cell sorting (FACS) single amplified genomes of... | place: USA: West Boothbay Harbor, Gulf of Maine | collected 2000-07-19
ATATTTTCTTCTTCATGGGACGTGTGTCAATATGTCGGAAGTAGCCAGGCGATTGGAGATCGAGAGGTCGAGAGGTCAAAGTTGGTGTTGGGAAGAGCCACTAATATTTGTTGAGGCTTCTTGGCGCTTCCTCTTATCAACAAGACAGTTTCATAATGCGCTGCCACTGCTTCATTGGGGGGGAGGGGGACTTTAAAAGTCTGGAAGTTCGTCAGAAAATCCATCAGCTGTGGCTGCTGCTACTGCTGATGGATACCCAACACAAAAACTTGAATACAACACATATCGATTGGTTGAAGCTGGAGGGTGCAGATCAAGGAGATGAACTCGGAGAAGACACCGTCAGCACGGACAGTCCAGATAGAAGAAGGGGTAAAAGAAGTGACATGTTTGTACCCCGAAACAAAATCTTTCACTCTTTCACATTTTTTTTTTCCACCCCCCCATGCTTTTCTAAGCTTACTGTAAATCAGTGTGAGGAGGCATCCTCGGACCCGTTGATTATAGTATTTGTCACCACTGGCGATAAAAAAACCACAGAAACAATCGCAACAGCTCTAGTTAAAGCACGCCTGGCTGCATGCGTGAATGCGATACCGGGGGTAACAAGCTACTACAGGTGGGAGGGTAAGGTGCATGCAGACACTGAGAATTTACTAATGATCAAGACACGATCTTCACTGCTTTCCCAGCTCACAAAAAAAGTAGAAGACCTTCACCCCTATGACTGCCCAGAAGTAATCGCCACGCCAATTGTTGGGGGAAGAAATCCTTATCTTGACTGGATTCGAAAAAATACTGAGGCAATGAAATGTAGCAATAAATAACAAGAGTCGGTGCGGGCGCTTCGTGACTGAAGGCAGTAGGCAGTGCTGTGTAATATTATCATCGACTGTTTTTTCCGTCTCAACAGACACGCTTCTTTTTTTCGTCTCAGCTCAGAGCGTAATAGCTTCGGCAGCCACAGCCACGCATGTACGTACGTGCCATCAAATAATACAATATTTTACCTCATACGAAAAGAAAAGTCAATTATCATCGGATTCGCAATCTCGTTACATCTCAGGTCATCAGAATTATTGACAAGCTGGGCTAAGGCTAGAGTCTACCCTCACATGTGGAGCCTCACCAGTGGTTATATTTCTATTACGATTTCTTATTATGACAAAAAGTGCCTGAGCAATAAGAATCATGCACTCGGCAGTACGTATCCTTAGGTAGCTAGATAGAACAAGCTATCACTAAGTAGCCAGCTAGTAAGAGAATCACTAGGTAGCCAGTGCAACATCAGAGAGCGCAGCAAGTAAAACTTGAAGAAAGCATGGGTAAATATAGAAGAGCGCTAGAGAAAACTCGACATCGTAGAAGAAATGAAAGAGCAAACAGCTTATTCTGGAACTTGAAAATGCAGACGAAATACTAGTAGAATGGACCAGTAAATCATGTAGAGAAACATCATGATTATGGGCAAGATTGAGCAGAAAATTTGACAGAATCAAGCAACACCAGCCTCTCGAATTGGTAAACATGCAGGGCATGAAAGAAAAGCATGAGAGCAAGATTGTATGTATTTGGAGTCGTTGATGCAGAAGCAACCATCACAGTGGTTATGAGAGAAGACACCGTGCCGAAAAAGAAAACCGTTCAGCTGGGCATAGTGCATTCTAATTCTTGCAAGTTGCTTGTCGAGGCGGTTGATACAAAGAAGAAACTAGGGTGACAATGAAAATCAGGAAGAACATTATGAAGGCTGGGGCAGTGTGTCCCATACGTGGTGATTCCACTCGCGAACCCAATAGTGGAAAGCAGCCATCTTGATACGATGTTTCCAAACAGAAAGATGGGCTGGCACGTTGAAAACGTGTTGGGATTAAGAGGCACCATAGGAAGCCAATATATACCGGAATATCCATGTGAAAGGCGAACTCAGACAAGATTGGCGATAAAAGAAGATGAATGGAGCTCATCAACGATAGCTCTAGCTAGAGAGTTGCCACGTTTTGTGTGATGAGCAGCTTTACCGCAGAATGACAATCAGAGATAATGTAGACAGGGATGGCCAGGAGACAAAATAAGCTCGTGAGCTACGCGAAAAGCTAGGAGGATCGCGACTAATTCGCCATTATACGCTTAGTGGTCATCGCCGGTAAGTTTGACATAGCTGTTGAAAATGAAGTCGTTTAAGCTCAGATCGACACCAGCACTGATAGAACCATCTTCAAGCATGGAACCATTTCCACGTTAATTTTGAGAGCTATTAGCTGGAAGTGAGTTATTTCAGGAACAATGACTTTCTACATGAAAGATTCTGCTTATGTAGTTTCACGACCATAGGTCTCCATACACGTAAGACTCTTAGACAGAGGTAGGACTGCCGGGTTGCAAAATAGTGCAGCGGTGAGTCAAGCACATGCACGTATAGTATTGTTTTGTGCAAACTCCATTGAATTTATCTCATGCTTTATTGACATGGGGTAGCAATCTAAAACAGACTTAAGAGTTTTGTCAAGCAAAAGAGCATAGTTAGGAACGTGGCTTTACGGCTACAGGGCGCCCTCGACGGCAGCTCAACAATAGCTTACTCGTACTTGCATGCACAGAACTATAGCAGACATCGATTTGATGTAGAGCACGGATTTGGCAGCATGGAACACTGCACGTGTAATGCATTTTATATGACTTCTTGCTGCTTAGCTGAACGCCAAGCGTGTGAACACTGCAGCCACGTAAAGAAGTAAGCACGCAGTGATAGGAATTACAATTTCAGGAATGTACAACTTGGCCTTTCGATGATTATGGTGTTCTCCACCAGCTCTATCGCACACTTTTCGTTTGGAATGTGGGTTTATTTCTGATGTTTTTGGGCCAAATTGATCTTCTTCCGACTTTTCACTATTCAAAGCATCAAACATAATTGGTCGTTTCATTTTAGACTCTAAAACACCTGTTGAAGAATCCAACATTACAGTTTCAGGTTTGGCAGATATATTAGCTGTAACGCCAGAACGTGGACCAATTCCGAGTATATCTCCCCATTTTTTTATGTTTGGAATCTCGACAGTGAACTTAAGCTCGTCGTTAGGTCTTCCTGCACATGACTTGTACTTTGAAAACAGCTCAGAAAGAGAATGAAAATACCTCGCATGATAGTACTCGACAAGATTCTGACTAGGGTTAGCGACTTTTGGGACAACAATAGCCTTACCCACAGCCAGTGTCATTTGAGTTGAACGAGGCAACATAGGGAGCGCACCTGAGCGATATCGATATATATATACCCGAAAATATTGTGATACTATGAGGGTGTTTTTGAAGTCATATTATAGTAAAGTAAAATACCATAGGGGAAACAGATGAGATTAGCTCGGAACTGCTTCATGCACCAACGTTGCCAAGATGCTGGTGCTGCTATGTTGTCGAATATCTGTGTTTCACCTGTTAAAATCACATCGAGTGTTGCATGTGATACGCAGAAACAGAAGACATTAGCTGAGATGTTTTAGAGCTAATACACTAGGCACATACATTTTAGCTGTGAATTGAACAAACGCACATACAATAGGGGGGAAACGACTATTCGATACCGAAAGAGTACATAGGAACCAAGTTGCTGCCTGTTTGAAGTGCTACACGAATAAATCCCTTATGACGTGAGTTTATTGGTATCTAGTGAAATACATACGAAAAATTTACACCATAGGTATAGATAAATAATATCGAAATTGGAAATAATTATCAGCTTATGCTGATAGAAAAAGTGTGGGAAAATATCTCAAAATACACACACACAGAAAGAGACAGACAGAGAAATAGAGAGACTCTCTCACACATACACACCTGATTTGAGTCTGAACGCGAACCAATCATCTCCTCTTGTCCACCTGGTACCAGCACAACTGCCCCACGCCTATCAAGCGCACTAAGAAAACCCTTTCGAGAGACATCAAAACCGCCTTGCCACTGTGATATTTCACGCATTATCGGACAGCTATGGACGATTGTAGAAACAAGAGCAGCAGGCTGTATCCCTGGAAACAATTTCCTCCAAGCCGTGGTTTGGTTGGACCACGAGCAAGCTATTGGGATAATAGCATGAGGATGGTAACCAAAGATGTATTTTGAAGATGGATCAAGAGGAGAGATGCTGTCACGCACGAGGGAAAACGAAAAGTAGGGGGTGTAGATATTGTCGAATGCCCACGTGGATAGCCACTGGAAAGCAGGCCACGTACGGCTGCCGGTAGTGGCAGGGCTGCCAATAAAAGTAAAAAGATAGGTAACCCCGATTACTGTCCAGATCATGGTCAGTGATGAGAGGGATATTACACTCGGCCTGTGTGTATTTGGCTCACAAGAGTGATTTGCGTGTCAAAAAGAAATAATAGAAACGTTATCGATAATGAAATCCGACACACACGTACCAGAGACATAGAGATAGAACGTGACAGCTAAACATGACAACCTCTGGTTTGAACGCAAAGAAAACCAATATTGTTATCACACCACCATGCCACCATCGTTTTTTTGGTACATGTGAATTAGGTGTACGAATGAGCCGAATTTCTCCTTGTTTGGTGTCCATAAGATGAACTTCAAACTTGTTCACTTTAGCTGCTGTAGTTGAGGGGGTAAATGTTGTGGGTTTGGTTTTGCTTGTGGTTGAACTGGTCTTGGTATTATTATTGGTAGGCTGCACAGGATGCTTGTGCACACTGTGCACACTGTGCACACTTCCAGCGCAGAGGGTAGTTAACACCTAAGCCAAGTCAAGTCACTAAAGTTCATACTCTGTTTTTGTGTTTTGGGGTTGATTTCAGTATTTTACGTACCATTGCGGCTACAAACATGGTGAATGATGCGAAGAAATTGAAGGTGAACCCACACACGATCGTGGCAACTAAGGCGAAAATGCATGCGACAAAGTACCTGTTGTAGTAACAGCCAAATTGTGAGCAATGGTGCAAACGCCGTGCAATAATCAAGTAGTTTACCTCAGCAATGAGCCATTTTTGGCCAGTAATATTGGTTGTGTTCGACTCAGTTCAATGAACATAGCATTTTTTTCTTCTCTTTCCTTTTTTTGGAGCTCTAGAACACGAGTCACATTCAATGTTCCCAAACGGTACCTATAAAAAGTTGCAGTTGATTTCATCTTGATATCAATCTGAACCGTCGACTCGGGCTATCTCAGTTGAAGGTGGCCAACCTCATTCTTAGTTGGTTGTAAATGGTGCCTCCCGAAAGAGTCTATTTTTACTCTTGTTGCCAGGTTGGCCAGGTTGCCGACATGCCGACATTTTCTGCATTTTCATTTGCATAGAACTGGTAAAACAACGACGACTGCACAACGCAAGAATTCATTTCTTAGGAGAAAACTTGAGAAAGCAACAATGAAAGGCGTCAAATGCTGCTGCTCTGCGTCGATTGCTTTAATCGCCATTTTGTTTGGTGTTATCATCGCAGATGTCCCAGGAAAACTTGGCTTTTGGCGGTGAGTTGATTTTTGAGATTGATTCGTATCTGTGATTCCTGCATTCTCTTTTGCATTTTCTTTTGCTTTCGCTTTCTCTCTGACGCAACATTGCCTGCCAGTTACTTGGATTCCCATGTTGATGGCTACGGAAACACTCCGTTACGAGGCCTAGTTCCACTGTTCCATCAAGGTTCCTTTCTAATTTTCAAACCCCTTACAATAACTTACAATAAAAAACTAGCAGGCTATGTAAACATTGCCGCCGAAACCTCATGCAGCTCACTATGCTACCAATAACGAGCTGAAACTCTGCTGTGCACATATCGTTAACTTATTATTTTCCCTGCACGTTACGACAGATACCCCACACGGTTTCAGCATGAACAATGTTCCCCCATCTTCATTACATGGCAATCATTACATTGTCACTGGCGCAAATATTGGACTGGGCTACTGGACTGCAGTACACATTGCGTCTCGTGGAGGCCGTGTTATCATGGCTTGCCGTATGTTTTTTTCATAACATTTTCGTTGCACTTACTCTGAATAGGGAAAGAAAACTTCAGAAACACGGAACGCTCGAATTGAATCATGCTTGCTTCGTTTGGCTGACATGAAAATATTCGATAACCGTCTTTTTTTTTGATTTGACAATATGTTACACAAATACACAGGTAGCGCTAAAAAATGCAAGGATGCAAGAACCTCTGCAGCATTTGATGCCAAAAGTCGGTCAAGTGGTGGGTCTGTTGGCGAGTTAGTAGCAGCACAACTGGATCTTGGTAGTCTTGTCTCTGTGAAAGAATTTGCCAACAGTGTTTTGGATCCAGAATCAAAGTAACGCACAATGAAATTTTTAATTTATTTTTTGAACATTTATTGCTGTACGTCAATGTTGTCAAATCCATCAAATACACTTGTATTCAAAATTCCCTCATTCACAATGCCATCAATTTATCGTCGTTCAATATCGCATCTTAGGATATTCGTGCCTTAAATAGACTCGCTGGTGCTAAATGCAGGCATTTTCCCAACAAAATTCGCGCTAACATCGGATAATATCGAGATTTCATTTGGAGTAAACCACATTGGACACGCGTATCTTACAGCCCTACTTTTGAGCAAACTGGCAATGCTCAACACTACCAGCAGCACTAGAAAATCCACAGCTGCAACTGTTGTTGTTGTTTCCTCGGCATCTCATTTTGATTCACATTCTGATGGTATTTACAAGAATCAACAAGAGATTAACGATCCTTCTAACTTTATCTCATTCTCAACATACGGACAATCAAAGCTAGCAAATGTGTTATTTGCTCAAGAACTTAATCGACAGCTCAGCGCTATTAACTCAAGCAAAAACAGAAAAATACTGGTTAATTCTTGCGATCCTGGATTTGTTCATACACAAATGGCGAGAGACTGTATGGGTGTTCTTCTCCAATACGCACCAAATTCATTCAACACTTTTATGGACGAACATTTTGTTAAGAAATTAGCGTGGGCACCAGAACAGGGTGCTCTCACACAGGTTTACCTGGCTATTGGCCCAGATCTAATCAAACGCGGTGTCACTGGCAAGTATTTCCACCCGATTGCGCGCGAAACCGGCACTGATAAAAGACACGCCCACAACAGAACACTGCAGACACATCTTTGGGCAGATAACTCAGGATATTATTTCCGATATTACAGCTAAAAATAATGCTGGTGATGGTGAATCAGCTGGAGTGTTCGACAAATTCTTCACTCACAGTGCCGCAATAACCGCGTGGGTACTTAGTATATATGGCTACTTAGCGCCGCGGTTTTTAGGAATAATGCATAATAATATTATTGTAATAATAATAATAATCGGTCAAATCACGTGCTCTTTCATGAGACGGCAGAAATAAAAAATGCGCTGCTGCCCGCATATGCGCTGGCCGGGCGTACATTTTTGCTGCATCGGCCAGCATTGTTGAGCGCTTGCGCTGCTTTATTTGTTGTTGCCTGTGACTTGTTGTTGCCTGTGATGGGGCCAGGCTAATTTTGCCGTGCTACTACCAGCGTATGCATATAATGAAGAATCACAGAGGCATACAACACATTTTTACACGCCAGAATTGGAGTGCTCGCTGCATATAAACGCGTGCCGTCAACTTGCATTTGATTAAATTATTCAACAGCTAGTGTTGTCGTTATCATGCAGCAGTAGTTTCATGCACCACTTGGCTGTCATTTGCGGACATAACAGAAACCCGCTTGTAACAGTTCATCTGCCCACAGACAGGTTGCCCATTACTCTTGCATGAAAAACGTCTCAGCCGCCGACATTCAGGGTTAGCACACGGACGGGGCTTAATGGGAGTGAAGGGATGGGCAGCCGAGTTCGGGTTAGCACCGGCAGAGGTCTGGGTAGTCATTTGTTTTTGTTTTGGTTTCCATGTTAGGTTTTGTGGCAATACCGACCCAGCTGGGAACGACACCTCAAGTGACAATCTGCGGTCTGTGCCAGACCCAGGGGCAGGGACAGGAACGAAGCACGACCGGTGTAGAATGTTAGTCTTGACCACAGTCTGTTGGGCCTGTGAAGCCTCTAGTTTAGCTCTCAATTTGGCGAGTTTTCTCGCCTTGCGTTTCTCTCTTGTCCCCGTCTTCATGAGCAGCCGCTCGACTGTCTCTGCTTTCGTCTCCTCCGTTTGCTTCAACAGAGCAAGCCTTCGCTTTCGCGCATTTTCGCTTTTTTTCAACTGCGCCTCTTCTAGCGCCTTTTTCAAATCTTCATTCGATCCACGAGATCGTGATGACAGTGACTGAGCAGGAAGCTCCAGATACTGTCCCTCAAAACCACCGCCATTCTCCATAGCACGCTGTCTAGCCGTGAGATTTTCCCACTTTTTCCTCCGTCTGCGTCCTGACCCCCTATTTGACTCGTCAGAAGAGTTATCAGTATCATCCGAGTCATCATCGCTGTCGCTATCCCCTTCGCTTGACTCCTCTTCCTCCTCCTCCTCCTCGCTTGATGTCTCCTCGCGCCGCCGCTTTCTCGGTCTTCCTGGCCCACGCTTCCTCGCGGACACACGAGTTGGAGGCTCTGGCGCTACAGTATCTGCAGGGTTGATGTTCCAAAGCCACTGAAGCGAAAACCGCACCATTTTCACCTCTCCACCTAAATGTTTGACGGGCACCGGAAATGCCCCTTCAAACATGGGAGGTCCCATGGGGTAGCCAGCCTTGGTTTCTGCTATCACATCGCCACTAAGGATCCAACGGACCTTACGGCAGGGAAGGGAATTGTCGTCTTCTGTATTGTCCTAAGGGATAGCAAAATTGTCGTCGATCTATGAGATGTGGAAGAGTGTTTATTTGAACCACAAGAGGTCTGCAGAACAGTGCAGCGCTAAGAGTTTACACAACTATCCGACAAAGCAAAAAATGAGATAGAAAGCGGTATCGGCTCGCGATCAGTCAATCAAAATGTTCGCGCACATACATCGCTCGAATCCACCATCACGCCTGCAGCAACAATGAGCCAAACTGCGAGGAATAAACCCTGTTGTAGAGTTGTGATGGCCGTACTGGAGCAGGCTGGTTAGTGTTGTTGTGCTGCAGCTCCAGACAGCTGGCAGCTGGAGCTGAGAGCTGTGAGCTGATGAGCTGTAGCTAGCTGTAGCTGTAGCTGTGGCAAGCTGTAGCTAGCTGTTGCTGTAGCAAGCTGCTGTAACCGCTGCAGATGGCGACGGGCTGCTGGCGGGCTGGGAGCGATCTTAAAAGATTCTTTCAACAACCAAAAGGCAACGAAGCGTGTCGATACCCCCAAAACGTATACCCCCACCTCCACAGACGAAAGACAGCATGAGGGTGACATCATTGGCCATTTCGGCGCTTTTAGCGACCACTATAAACGCACAAGGCTATCAACCTGACCCAGAAGGAGTTCCTGCGGAATATCTCTGCGAGTAATTTGCCCTTTTTGCTCACAATCAATCTTACCACTTATATCACATACTCATTCTTAAGAAAGTCGCCATTACATGTCACACCCCTCACCTCCTCAGGTGGCGCAAGCTGGCATTGGATTATGCGCAACACTTAAGGCCAGACAGTTATGACTTGGTTGCCAATATTTCTTGAACGTAGACTCTAATCCCAACCCAAATTTATTGTCACCATCTCTGCCAAAGATTCGACCTTATCACACTACAAAACATAATTGATTCAACGCGGGCCCATTTCAGAAGCAAAACATAAGTTTCTCTGTATTTTTCTACCAACAGGTATCTGATGCTCTTGATATCAAGACATACTGCCCTAACTCGGCACTACCCAGTCGACTCTCGTCAACCGAAAACCCACTTCAAAATCCATCCCAAAACCACAAGCAAAAGACATCAGCAGCTAAATCTCTCTATGTCAATTGCGGTTCAGGCAGTGATAATAACCCTGGTACCATTGAATCGCCCCTCGCTACGATCTCAGCTGCCGTTACCAAAGCCGAAAAAATAAGTTCTTTTTTTTCGTCTGGAGCTGACGTCGAGATTGTGGTACGAAGTGGCACATGCCACGTGACATCCCCTATTAATATCACGAAAAATTCTCTATCTGGACTGACAATCTCAAGCTATACGGACGAAACAGCATGGATATCTGGTGCTGTACCACTTGATATCTCATCCTGGGTTCCGCAACCTGACTTGGGTCCCGACGTGTGGTCGACTCAGCTCACCACAGGGGCTGTGCCAGGTAACAAATTGGCTGGGCTAAGAAAAAATGGCAAACGAATGTCGCCAGCTAGGTACCCTAATGCTGACCCTGAGCTGGAATTTTTCCCAACTGGTTATCTGCCATCCACAAGAGAAGACTGGCTTGCACCTGAAATCGCTCCTATTCCTAATCCTGCTACAGAGGTGCACGTCACAGCTAAAAACAGATCTTGGGATAATCTATTTCCACAGTATTCTGGTGGAGTTGGTGGTACTTGTGCAATCTATGACCCACCATTTTCGTATTGGTGTCAGAGTAAGAGCGGGTTTTCGTCCGGTTGTGGAGGTTGTTTTACGTGGAACATTCCAAGTGGGCTGAAGCATGCCGAG
>JACKZZ010020085.1_pt1 | contig 10545 bp, 4 predicted proteins | sample 8027871 | NCBI WGS metagenome assembly JACKZZ01 (sample SAMN15724774, study PRJNA655200) | protist metagenome | isolation source: fluorescence activated cell sorting (FACS) single amplified genomes of... | place: USA: West Boothbay Harbor, Gulf of Maine | collected 2000-07-19
AGCAGCAACACCAACAACCGCAACATTAGCAGAGCAATGGTAACAGCCACTAGAAGATGGAATAGAGTAAATATTGTAGTGTAGTGTAGTGTAGTGTAGTGCAGTTTGTTTTACATATTCATTCAGTTTTGTATACAATGTACATTAATAACAACGAAAGGAACTTAGATATTGACTCATCTTAACCTTTCCTATTCTCTTCTCAATCTGGAAAAAGCTGAAGATTTGTCTCGAAATCCATTTTGCTTACTATTTTTTTTGATAATATCAAATGGAGTTGGTCCTCGAGATGGGACATCTCTGATAAGAGCAGTACTAACAGAAATATTTCTATTTGGTACAAGAAATTCTGATTTTGATTTTGAGTTTGTAGATGGTTGTGAATCCAACGACTCCATTATACGCAAACGATTTGCAGCTGCAGCACTGATATCACGCTCTGTAAATGGGTAAGGTGATTCAAACAAGACACCTCTATAAGTATTCAATTGATTTGCAACATACATTTCTTGTGTTATTCCTTCTTTTTCACGTTTCTTACATTCATGATAAAAATCTTCTTCAATGGATGCTTTAATATCAGTCATAGATATACCCAATCCTTGTGCACTGTCACTTGATGTTGCAGTTAAGAACTGAAACATCGAATGTTGTTCAGCTTCTTCTCTGCTTGTGCACCACTCAACTAATATACCTGGAACCATAGCTTTTGTTACAAGAGCAACAATTACTGGATTCCTATCACATTTTTCCTCCATTACTTCTCCTTCTTCTTCTTCTTCTTCTTCTTTTTTGCTCTTACTATCAGATACAACTTTATAAGGGAGCAATGATTCCAGATTGAGACTGAATAATGCAGCCCTTTCATTAACTATAACACTGTGAACCCAATGATGTTTTTCTTCCATTAGAGAATACGCTTGATTCATAATCTCCTCATCCTCTTCTTTAGGTAGACATCTCGCATGATGTGCATCCATTATTCTATTCATAGCATCACTTATTTTATTGATATCACAATAAAAATTGTACAATTCACTCCATGACATACCAGCCCAAATCCTGTCACATGTTGTTGTATAACATCGATCAAAACAATAAAAATCAGTATTTTCATCATATGTGTCATCTTTTTTCTCTTCCTTTTGTTTTCGCAAAAGCTGATATGCTAGTTCATATTCTGCACCAGGATAGATATCAGTACTATAATCAAGAATTAAATGCATACCCTTTACAACACTTGATAAATCAGTAAAATGTTGAAATATTCCATGCATTAATACATGCAAATAATAGCCATTTTTATTTCCTTTTGAATTATTTCCTTTAGTACTCTTTGTTGCCTCCGCAAACAAATCACATGTGCGAAAACCATCTTTAACACCTTCCATACTCCAACTGATACCTGTCATCCTCATATCGCAACAATCCACAGCTATAGCATCAGGTTTCACAGAATTGATTAAATTTGTTATATGATTCTTAGAATATGGATCTAATGGATTTAAAGGAAGTAAGTATATTGTACCTTTCAGTTTGGGATTACGAAGTGTTATAACTTTCTTAGAGAGAGTGCCTGTCAAACGATTCATTTTCTAGAGAAATGGTGTGAAGAAACTAATAATGATAACAAATATTATAAGAAAGCAATATTTGCTCTCTATGCTATGCTAAGAGCTCGCTGTTAAAATTGTTTACAGTTTTCAAAATCTGAAAAGATCCACTTTGCTTGCAAACTTTCTCCTTTTCTGAAACAAGATGAGAGAATAAAATCAAATGAAAGAAGGCTGATCAAGGGATACTTTGGTTTGGGATGCAAAATTTGAATCGTGAATCGTGAACGTAGAGAGCTCCATAGAATCGAGAGAGTGGTTCTTATAGTTCAGAAATAGAATAATGAATGAAATCATCGCTGTCACTGAAGAGAGATACCAGTTCGTAGTATGGCTTTACAGGATCAGGAAACAGTATAGGAGAATGGGTTTATTCCAGCCTGATTTCATCTGCATCATCTTTGGCAAAATGATGCCTAGCAAGCTACAAAGATCAAATGATGATATACATGATGCTGTGAATGCTTGGTGCAACTGGGATTATGAGTCAGCAACAGAAAAATATGGTCACATTAGCAATTGGAACACATCAGTGGTTACCAATATGAAGGAGCTATTTTATCGTGATAAATACTTTAATGAAGATATTAGTAAATGGGATGTTAGTAATGTAACTGATATGAGTCATATGTTTCATGACTCATGCAGTTTTAATAAAGATATTAGTAAGTGGGATGTCAGTAAAGTTACTGACATGAGGGGCATGTTTAGTTATTCCAAATTTAATGGAGATATCTCGAACTGGATTGTGAGCAATGTAACTAAAATGGCATGCATGTTTGAACAAGCAGAGAAATTTAATAGTGATATCTCTAGATGGGACGTGAGTAATGTTACTGATATGAATTCCATGTTCAGTTGTGCTTACTCATTTGAAGGTGATATTTCTAAATGGAATGTTAGTAAAGTCGCTACAATGAGTAGAATGTTCAGCGAGGGACGTTTATTCACTAGTGATATCTCTGGATGGAATGTGTGTAATGTTACTGATATGAGTTACATGTTCGAAAATACAGATAGGTTTAATTGTGATATATCTGGATGGGAAGTCAAAAATGTAAAAAACATTGATTCTATTTTTTGGGGGGCACTGTCATTCACTAGAGATGTGTCTCTGTGGAATTTCAAACTACGTTGCGTAATTGTTGATGATACATTATTCGCTGGCGGTTGCCCTAATGCAGATGAAAACAAATGTAGAAAGCTTTCCATTAATGAACAGAGATTTCATATTATTCTTTGGTTGTACATGATCAAAAAACAGTATCCTTCTCTCATGCTATTCCAACCTGATTTCATTTCCTCAATCTTTGGTCCAATAATTCCTAATAAGCTACAGAGATCAGATGATGATATAAATCACGCTGTGAAGTTATGGTTTAATGACCCTGTGGCAGCCGAGAATGAGTTTGGTCACATCAGCAAATGGAATACATCTGGAGTCACCAATATGCGGTGTTTATTTAGTAATAAAAAATTAATTGATGATATTAGTAAGTGGGATGTTAGTAATGTAACTACTATGGAATCCATGTTTCATCTTCATTCATTTGATCAACAACATAATATCGATCTTTCCGAATGGAATGTCAGTAATGTTACCAACATGGATCATATGTTTCATTATTCTGCCTTCAATGAGGATATTAGCAAATGGAATGTCAGTAAAGTTACTTCTATGTATAATATGTTTTGCAATGCACACTCATTTGACGTGGACATCTCTGGATGGGATATGAGTAGTGTCACTAATACGAGTTGTATGTTTTGGGGATGCTACGTTATGGCTGAGCATCACAAGCCGCCTTCTCTTGACAGATAATATTAACTATTAGAAAGAATCTTGAATTTACATGAAGATGATTGATGAAGCAAAGCATCAGAACAGAACAAGATGGGAATGGAGTATTTTTATTTAACATAGTTTATAAAAGTCGTATAAGTATGTACAAAAAATTCTATTGCGTATAATCTGGTCTATGTCTATTTTTCATTTTACTTTATTAAGCAGGTTCAGATACCTGCTACTCTGTCGTGTCTGTTGTACCTGCTACTGTATCTGTATCAATACTTTCACAAATTTTATTCAAAGAATTCAAAGTATTTGTCCAAACTTGAATTGCTTCTTTAGCTTTATTATCAGCTTTAATTTGAAATCCTTCTAAAGCTGATGAACCAATTGCTAATGTTTCTTTAGATCTTTGTTCAATATCTCTATTTTTCATATAGTTACCTTTTTCTAATAATTTCAATCGTTTATTTCTACCTTCTGCAACCCTTATAACGATTTGTGGTGATGTTTCTAATAATGTTGTTTCAACTGTTTTTAAACAAAACGTTAATATATTATTAATTTCATTTAAATAAATTTCATTACTTAAAGCCTTGTCTTTTTCTAGCAACATTTCCCTTGATGATGCAACGCGTTTCAAATCCTTTACATGTGCGCTATGTTTAACAGTTTTTATTACATCATTATGAGAATTTTCTAATGTACTTATAGTTTTCATTATATTTGCTATTGTTGTATACAATTTGTGATACTTTTTAAAATATTTTTCACGTTCATTTATAATACTTTTATTTTTTATTTCTAATTGTTTGATCAATAACTCATACTGTTCCAATTGTTGTATTGTATTTTTATCAGGTGTATATACATCATTCTTATTTTTATTCTTCTGTGGTGTATCAGTATTAACAGTAGCTGCTTTTGCAAGAACTTCTGCTACAGCATGTGCTGTGACAGTAGCTGTATCAGTTTTAGCTAAAATATTTTTTTCTAAATTTTCATACATTTTTTTTAATTCATCATATTTGATATTATTATCATTAATTTCATTCTTTAATTCTTTAATTTCTATGTCTTTTGTTATAATATGCTTATCATTTATATTTAATGCTAATTTTAATGTTGAATTTTCATTTTCTTTTTTTTCTATTACATATGTTAATTTTAATAGTTCTGGTAAAATTGTGATTTTAATGTAATCGTTGAAATTATTAAGTTCATTTTTAACAGAAGTGACTTGATCAGCATGAGCAGATTTCAGTGTGGATATATTCACTGTATATTCTTGTAATTGTAATCGTATATCCGGCGCTTTTGCTTTTGTAGTAGGAACAGCAGAACTATTGACAGTAGTCTTTACAGAAGCAGACGCAACATCAGTTTCAGTCATTGTAGCTATTTGTTGTTTATATTCAGATGCCTGCTTTTTATATAATTTCAACTGCCCTTCCATTGATGATAGTGTTTGGCGTAAATTCTTTACAACAGCTAATGATTCAATATCTTGTGTTTGCCCTTGCACTTGTTGTCGTAGACTTGGTTGAACTTGAACTTGAACTTGACTTTGGTTGCCGTCGTAATGATGATGACGGGAACTGCTTTGCTGAGATAAAGTCATTGCTAAACGCTTCTGTGATTCAAGCAATTGTGATTGTAACTGCTCAATAGTTGTGCCATTATCACATATTTTGCATGACTGTTGCAATCTACCATTACCATTGCTATTATTCCCTGTATTAGTACTATTACCAGTGCTATCACGACTGGATATAAATCCCCGATAATTTCGTATCTCTTTATCTGTTGCACTAACATGTTTAAGAAGTTTATCATTTTGATTTTCAAGTTCTTGTATACGTCGCAATAATAGTTTCTCATTTGAATATACTTTCTGAACTTGACCAACTCTTGTATTATCTGTAAAAATAATATCATTATTGAAACTATTATTACTGCCTACTTTCTGATCGCCACTTCTTAGAATAGGAGATGGTACTGGCATTTGTAACTGTAATGCATTATTACTATTGCTACCGGTATTGGTGCTACTGCTACTTGAACCACGACGGGTGAAGGAGATTGCACCATTTGGCTGTGGCAACACTGGCACATTAGACTTGTTGGCACCAAGAACAGACTGACTCGTGCCATCAATAGAAGTAAAAGGTTTCACTTTACGATGCGCCTGATTCATCTTTTGATTTTCTTCAAATTGAACAATTCAACGATCTCGTTAACGATCTAATACAGAATAAATTTTGCAATGAGATTAAAGGATATACTGCTTGAAAATTGTCTTACAACAATAGAGTACCAAATAGAAGTAAATAAGAAGAAGATCTAGGAGAGTTTGCAACTCTTATACTTCTTATCCCATTTCCCATTACCGTGAAGACGTCCCGCTTGTCCCTTACCGAAGTCCGTTCCCAAATTATCATTGTTTATAATGAACAATAAGCCAAAGTCTTACTCTCAGCGTCTTTATACCAAGGCAAAAAAGAATGCAAAAGGTGGTAAAATCAAGAAGATCAAGCTTGGCATCTGTGCTATGGTAAGTGACATAATTCTCTCACCCTAAACTTTAATCTTTACAATTACCATTCAAAATAAAATCTAATGTAACCATTCCTCACTCTTGCAATTCTAAAGGATAAAAAAGCTCGTAGTAAACCAATGCGAGAAATTCTTGGTCGCCTGCCTGAAGCTCTTTTTGAAATTACCATATTTGGTGATGATATGATATTAAATGAACCAATTGAAAAATGGCCAGTTGTAGAAGTATTAATTGCATTTTATAGTACAGGTTATCCTACAGCAAAAGTTTTATCATATGTTGAAATGCGTCATCCATTTATGATTAATGATCTAAGAATGGAAGCAACATTAAAAGATCGTCGTAAAGTATATGAATTATTACAAGCTAATGGTATTCATGTACCTGTACATGTATATTGCGAACGCGATAAAATTGATAATAATGGTAATTTATTACCGGATACTAATGTTATTGAAGAATTTGATGAATATATTTTAGTGAATGGTCAACAAATCAATAAACCATTGGTTGAAAAACCAGTTGATGCAGAAAATCATAATATATATATATATTATCCTAATAGTGCTGGTGGTGGCAGTAAACGATTATTTCGTAAAGTTAATGATAGATCATCTGAATTTTATCCTAATGAAAATGAATTACGTAAAGAAGGAAGTTATATTTACGAAGAATTTGTAGTAACACAAGGTACGGATGTTAAAGTTTATACTGTTGGTTTAGATTATGGCCATGCAGAAGCTAGAAAATCACCTGTTGTTGATGGTAAAGTTAATCGTGATGCTAGTGGATTAGAAATAAGATATCCTGTTATATTATCACCTGTTGAAAAGGAGATGGCACAAAGGATAGTACTAGCATTTAAACAAACTGTGTGTGGTTTTGATATTTTAAGAGTACATGGTAGATCATATTGTTGTGATGTTAATGGTTTTTCATTTGTAAAATCATCAAGAAAATATTATGATGATGCATCACAAGTTTTATGCGAAATTATGATGAATCAAGTGAGAAGTAATTATAGGGCAGCTTTATCGACACGGACACCTATTACACGTTCAAAAGTAAAATCATCATTAACAGCAATAAAACCTGAACCAGCATTAACAGCATCCAATTTAGCCAAAGCTGAATCATTACGTAAACGTTCTCAAGCATCTACTAATCATAGTAGTGGTGATGAAAAAGGAGGTAAAATATCTGCTTCTAACAGTGCCACACCTGATAATTTAAGCGTGGACTCTAATGGAAATGGAGAAGATGTTTTTACAGAAAATTCAAATAAAATACCAAGACCGTCATCACCAACAACAAAAGTTAAAGAAATGCCATTCCCTTCACCAATAGATTATACTTCTAAAAGTAAACGTACATCACGTGGTAATCTCACAGATAGGGATAATTTATCAGCTGATGATGGTCAACAAGAAGAATTGCGTTGTGTTATTGCTATAACAAGGCATGCAGATAGGACACCAAAACAAAAATTAAAAATTAAATTATCATTACCCGCATATTTGAATTATTTTCATTCTTACATTAAGAATCCTCATAAAGATTTAAAAGTTAAAAGTAAAAGTGCTTTAGTAAAATTTTTAAAAATTACACAACAAACTATTGATTCAGGTAGTATTAATGAAGAAAAAGATGGTGAAGTATATCAAAAATTGCAATTAATTTGCGATGTATTAGAAAGATTTGAAATTAGTGGAATTAATAGAAAATTACAAATGAAACCGTTAGCATGGGATGATGAAAAGGATGATGAAAAATATAGTGATTTTAGTGACACTGATACAATTATGTCTACATTCGAATTTGGTAATGGTACTAAACCAGGAATTGCTGAATCATTTCAACCATTAACAGCAAGTGCATTATCACAACAATCTACAGTATTTAATCCATATGCTGCTGCTAATAAAGTTGCTAGTGCTGGTGCTGGTAAAGATATTCCAATGGTTCGTTTAGAGCGTGCTGTATCTGATTCTGGTGACAGTATGATGTCAGTCAATACTCATAACAAGCCACCCAAGTCAAAATATGGTAATAAAGAAGATAAATGTAAGAATGGTTTATCATCATCTAGAGCTACAGAGATACTTGTTATATTGAAATGGGGTGGAGATTTAACTCCTTTGGGAAGAGAACAAGCTGAAAAAATGGGTACTAGATTTCGTACAAAAATGTATCCAGATAATGCTGGTGGTGGTGTATTGCGTCTACATGCGACATATAGACATGATTTAAAAATTAAAGCATCCGATGAAGGACGTGTAATGAAAACTGCAGCAGCATTTGCAAAAGGTTTATTAGAATTAGAAGGACAGCTAACACCAATATTAGCATCATTAGTAACAATTGAAGAAAAGCATAGACATATGTTAGATCATGGTGGCAATAAAGCAGTGAAGGAAGACTTAGATAGATGCAAAGAACATTTAAATATGATACAAATGGATAAAAAGTTAGATGTTGCTTTTATTAACGAATTTGCGTCTGGTTGTTCTGATAATATTAAACAAGCACTATTATCAATGAATAGCCCAATGCAGTATTTAAATCGTTTACATTCATTAGTAGGCGAATTAGTAAGTCAATTGCGGGATATAGTGAAAGAACAAGGCGAAAATGACACTATGAAACCACAAGCAGATGAAAAACAATACATGGAAAATTCACACAATTTAGACAGACATGAAAGATCTATGAGTGAAGATAAATTACATAAAAAGTTATATTTAGGTGAGACCTATAGCTTGATGCTAGATCGTTGGAATAAATTGTATAATGATTTTTATAATGATAATGATAAAAAATATGATTTATCAAAAGTACCCGATGTTTATGACATGATAAGATATGATATTTTACATAATTATCACACAGAATTACATGGATCTAAAGAAATCTTAGCAAGATCACGTGTATTAGAGAATACATGTGTCCCCCATGAATATGGTAAAGACGATTTAGAAAAAAGTGTTATTGGTAGTAAAGTATGTGGTGCATTATTAGAAAAAATTAAATATGATTTACGTGTTAGTCGTTCAGATACAACACAAGATATGAGATTTCGTTTAGATCATAGCCATGCTGATGATTTAGAAATTAATAGCTTAGGTAGAGTTGTTAGAAGTAGATTATATTTTACTTCTGAAAGTCATATGCATACATTACTAAATGTATTAAAATATGGTAGCACAGCATGTGATCAACTTGGTTTGAGTACACCTGAGCAATTAGAAGGTCCAAATTCACAACAAAATGCTATATCACCTGAAGGATTGGAAGCATTGCATCAAATTAATGAATTATCATATTGTGCGCAACTAGTTATAAGATTATTTGAAGATCGTGGTGAATGTGCTAGTGATAAAGTAAGATTTAGATGTGAAATATCTTTTAGTCCAGGTGCAACTAATGATATTGAAAATGATAAATCACCAAGTTTATCACAATTTATTACATTAAATAAAGATATCTCTTGTGAAGCGTTATTAACATGTTTATCGAAAGGGATTATGATTGGCAAAGAGATAACACCTGAAGAAGCAACAGCACAAATGAAAGATATACAAGATAAAGATGAAATTATGGATGTTAATGAAGAAGAATTAGATGCACATTTAACAGATCAGCCTTATACACAAGGTGGTGAAGATAGTCCAGCTGCTAAAGGAAGACATTTAACAAGTGGTAGTTTGCAAGGTACTTATGGTAGTATACATTTTCCTGTTAATGATGATATTGGATTTGGTGGTAATCGTGAAAAACGTTCAGATAGTGTGATAAGTGAGTTGACAGCTACATCTATTCCATCAAGTCCAGTAAGTACTAATAATGGTAACCGCACGCCAACTGAAAGTCTCAGCCCAGAAAGTAAAGCAGCAGGTATCGGTCTTATTCCTATTAACTTTACTTCTATGGAAGCATCACCATTTATGAGAGTTGATAGTTTAGCATCCATTGGTGAACGTCATGATGAAGACGAAGATGACCATGACCATGACTTGCAAGAAAATATGAGTACACTAGGATTTGCATTGGAATTGGATACTGCAGATGATGATAATGGTGATGGTGAAGAGAACGAAGGAATTGGCAACCTTGCACCAGATGACAGTTTCGCTACTTCAAGTTCTGCTGTGTAAATGTAAACAATATAAAGAAGGGAGGAGGAGACGAAAATAAATATAATTAATGAGTTTTCTTTCTTTATATTCCGACAAGTGAACAACTTCCCCACTACTACTCTTCCCAAATTTCCTATTACTAATACTATTACTACTGATCGAATGTGATTTTACTTGCTTGTTCATCAAATGAAAGTACCCCCAAACTTTCATATTCTTCCAAACAGTTCCTTAATTGTTGATTACTAAACCCCTTTTTAAGAATCATCAATTCTATGTGATTAAATTCTACAATATTTGTACCCCTTTGTGCAGCAAAATCACGCATAATTGTGTATATTGCTGATACAACATCCTCTTGTGCAGTACGATTATATTGATCATCATCAGCAAGACTTGATTTTGATGCGTGTGTCAACCTCATAGCTTCATCAACATCTTCATGACTGA
>JACKZZ010016016.1_pt1 | contig 10541 bp, 3 predicted proteins | sample 8027871 | NCBI WGS metagenome assembly JACKZZ01 (sample SAMN15724774, study PRJNA655200) | protist metagenome | isolation source: fluorescence activated cell sorting (FACS) single amplified genomes of... | place: USA: West Boothbay Harbor, Gulf of Maine | collected 2000-07-19
TGTGAATGAACTACATAATCAATTATTAAATAATTTATGCTATCGTAATTATTTATTGAAGTAGAAAAATAAATATACTAAAATCTTATGGTTTGCGCAAAATGAAGACGCAATGAAACGACTAAACCATTTTTGGTCGTATATAAATAGTTTTGGTTTTGGTAGATAAGGTAGAGGAATAATGAACTATTATATATATAAAACAAGTAAAAATAATATAAAGTTTGGCTGAAGTCTATGGAAATATGTGTAAATATGCGGAAGGGTGTGGTGCGATTAGGAAGTAATCTCTGCGGTCTTCCATTTCCTCATATCATTTATTAGTTCGTAGTTTAGATATCAAGTTTGTAAATTTGAAATTTTCACTTACTGACGAAGTAAAATTTTTAGTTTTACATGCTGAAAAATAATAATTTTGTTTTAAGATGAAGTTTAAGAAATAAATAAGAAACCAACATAAGTAGATTAAAATAAGAAACCAACATAAGTAGATTAAATACTTTGTTCTATGTCTATATATAGATGTTAGGGTTAGTGTTTGTCCTTGGTGTGTACATGCTATTTTGTTGTACAGAATGGCTCATCTGTACAATTTTGTGAGGAAGTAAGAGAGCACAGTTGTACAGATTGTTGTAGGTCGTAATGGTAAGCCCATACAACAAATAATATGCGTAAGCATTACTTTCGTTGTTTTAATCGTGCATAATATTTACATAGTACAGGCATATCTTTCGATGGTGGTCAACTAATTCTTTGATAAAGCCCACGAGTTCGAGAGACTCCAACGTGAGTGATGTGAGTACGGAAAAGTAAGTCTACATGGTCTGCGTTGTCAAAATTACGTTGAATGTGTTGATTGCACAGGAAGCGCTGATGATAGTTCACCAAAGGATAGCGAGCCCGTTCTTTTGAACTGCATGCATAGCAACTTCGTTAAAATTGTCGCATTAGTTTCAAACTTCCACACTCGTTGCGAAGCCGAGGAACTTACAAGATGGAAATAGGTGCTGGCTCAACACCGTTGACAGTCCGTGACCAAATTTTGTGTCTTTTGAACTCGGCCAGCGACAGTGTTATGCCTGAAGAAACTCTCTTGTCTCTTCAGAGCTCCGAGGAATTGTTACTGTTTAGGAAAGACGTGGACGAGGATGAACGATCAGCCTTGTTGCATGAATTTTTGCCCTCTCTAATTGGATTTGCGTCACATAAAAATCCGAAGGTGAAAGTCTTTGTTATATCGTTCACTGAGCACGTCGCAAAATTTTATTTCGAGCAATTACCCCACGTTGTATCTCCGCTGTTATACATGGTTGGAGACGATAGCGAAATTGTAAAAAAGAAATTGCTTCAAGTAGGCGTGCTGGTTTACAAGCGTTGCCTAGCTTTTCTTGCTGTAGACGCTGGCACTGAGGGCGGCATATCTTTTGATTTATTGAAAACTTGGCAGACATTGTGTCAACTCCGTACGAAACTCGTACAGTTTCTTGGTGCTAATACAGAACTTATGCGGTCCTTAGCCATAAAATTTGTCGAGAGTATTGCATTGTCACATTCAGTCGTAACTGAGGACCTAAGTACTGTTAAAACTTCGGCAAAGAGTGCTAGGCTGGAACCTTGCGGGCCTGATGGATTTTCACTCGTTGATGTCCCAAAAAATCACTCCTTTCTCAACATACCTGAACTGAGGCAGACAGGGGAGAAGATGGTCAGATACCTCCTCCAAGAAATGGAGTTTTTTTTTAAAAACCCAGACGCCAAATTTTCAATGAAAAACATTCTGGTTGCTTTGAATTCCTTGACTTCACTAGGGAGCCACCGATCTGCTTTCGTGCCTTTAATTCTCCCTGGTATTTTAGCGGCGTATAAATTATTTTCAAAAACTCGTGTTCACAAAACGGAAAAGGAAGTGAAGACGCTGCAAAACTGGTTTAAGAGCACATTATTGAAACTTTTGAAATTGACATCTAGCTTTAATTGGCATACAGAACTGTTGTCAATACTTCATGATTTAGGTGCTTCAGACCAAGCCGAAAAGGCAAGAGAAATATCTGCTGTTGCAGCCGTTCGGTCAATTAATCATCGTAAATCTTCTGCCATTTATCGCAAATTGAAACCAGACCTAGAGGAAGAGTCTAATCACTGGAAGAAGCCACGGGGGGATTTCACGGTCCATTCCGGTGTATGGCCCCCTACCACTAACCGTGTTGATCTGCCAATACACCAGCTGTCGAAATTAGGACGAGCGAATCTAGTAGATATTGTCACCAATTGTATGCGGAATATACCACCACGGCCACAAAAGGTCATATATCCTAACCGAGATGGGTATAAAAGCACGGATGCATTGAAAACTCTCATGCAGTCTTTATGCAGCATACAGGCTCTGAGTGATACCTTTTCGGAGCGGGAGGCAATCGCAATAGTAGATCATTGCAAAATTCAAGATAAAATAGAACACGACGCGATTGCACCGAGCACCGAGAAGAAAAACCAACGAATTCTCCAGGAGCTACGTTACATTTCTTTTCAGGGCGAGGAGTTTAAATGTTTTGCCACTAAAACGATGGGCCTCCTCCGCAAAAAGTGCCCTGCTTCTCCTGAAGGAGAGTATAAATGGTTTCCAAATTTGCGCGGGACTGTAACATTTTCGGGCTGTAATTTTGATGCGAACAAGACAACGGAAATATTTGCTTTCGTCGAAGTATTGAAAGATAATATAGCTGAGGGCAACTCAATTGTCGAACTGCTTTCTTGTCTTTACGTATTTTGCCTAGCTTCTGGTCGTGAACGCTTCTATAAAATTATATTGGAAGGGTTGCTGGAATCTTGTCCGGCGCATAATTTGAAAAAGGATCGTCTACTAGACCTAGGCCACTTGTATATGTCTTTTCCTGTGATTCCTCCTGAATGTCTGAAAATTTTGGAAATTCAACTTCATCATGAAACTTGTACATCAAACATACCCACTGCATCAACGATATCTTCTTTGTTAGCATTACGGGAACTGATACGCCACCGCCCATCAGTACGGAAACAGAGTTTGCATATTGTCCTTGACCTGGCGTCAAAGCGCCCGCAACGCGTTGCTAAGCTTTGTGCCGAAGTGTTGTTTGACTATCCAGTATTTTCCGTTTGTTCCGCTCGCAATACCATATTGATTTATATGAAAACGGCGATGGAAGAAGCCTCTCAACTCCATTGTAATGCCCACGATTGCAAGACAGCAGTTGAGTTGTGGGATGATCGTATTGGGAAGTTCATGTACCCATATTTAAAGGCGTGTTCGAATTATATGATTTATTTTCCGGGAATGTTAAATATTTACGCTCGGGCGTCAAATTATGGGCGTAAATTACTTTTGCGAAAACTGGATGTGTTAACCTTAGCGATAAATTTGAATGTAATTCCAGAAATGGAAAAAAAGTCTTTTTATGAAAACCTTTTTGATTCTCCTCCAGAATGCGCTGCCCCCGTAGCGCTTCTCCTTGCGAAACTTTTTAATAGTGGCCCATCGCGTGCGTCAGTAAATGCAATTTTGAATTTAATGTCACCTACAAATCCAGTCACCCTCTGGGCATTAATACCTGTGGTCCCTGGAATGGAGAAAGAGGAAGTTTTTCCTCTGTTAACATTTCTCATCAAAACATCATTACCCGTGGCATGTGTTGCAATGAAGAAACTTCTTTACCCTACCTCTCGTGAATTTTATCCCGTGACGGCATTAGAACTTTTGATATGGTTGCACCGTGTTAAATATGAAACAAAATCAGAAAGATATGCTCTTATCTTACTTATAAAATTGTGTATGTCAGAAAGTTTAGAAAAGTGGAATGCACTGGATTGCGCAGCGATTCAATCTGCAATAAGCCAATTGACGAGTGATACAGACACCCCCCCCTTATTAATGCGGTTAGTCATAATATTTCTTCAGGATCATCCCACGTGTGTCGATTTTGTTTTGTCTACTATAAGAGCGCTGATAGAACCAGTGACGATTCAGAATCTGATAGTGTCTAAAGGAATTCGTCGTTGTCTAAAGATGGTTGACACGAGAGAATCTCAGCAGTTGCTGGAGCAATTGGAGCAATTAGGCCAATAAGAACTCCATCTGTTGCTTGTCTTATTCTTGGCATGACAACGTTAGAAGTTTTTGCTTGAGTCCATAACATGACAAATTAATTATGTAAAAAAATCTGTGCACTACTAAATAGCAGCAAAATGTGCAACTCCTTCTAGTTATATATACAATACACATATATAATAATAAATGGATAGGAATCGTGCACAGTTTGTTTCGTGATTGTTGCAATGGACACAGCTTCAGAGTAGTCGTTATGTATAGTAATAATTGAAGATTTCTATCACCCGACACAGTTTGCCCTTCTCCTTCGTCAATTCGTCAATTTCTTTTGAAGTCAGACGACTGACGACCGAGTTTAAGTATAAATTTTCCTATATGAGTGAAAGTTTCAAACTGGGCATGCGTCAGTGTACCATTTCTAACGGCATTGTTTTCAACAAAATCTTCTTAACCCTTTTGAATTTTTTATGGCAGTTGCTGTACCGATTTGTGGATGTTTTTAAATTGCTCATCTTGTGTATTCATTATTGTATTTAATGCTTCAAACTGGCACTGCATTTCTTGGTGCATTTCTGCCCATTCCTTCATTGCATAATGTTCTGGTGCACACCCCTTTGCCCTTTGCATTTAAGCGATCAAAATTTTCATATTCCCATTCATAGCAACAGCACACAATTTTCTTGAGATTTTCTAGAAAATGAGGTTTTCAAAATGGAATGGTTGATTGAACCCTGGAATTTTCAGGAAGGTTTTCTTCCAAGAAGGAATGATTGTATGCAAGGGATGCTAGTAACAGAGAAAGAAGACCAGGAAATGCCACCACAATAGCTTCAGCATCGACTCGTTTTCTTCATTACTGTACATAAACCTTGGGGGAAGTTTTGCGATATATAGGCTGTTGGTAATAATTTAGAATACAAAAGGCTGACTAAAATCGTGAAACAGATTGTTGCACGATTCCTTTGAGTAAGACTTATGTTTTGGCAAGTAATATCATCACAGCATTATTGGCCATATCAAAAAAAAGATAAATACTGTACAGCCATATATTAATTATTTCAATAAAAAGAATTCAGAAGATCAAGGCATAGAAGAACGAAAAGAGGTAAATAGTAGGAATAATTAGAAGAATATAGAATAATACTGTGGCGCCAACCATGTGGACGCTATGCCAATGAATTGTGAACCACATTATTGATAATAGCGGATATTTAGTTCAAAAGTATACCATCAACGAGAACATAAATATTGCTGAAATTAAGGATGTAGTCTAGTCTAGGAAGTGCGGTCAAGAACTGTACTAATTTGGTTTCTCGTATTCAGTATTTTTATGGGATCAGCAGCAACCAGTAGGCGTAACGAAATCATTCGAGAGGACTCTCAATAGCTCAATAGTGAGTGGTTAAAGTGAATATGCGAAGAGCCTCCGATTTTGATCTTTCCTTAATGATATTTAAAATTATATCGTCCTAATCCCGCCTGGAATAAGAATAGCACACACGCACCAAAAAAATCCCATGGTGTAAATACCATGCACTCTACGTATTGTGTGTACAATGGTTTTTTTCATGGTAGTAACGATTCAAAAATAAATTAAGCTGACCAGACATGGAAATATTACATCGTTATGATTGGCATTTCCTGGCCACTCATTTTATTCTACTTGGTAAAAAAATTCTCGATTTTTGTAGACTACTATCTATCATGCAACAAATGAAAAAAATAAACTGGGGAATATACTAGTCTATTATTGACAGAGTATTAGACGTGTTAGACGTGGATGTGTTGAATCAAATTCATCGTTCGTATGCATAGGCACATTTATAATTAGTTTCATCTTGCGCCATCGCGCATAACATCTGGAATCCTCTAATTTGAAACTTACTTTGCACTACTCATTCTGCCATCTGAAGTAGATCATACGTGTTTATTATTCCATTCAAATTGTCATCACATTAATTCGAATTTAATCTGCGATCATGGCAGACAACAAGGATCGCCCGTCCGTTGAAATAGTTGCGGTAACTCAAGAAATGAAGGCAAAAATCAGTGAAAGCGCAACGAAGAAGGGAAGTCTGAAAGCCGAAGAGAAAGACGATGATTTGAGAGCAGATTTGAAAATGGATGAGCATAAAATCCCCCTTGATGAACTTCTTAAGAGATATGAAACAGACGTGGAACGAGGTCTCACGCATGATGCTGTACTCAAGAAACAAATGGAAGAAGGGTTCAATGAGTTGAAACCACCATACGAAAAACCCGAATGGCTTAAGCTGCTGGAGACGCAGACTGGCTTTTTCAACTTGCTGCTTTGGTTTGGGGCAGTTTTATGTTTTATTGGATATGGATTGAATGAGACAAAGGATAATTTGTATCTTGGAATTGTGCTTTCATTTGTAGTGACCGTCACTGGCATATTTGAATACCTTCAAGAGAAAAAGAGCAATGATTTGATGAACAGTTTTAAAAATATGCTCCCCCCGAAAGTTTGGGTCAAACGTGAAGGCGTTTACAGTGAAATTCCTTGCCGTGATTTGTGCAGAGGGGACATTGTTAAAGTAAGTTCTGGTAATAAAATCCCTGCTGACATGCGTTTAATAAAATGCCCGGGCATGAAAGTGCAACAAGCAGCGTTGACGGGAGAGCCCGATGACCTAAAGCGTACTACGCATTGCACTGATGACAATCCTCTCGAAACCAAAAACTTATGCTTCTTTGGCACTGAATGCAGGGCAGGCATCAATTGCGAGGGTGTTGTTGTAAATATTGGAGACTATACGGTCATGGGTCGTATTAAAACAATTGCAACTCAAACTGGGCATGTGCAAACACCGATCAACCGTGAAATTGAACGTTTTGTAAAAATTGTAACCGCGGTTGCGGTTTTTCTTGGTGTCACTTTCTTCACTATCGGCGCAATTAAAGAAACGGATTTCATCACAAATCTCGTGTTTATGATTGGAATTATTGTTGCAAACGTACCAGAAGGCTTGCTTGCAACCGTAACAGTGTGTCTGTCATTAACTGCCAAGCGAATGTTTTACAAAAATGTCCTAGTGAAGAATTTGGAGTCTGTTGAGACGCTCGGATCAACCTCCTGTATTTGCTCGGACAAAACGGGGACCTTGACTATCAACAACATGACAGTTGCTAACGTTTGTTACGATCAAAAAATATTTGAAACAGAGTTCTGCCGGACGGTTAAGGAAACTCACCCACAACTAGAGGCAACGCATGATTCTGCTAAGCGTTTGGTTCGTTGTGGGACGATCTGCAATAACGCCACTTTCGTCGAGAGTTCAAAAAATCTTCCTTTCCGGAGTAAGATTGTGAAAGGTGGAGTCGATGATAGCGTAATTAATTGGAAAACTAATGGCGATGCCTCTGAAAGCGCGATGATTAAGTTTACGGAGCCCTTTCATACTTTCAACTCTGAAAGCAAATCTGGGATTTATGCTGCACGTCAGGAATACCCAAAAATCACTGTAGTAGAAAAATCGGAGGAGGATGGGAAGAAGATTGAAGAAACAAAATCTTGGGAAATTCCATTTAATTCAAAAAACAAGTACCAAGTTTCTGTCCACCAGCAACCTACGTCCAATAAAGCGATTCTTCTAATGAAAGGTGCTCCAGAAAAAATTTTGGATCGATGCTCACATGTATGGCAAGATGGTGAAAGAATTGAAATAACCAATGAAATTAGGGCTAATTACATACAGTTGAACCTGGACCTAGCGAAGATGGGCCGTCGTGTTTTGGCGTTTTGTGAAGAAGAATTGGACGAATTGAAATATCCTGCAGACTGGCACGGGTTTAAAACTGATCCTCCAAATTTTCCACTCGGAGAAAAAGAACCAGTTGATGGCGAGAAGCCACTGGTCTACCCGCAGGTTTGCGAAAAATTAACGTATATCGGTATGATGGCTTTAATAGACCCGCCGAGGAAACAAGTGCCCCCTGCTGTTGCGAAGTGTAAGTCTGCTGGAATTAAGGTTGTCATGGTTACTGGTGACCATCCTGCTACTGCTCATGCAATAGCAAAAGAAGTTAAGATCATCTGGGGCAATACTAAAGAAGAGCAAGAAGAGGAAAATAAAGAGAAGTATGGCAGATCAGAGGGTACTACGGAAAGCGAAGATCCTAATAATGCACCTGCCGTCGTTATTCCAGGGTCAACTTTTACCCACAAAACCGAAGACGAATGGTGGGATGAAATGTGTGGGAAGCAACAAATTGTTTTCGCCCGAACTTCTCCTCAACAAAAGTTGATTATTGTTGAAAATTTTCAGAAAAGAGGCTATGTTGTTGCTGTCACCGGCGATGGTGTTAACGATGCGCCGGCTCTAAAAAAAGCGGACATTGGTGTAGCAATGGGGATCATGGGTTCGGAAGTATCGAAAGACGCGGCGGATATGATACTTCTCGACGATAATTTTTCCTCTATTGTCTCGGGGGTCGAAGAAGGTCGTCTTATTTTTGATAATCTTAAAAAATCGATCGCGTATACACTCTCATCAAATATCCCTGAAATTTCACCCTTCTTAGCGTTCATCACGATAAACATCCCCTTGCCACTTTCGACTATTTTGATATTATGTATCGATCTCGGAACAGATATGGTTCCTGCGATTTCCATGGCTTGGGAAAATGCCGAAGCAGATATTATGAAACGCAGACCGCGGAATGCTCAAACTGATCATTTAGTAACGATGAGGTTGGTTTGTTTCGCATACTTGCAAATAGGCATTGTCCAAGCTTGTGCTGGATTTTATGCATGGATGACTGTTCTAGGTGACTACGGTTACGTTTCTGAAACATTGCCTGGTTTAGGCTCATTCGATAACTGGGGCAAACAAATTCTGTACTGCGATCTCACCAATGGTGTACTAAGGACAGAAAATGGGACAGCATATGAAACGCCTTACCAAGATATGTCTAATCAAATGAAGAATACTGCTTTATCTGATGGTTTTATGTTTTGGGACGATGATATAACGGATTTCACGGACAGTGGAAAACAGCTTTCAGGAAAATTTCAATATGGAAGTGTCAAAGCATGCCATTTTGCCGGCAAAAATTTCGTTGGAGAAAACGTGGACAAAAACGAGGACAAAAACAAGTGGTATGATACAGACGTCTTAACCAATGGTGATGCTACGAAAACTGGAGGACAAAGGATAGCAACGTCAAGTTCGATTTTAGGCTTGCGCAAAAAAGGTTACATCCCATACTTACCTTTCCGTGGTCGCATGTCTCCTTTTTATCGTACGGCATGGTTAGAGTGGGATATAACCGAGGGCGAGAAGATGATAAAAACGAAGACAAGTAACTTGCTGGAAGATGTGTACGGTTTGGGCCCTAAAGCTTCTATTGAGATTCATTTTCAATCTCAGCCAGTTGGTTTTTATACAATAACCAAGAAAACCAGGAAATGGGATGACAGTTGGGTTGCACAGTTTACAGAAAGTGCATTTGGAGCATCTAAAAATTGGGAAGTCGCTGGTCGAAAGGACGATCATCCACGGGCAGTTTATAAAGACGGATCTAAGTTCCTACCGAATTTGAAAAAGGGGAAATTCTCGCTTTTCTCGAAATCTGAAGATAACGTTACCGAGACCAATACGGCGAGGGAGGACTATATTCTGGTCAACAAATTACACTCATGGCAAGATGGTGATAAAATTTACCAGAACGTTGCGAGCCGACAAATGCAACGTGAAGCTCTAGCACATGCACAATGCGCAGGATTTATTTGTATTATTGTTGTTCAATGGGCAGACTTGATGATTTGTAAAACTCGGTGGCTGTCAATTAAACAACAGGGCATGGTTAATGGTGTAATGAACTTCGGCCTGTTGTTTGAGACATGTCTTGGTGCATTCTTGTGTTACACACCTGGACTGGGCAATGTTCTGGGTACCCGTCCTCTGCGTTTATTACACTGGACTCCGGGCATGCCTTTTTGTTTATTTATCTTCATGTATGATGAAATTCGGAAGAAACTTATGCGTGATACAAGCCCGGAAATTACAGATAAAGTATCAGGAGAAGTCTTCAGAAAAGCGGGGTGGTTGGAGCGCATGACGTACTATTAAAGAATATTTATGTAGTAGGTCTTCACGGTTCTAAATGGACGAAATGCCGAAAGCGAGCACAGGAGAATTGCGAGAGTCGAGGCGGGTGTTTCGCTCCTAACAATATATTTCTTTGTATTTGATTTAATGGAGTGAAAAAGAGATTCATAACATAACACTGATCTTGTAGAAATCCATATACCCGAGTAATTTATGAGATGGATTTTCAAATGACGATGCATGACAGTTCGAAATATCAATCTCCATTTGAAATTGAGATGCATTTTGTAGTATTTTACGATTTAAATCATAACTTACATACAATCTTTGTGCCTCATTGCGTGCATATAATACATCATATGAAGAAAAAATAAATAGTAAGGCTG
>JACKZZ010009205.1_pt1 | contig 10536 bp, 9 predicted proteins | sample 8027871 | NCBI WGS metagenome assembly JACKZZ01 (sample SAMN15724774, study PRJNA655200) | protist metagenome | isolation source: fluorescence activated cell sorting (FACS) single amplified genomes of... | place: USA: West Boothbay Harbor, Gulf of Maine | collected 2000-07-19
GGTATAAAAATTCTTTCAAGAAAATTGTTTCTTATTCAAAAATTACAATATAATATCAAAGGGTGGGCGAGTTTGTTCCTTAGTCGTTGAATTTTTTTAATTAAACATTATTCTAAAACAACAAGCCAGGTTACGATTTTTTTTAAATAAAAAGCTTTTGTGGCGGAATTGGTAGACGCGGCAAATTCAAAATTTGCATATTGTGGGTTCAAGTCCCTCCAAGAGCATTGTTCTTAAAATTAAGAAGGTGGTCCGCTTTTTCCCTGGGATTTGTTATTGTGGTAGCTGGTGCGTAAATTAGTCATAACCAAAAACGTCCGCTTGTACAAAAGGTTTAATAGTTGTTATTAAAAGATTCCTTTTAATAACTTGGAGAAAAATTTCTGGTTGTTATAGCTCAATAGGTTAGAGTATTTGTTTGTGGAGCAAAAGGCTGTGGGTTCAAGTCCCACTAACAACCCGATGTTTAACATGCTTTCTGATTAAACTAGTTTAACTACGCTTGTTTTAAAAATAACCTTCTTTTTTCAATAAAATTTCAATTTGTGCGCAGGCAGCGCTATTTTATATTTATTTATTAGTGTCAAATCCTCAACATGCCCCAATTAGATGGAAGCGTTTTTGTTAGTGGTTCTACCACATATACAATTTTAATATTTTTAGTATTTAGCATGATATTGACCGGAGAATTACTTTTATTTAAATACACTATAAATCTTAAAAATTTTTATAGTTTTAAAAAACTAAATATATTAGCTTCGAGCGTATATAAGAAATGTTATTAAACGCGCTAGAACAATTTTCTTTTAAGGTTTCATCTATAAACTCAGTGTTTATAACATTTATCGTTTATATTTTTCTTTTATTTTCAATTTTTTCAAACAACAGCTTCAAGGGTTTTAAGGTAATTGTAAAAAGTATGATAGCTGTATTTTTTTACGAAAAAATTTTTAAACTTTTTATTAATATAAGGTTTGATAGATTTTGTCTAATCTTAACATCTTTATTTATCTTTATACTAACGTTAAACCTGTTTGGTATATTTACCTATGCTTTTAGTTTTACTGGAATTTTCTATTTGACTACATTAATGGCCACAGGCTTAATTTTTTGAACTACTTTAATTGCAGTAACTCGTTTTAACATGAACTTTTTTAGTTTGTTAGCTCCTATAGGTACTCCAGGTTTTTTAGCAAAAAGTTTAGTGGCAATTGAAACTATTTCGTATTTAGGTCGATTTATAAGCTTGAATGTTCGTTTGTTCATTAATATCATTTCAGGTCACTTAATCCTAAAGTTGCTATATAGTTCTTTAGTTATTGTTTTAGTGTCAATAAATTTTTCTCCGACTTTCCTTTTAAGCTTATTTACTTTTGGTATTTTAACTTTTTTTATTTTTGGTCTAGAAATATTTGTAGCGACTTTACAAGCCTATATCTTTTTTTTTTTGTTATGTATTTATCTAAAAGATTGTTTATGGTAAATAATATCTAGTATGCCTTTTTTCACTCTTTCATATTTTTCTCTTTTGTGGTTCTTTTTTTTTTGCCTTTTTTTCATTCTAATTTTGTTTATTTTGTGCAGTTTCTTTGCTCCGTTTTTAACTATGAAAAATAAAAGTGTTTTAACAAAAAACTATGCTTTAAATAAAAATAAAAAATCGGCGTACGAATGTGGTTTTGAACCTTTTAATGACTCTCGTGGTTCTTTTGAAGTACATTTTCATATTACGGCAATTATGTTTTTATTATTCGATATTGAAGTTGCTTATTTGCTCCCGTGACTACTAAATTTAAAAAACTTAGGATCTTATGGTTTTTGGTGTGGGTTCATTTTTTTTGTTATACTTTTAGTCGGTTTCATTTATGAGTTAAAAAGAGGGGCTTTAGATTGGCCTAAAGATTATAATTAAAAATAAATATGTTCAAATATTTTTTTAGAAGTAAAATTTTCGATATAATTCACAGACAAGCATGATTGTTTGGTATGTTTAATAACCCTTTGTGATCGCCACGTCAATTAAATACCCAAGAACACGGCTTTCATATACTAAAAAAACAAACCATAGCATCCGTGCTAACTTCAGGTTTTGTAGGCTTTCTACCCTTTTTTATTTATTTATTTCCTTTATACGAACTTAAACTTGAATTTTACAAGTACCATATTGTTTACTTGTTATGTACTGTTTATTCAATTTTTTTGTGATTGCATTGCATAATAAGAGAATCAGAAGCGGGTTTCCACACTCTTCAAGTTCAAAGAGGATTACTAGTAGGTTTTTTCATGTTTATTCTATCAGAAGTAATGTTTTTTTTTTCTATTTTTTGAGCATTTTTTTATTTTAGTCTGGACCCGACAGCTTGGTTAGGGTGTAAATGACCTCCTTATGATTTAAAAATTTGAAATGTTTTTACTTTACCTACATTGAACACTATTATTTTATTACTTTCAGGCGTAACGGTTACGCTAGCCCACCAAGCTATTATTTTAGGGGAAAGAATAGATAGTTTAACTGCTCTATTAATGACAGTTATTTTAGGTGTTGAATTTACACTTTGTCAAGTTTTTGAGTATACTCATATACAACTTCAAATAAATGAGAGTGTTTTCGGTTCTATCTTTTTTTTTTCAACGGGTTTCCATGGCCTTCATGTTTTAATAGGAACAATTTTTTTAAGTGTTTGTTTGTTTGAGCATTTTAATTATAGAGTTTTAATTGACCAACATGTAGGTTTGGAATGTGCTATTTGGTACTGGCACTTTGTCGACGTTGTTTGATTATTTTTATTTGTTTTTATTTACTTTTTAGGAACTTAATAAAAAATGGCTTGAATTTTTTATCTACTAACTTCATTGACAAATAAAGTTGTAAAAAGGCTTTACTTTAAAGACTACAAAATAAGTATTGTAATATCGGCATCAGATTTATATACATTTTTTTTTTTTTTTAAAAAAAATTCTTTATGTCAGTACAAAGCTTTAGTAGACATTTGTGTCTCTGATTTCCCTGAAAAAAAAAACAGGTTTATTATAGCTTACAGCTTATTAAGTTATTGTTATAATAATCGAATTAATCTTGAGATTAACAATTCAGAAGTTCAAGGAGCTTTTTCCCTTTCAAACCTTTATAACTCAGCCAATTGAGCTGAAAGGGAAGTTTGGGATATGTTCGGAATAATTTTTTACTGGCACACGGATTTAAGACGTATATTAACAGATTATGGTTTTAGCGGTTTTCCATTGCGAAAAGATTTCCCAATGTCGGGTTTTATTGAAGTGCTTTATAGTCATAAGCAAAAACGTTTACTTTATAACAGAGTAGTTCTGGCTCAAGAATATAGAAATTTTTCTTTTGAACATTTTACAACATTTTGGGCGTCTCAAAAATTTGTTTCACGCAAGAAAATATTAATTAAGGTACACACAATAAAAGTACATAAGGGTTCGTTTCGTTACGGTGGCTTTGATGCTGGTGCGTCTGTAGAAAATAACGGTGTGGGTGTATTTTTCCTTGATACTTACAAAGACAAATCTGTAGATGGCATTATTAGCGGGGTGGAATCCTGGCCAGATTTAACGCCAGAAGGTTTAACGCGGTTTTCTATTTATATTTATGACGCTTGAAAAAAATTGGCAGGCTAAAAATTAATTTTTTTATAAAATGAGTTCAGTTTCTTCTTTTGGTAAGCTAACATTCTTTTCGTTGTTTTTTATTTTTGGATTTTTGTCTTTAACTAAATTAGAATTTTTAACTTTCTTATATTCTAATTCAATAGTGATAATTTGTGTATTACTTTTAATTTGTTGTTTTTCAGTGCTAGCTTTTCCTTCTAATATAAAAGAGAAAGCTCTCATTACTTCTTCGATTTGTTTTTTTATTACCCTTCTAATTTTCGCAAACTTTTCTCCGTACTGTACCAATTTTCAGTATTTCAATGAATACGTATGGCTAAATAATTCTTTTTTACAAATTAATTTAATGTTTGGCCTAGATGGCTTCTCTATTTATTTTTTCGTGTTAACAAGTTTTATTATTCCTATTTGTATTTTTTTAGAATTTCGGAATAGTGATTATTTTTTTCAGAAAGGCTTTTTAGCAAGTTTGCTATTCATTGAATTGGCTTTGTTTATTGCATTCAGTACTCTTGACTTGTTAGTTTTTTTTTTATCTTTTGAAAGTATATTAATACCGATGTTTTTAATGGTAGGTATTTTTGGATCGAACAAGCGTCGAATAAAGGCTAGTTTCTTTTTTTTTATGTATTCTTTTTTGTTTTCATTATTTTCGTTGCTACTTATACTTTATATATACTACGTAGCTAAAACAACAAACATTTTATTGTTGAATGATTACTTATTTAATTCAAATCAGCAAGTTTTTGCTTGAGGGCTAATGTTTATCACTTTTTCAGCCAAAATTCCTATGTTTCCGTTCCATATTTGATTGCCAGAAGCTCATGTAGAGGCACCAACTATCGGTTCTATGATTTTAGCAAGCTTACTTTTAAAACTAGGAGGGTATGGTTTTCTTCGTTTTTCTCTAGGTTTATTTCCTGAAGGTACCTTTTTTTTTTTACCGTTAATTCAGATTTTAGCCATTTTAAGTGTTTTATATGCGTCATTCGCAGCGATTTATCAAGTTGATTTAAAAAAAATTGTTGCTTACTCTTCAATTGCGCATATGAACATAGCAATTTTAGGGCTTTTTTCTATGAACGTACCGGGTATACAAGGGTCAATTTTCACTATGGTTTCACATGGTGTAATATCTGCAGCGCTATTTTTAATAATAGGTATCTTATACGACCGATATAACACTAGGTCCATCGTTTATTTTGGAGGAATTTGTCAAATAAATCCTATTTTATCAAGTTTCTTTTTTTTTTTCATGGTTTGCAACATTTCATTTCCAGGAACAAGTGCTTTTGTCGGAGAGTTCTTGACGCTAGTAGGTATTTTTTCTTCTAACGTATTTGTATTTTTTACAACTATTATTGGCAGTTTTTTATGTGTAGTTTATTCAATAAGAACTTTTAGCTTTGTATGTTTTGGTACTATACCGTCTAACCTTTACTACAAATTTGAAATCCCTGTTGATGCTACTCGTGAAGAACATTACTCTCTTTTAGTATTTGCTATTACAGCCATTTTTTTGGGTGTTAAACCAAGCTTATTTTTAGACTTTTCTTATGTAACTACTTTATTTTTATTATCATCTTACATTTAATAAATTTAAACTAAAAAATAGTGGCTTGATCTTTTTAATAAAAGTTTTTTAATTTTTACATCAAATTTAAAAAAGGGGCAATGGCTGAGTGGTCTAAAGCATCTGTTTTGAAAACTGAGTACTTAAAGTACCGTGGGTTCGAATCCCACTTGCCCCTAATAATTCTTGTAGCGGAATTGGTAGACGCGTTAGTTTTAGGCACTAAAGTTTGTGGGTTCAAGTCCCACCAAGAATATAAATAAAATTTATAGTGGGGTAATGGCTGAGTGGTTTAAAGCGCTGCACTGCTAATGCAGTTTATTTTAATATATGCGTGGGTTCGAATCCCACTTATCCCTTTTTTTTAAAATGAAAGAAGTTAACTTGTTAAATTTTAATTGTTTTTTTAAAAATAAAATTTTAAAAACGCATTTTTTTATAAAAAAAAAAGATAAAATTAAAGAATTTAATATTTATTTTAAGATTGCAAACAATAACTCAGTTGCAACAATTAGTTATAATAAAAATGTTATTTTTTGACAAACTTGCAAAATGTTTAAAGGGGCCAACTTTAAAAAATATAGCTTAATAAGCTTGTCAAGCTTAAGTAATGCTTTAATCTTTTTTTTAAATAAGATAAAAAAAGGTATGAAAGTTAATTTATACTTTTCAGGGTTGAATAAATTTAGACGTTCTATCATTAAGTTGTTTTTAAAAGGAAATTTTTTTATAAAAACAATAGTAGACCTTAAGTTTTTATCTCACAATGGTATAAGAGTACGAAAAAAAAGGCGGTTAGCAAAAAGACGTATGCGAAAAATGTACCAATACACTGAATTTAAAAAGCTTAAAAAACTAAAAAAAGAAAATTTTGAAATTTCATATAAATCAATCGACTACTTTTTATTAAAAGAAGTTTTTATTAGAATTAATTTTTTTATTTATTTGCATTTTTTTAAAATTCAAGACTCAAAAAACCTTTCTAGCTTTAGCTCTCTAAGGTCTGTACACAATTATGGCAAGGCGCGTCAAAGCTTTTTGTACTGTCTTTATAAAAAAAAATTAATTTTCTACGTAATTAAATCTTGAAGAGTACGACTTTTTATTTTAAATTTTTTAAAAAGTAGTCATTTGAATAAGTATGAATCTTTACTAACTATTAAAAACGTTAGAAAATCTTACAAATTTTAAAGGGTAATCAGTTAGAACGGTAGTTTAATTGGTAGAATCGTAGTCTTCAAAACTATTAGTAAGGGTTCGAGTCCCTTCCGTTCTGTTTATAAATTTTACTATTTTACTTAATTCTATTTATGCACGAATATTTAATTTCCTTGAGTGTTTAATTCTTTTTTTTATAAATGAGTAGTAAGTACAAATCATAAAGTTATAGCTTGAATGTATTTTGTTTTTGGAATTATAGCGGGTTTAATAGGTACTACGCTTTCAATAGTAATTCGTTTAGAATTAGCAAACCCAGGAAATCTATTTTTGTTAGGAAATACTCAACTTTATAATGTAGTAGTTACAGCTCACGCTTTTATCATGATTTTTTTTATGGTAATGCCTATCCTTATTGGAGGGTTTGGTAACTGGTTTGTTCCTATTTTAATTGGGTCGCCTGATATGGCTTTTCCGAGACTAAATAGTTTTAGTTTATGGGCTTTACCGTTTTCTTTATTCTTATTGATCTCTTCTAGTTTAATTGAAGTTGGTGCTGGTACCGGTTGAACAGTATACCCTCCTTTATCAACAAGTGAATTTCATTCTGGCCCATCTGTTGATCTTGCAATTTTTAGTTTACATATTGCAGGTGCTTCTTCTATAGCCGGAGCAATAAATTTTATTACCACAATATTTAATTGTAGGTGTAGGGGTATGACTTTTGTGCGTATGCCTTTGTTTGTTTGAGCAGTTTTAATAACAGCTTTTTTATTATTACTTTCTTTACCTGTTTTAGCGGGAGGTATAACCATGTTGCTGACCGATAGAAACTTGGCAACAAATTTTTTCGATCCTGCAGGAGGGGGTGACATAATATTATATCAACATTTATTTTGATTTTTCGGACACCCAGAAGTTTACATCTTAATTCTGCCAGGTTTTGGTATAATTAGCCAAATTGTTTCAAAAAATAGTAATAAGTATATTTTTGGTTATTTTGGTATGATAGGAGCAATGGTTACTATCGGTTTTTTAGGGTTTATAGTTTGAGGTCATCACATGTATACCGTTGGTTTAGATGTTGATACAAGAGCTTATTTTACTGCTACTACCATGATAATTGCAGTCCCAACAGGCGTAAAAATTTTTAGTTGATTAGCAACTTTGTGAGGAGGTGTTATAAGTTTAAGCATATCTACTATTTTTGCTATTGGTTTCATTTTTCTGTTTACCGTTGGTGGCGTTACTGGTGTTGTTTTAGCAAACGCAGGAATTGATACTCTTTTTCATGACACATATTATGTAGTGGCACATTTTCATTATGTTTTATCAATGGGTTCAGTTTTTGCGATCTTCGCAGGTTTTTATTATTGGTTTAATCATGCATTTGGTTGCAATTTCAATTACTTTTTTGGTATATTACATTTTTATGTTTTCTTTTTAGGAGTTAATTTAACATTTTTTCCTATGCATTTTTTGGGTTTAGCAGGAATGCCTAGAAGAATATCTGATTACCCAGATGTTTTTTGAGATTTAAATTACTTAGCATCTTTTGGAAGTACCATTACTGTATTCTCTGTATTTTTATTTTTTGTTGGTATCGTAGTAAGTTTTTTTTTTAATGACTTCAATAATTTTTTCACTTTAAAAAATTTTGTTTATAAAAATAAATTTAGTTTTAATTTTGCTTTCTTGTGTTTTTTTGTTTCCGATTTTTCGGTATTTAGCAAATATTCTTTCCAAGATAGCGCTAATTTATATGCAGATAATATCAATTCATTCCATAATGATTTGTTAGTACTGTTAACTTTTATTTTAATTTTTTTAACTTATTTGTTAGTAAAAATCTGATTTAACTACAAACAAAATAGAAAAATTAACATTTTCGTATTTTTTTATAGTATTGTTGACTATTTAAAATTCAAAAGCTTTAATTTGTTAGAGCTGTTAAATTTTTTATTTATCAAAAAAAGTTCTAGCAGCTACTCACAATTTCTTTTTTTAAAAAATAAAAAAAAAGGAAAACCAACTTTTTTTTTATTGTTATTCGTGGTTTTTTTCTTTCTTTCGAATAAAGTTTTAATAGCTTTAACTTATTTTGCTAAAGAGTTTATATTACTTAGCTCAGTATCATTGTTTCCATGGCGTTTTTTTGAGGTTGCTATTGCAGGCGCCGCAGTTTTTTATTTTATACATTATTTAAATAAATTTTTGTTTGAAAACCTATTTAAGACCTCTTTATTAAATAGTGTGGAAACTAAAACGGTTGCTTTTAAAAATTGGTTAACTTTTGGGAACCTGGTTTCTAGAAGAAAAACTTTTCAATTCTGTGATAACACTTTTATAGAAATTATTTGAGCAAGTACTCCTGCATTAATTTTAATACTTGTTGTTATGTTGCCATCTTTTTCTTTGCTATATTTTCTAGATCAAAGAATCTCATCGGGTGTAGCGGGAGTATCACCTTTTGAGCAAATAACAATCAAAGTTATAGGTCGTCAGTGATACTGAGACTACGAATCGCAATCTGCTGTAGAAGGCTATAACGCATCATCAATTTCAAACGAATTTTCTAGCTATATGGTACCTACAGACGAGTTGTATCTTGGAGAATTACGATTACTTCAAGTAGACAACGTTCTAATATTACCAAGATTTAAAACTTTAAGGTTTTTAATAACATCTGGGGACGTTATACATAGTTGAACTGTTCCGTCGTTAGGAATAAAAGTTGATGCTTGCCCTGGAAGATTAAATCAAGTATGGACTTATATTTCTAAACCAGGAATATTTTATGGCCAATGTAGTGAAATTTGTGGTGCAAATCATCCTTTTATGCCAATAATGGTTCAAGTGGCTTAAATTTAAATTTTAAGCTTTTTAATAAAGATTTAAGAGTTTATTACGAGAAAGTGGCTGAGTAGGTTTAAAGCGGTAGATTGTAAATCTGCTAACGTTATGTTATCGTGGGTTCGAATCCCACCTTTCTCAAATTGTTCAAAATATAAGTAAAAATTATATTTAGTTACAAGTTTAATTTAAAAGAATAAGTAATAAATAACTACTTAACTTTTTTTAAATAAGCTTATCTCCATTCTGTCAAACTGAATGTAAGTAAGCTTTTTTTTGTTTTTTATTTCTACGTTGTTTTAGGTTTTAGGTTAAAACATAAAAAACGTGAAATACTGATAAAGAAAAGTGAGTCTTAAAAAGTAATGGGTAATTTTTTTATTAAAACGCCGCATGGTCCATATTTCTAAAAAGCATTTTTCGAGTAAAATTTAACGTTTAGCTTAAAAAAGGTTAAAAACGGTATTGTAGTAACTCGAGATATTTTGCCTGTAGACATAGGTAGACTAGCATATTTCTTAAATCCAAAAATTGTTCCAGAAATCTTGACGTATAAAGAAAACGTGGGCAAGCTTATTCCTTAGTCGTTGAATTTTTTTAATGAAACTTTGTTAAAACCAAAAGAAATAAAAAAATTTTAGTAGTTTTTATGAAAAAGGTTTTAAATTAGAATAAAATAGGTTATTTGTCATTTAAACGTAAATTTTAATTTGCTATGCAGTTTTTTAAGAGGTTTAATTTTTATTTTCACGCTAGCATTAATACGGTTTTTATCAATAAGTTATGGGTTGTGTAAAATTTAAGTGTATAAACGTTTTTTTTCGCGTCATTTAAAAAGGATGGTAGTTTAATTGGTAGAATGGTAGTTTCCAAAACTATTAGTAAGGGTTCAAATCCCTTCCGTCCTGTTTACAAATATCAATTTTTTACTTAGTTGCGTTTCTGCACAAATATTTAACAACGTTGAGCATTTAATTTCTTTTTTTACAAATAAGTATCTTCACCTTATGCCAGACAACCCAGGTTTTTGGGAGCTTTCTTATAAAGTCACAGCAAAGCCGTGATTAATGTTGCCAGAAGTAATAATTCTGGTAAGCGTATCTACGTTGGCTGTTGTTATTTTAGACAAGCTCGGGTTGTGATTAAAACTAGGATCAAAAAAAAAACCTGTTGGTTTTTTTGAAGGACTAGTCGTTTGTGGGTTAGGTATTATTTTCGCATAAATTTTTTTTAAAAGTATTGTATTTAACATCTTTTAGCTTTACTAGGTTTTATTCTGGGTATTTGCATCGTTGTCCATGTACCATTTTAATAAATAG
>JACKZZ010007558.1_pt1 | contig 10528 bp, 4 predicted proteins | sample 8027871 | NCBI WGS metagenome assembly JACKZZ01 (sample SAMN15724774, study PRJNA655200) | protist metagenome | isolation source: fluorescence activated cell sorting (FACS) single amplified genomes of... | place: USA: West Boothbay Harbor, Gulf of Maine | collected 2000-07-19
CTAGTTCAGGAGAAAATGAACGGGAAAGTACATTCACATGGGACGATGATGATAGCAGTTCAGCAGAGGAAATGGAAGCTCCCGTTCAAGTAGCCCCAGCTTCAGCTTCAGTAGAAGAGCCTCTTGATGAAGCAGGGCAACAAGCAGTTGCTGAAAAGCTAACATTATCTTGGATCCGTGGTCCTCCACAAAAAGATATCATTTCCATGCTTGCTACAGTGCACATGGTATACTCAGGAACACTTAACTATCGTTTACCACCATCGTGGGAATGGACAGGTACAGATGTTGCTAATAGAGGGTCAATAAATGCAAGTGAAGTACGTAAAGTTTATTTACGTATTGTAAGAAATGTCCATCCAGATAAGCAAAGTAAAGCTGATAATAAGACTAAAGCTCAAGCTCAAGCTGTCTTTACTGCATTAAAGGATTGTTTTGCAAATTTCTCAAAGTAAGGAATAATAAGTATAAGTATGAGTAGAAGTATGAGTATGAGTGGAGCAAGGAAGTATTGATAATGTATAATGTAATAGAATGTAAACATGCAATGTAATTAAAACTATTTCAACTTAACATCAAACACTCCACCAAAACACTACTTCATCACAACACTAACTAAAAAACACCCTCTTTCCTTTCCTTTCCTTTCCTTTCCTTTTATTGCAATTTATTATCTTGCACTTTCCATACTACTTTCTTGATCGTGATCGTGATTGTGATTTGTGTGATCACCTGCTTTTGATCAACAGCCAGACAATACTAGTCAACATACCATAAATACCACCCTGGATGTGTGCAGCATGAGCCACTCTTGTTCCTTCAGTAATAGTTGAAGTATGTCTATTAGAACTAGCAGTTGCAGTAGCAGATTCTACAAAAAATTTCGCAATACTAACAGCAGACATCGCCATTTGTAACAATGTGGAGACTCTCCTTGTTCTATGCAATTCTCTTCCTATACGACTATGACTGTAATTAGTTTCATGCTGATACTGTTCAGGGTATACAATAGTATTATACATAGTCTTAACATCTTTTAATGTGAAAACAAGTGCTGCACCCATAAGAGCAGATACACCACCGCTACTACCACAAGAGTGTTCCAATGGTATCACACTTAAAACCTTTTTTACAGCTAATGCACCAATATGTGGCATATTAATTCCTATTCTATTTGCTGTCCATGAATTAATCCAATCATCTCTATAACTCTCATGTAATGGTGATGGCATTGCAGCTATTACACCACCACTTAAAAATAAACCATATATCATAAGATTTGATTGAAAATAACGATAACATGTTCTACCTGAAAAGTAACAATTAGATAGATTATTAAACATATGTTGCCATGAACTGTGAACAAACATATGAGTAATGTATTGCTTGGGTGCTGGTGATTCATTACATAACATCAAACCCATTGATGTTTCTTCCATTGTGTTGATGGTACTTACATCAAAACTTCGATAGACACTATTTACTAAAACATCCTGAGGATCATCATATTCAGATACTGTATACCTTATTATTTTTCGAGCTTCGTGAAGGAAACTTAGTGGTAGGAATCTCAAATGTGAGTAAATGATTGGAGCAAATTCATATTTCTCTGTTTCTTCATCATCATCAATTATGGATCTTTGCTTTTTAGCCAGATCATAACACATCCAATACATAAAACTGCAATCCATTACTCTCCAATACATTGGCATATCAAAGTAATCCATTAGAATTTCCATTTGATCGTCTTTTTCTGTGATAAAAACTTCTTTTTCGTAGTTTTAAGGGGATAAATACGTATTTGGTGTTTTAATAATGAATTATTTATTGGTTTTTGAGTTTTTCGAAAACAGTTTGTCAGCTCATGAAGTAAGGCCTCTCTTGTGAAGAAAAAGGTACTTCCCAATTATTCTCCCATTGTCAGTATGTCGATCATTGATCGTTTTTGAGTAGATACGCAACAACTTATTAATATTTGTGGTTTGCAATAAATCACCACTTGGCTAATTTTGCAAATAAGAATTTGATTAACTTTATATCATTAACTAAAGTAACGTAAAAATGGGTGTCATCCAGAGTTGCTGTGAGAAACAGGATTATACAGAAATAAAGGATGGTGATGATAATGCTGCTGTAGTTCCTGCATCACCAGAACAAAGAGAAGTTGAAATTAAGGATGAAGGTATGGAATTTCATTCAGTACAAAAGGATGAAGTACATTTTGGTGTAGAAGCATATGATCAAGATTTATCACCATTTGCAGGTTTACAAGTTGAACTTAAATTTACATCTAAGAGTGCATATGAAAATAAATTTGTATGGTTAAATAGTTATTCACATACAATTCATATGAGTGCAACAGCTGTAAAAGAAAAAAGACATAAAGAAGCTTCATTAGCAGATGTGACAGATATTATTGCTGGACCACCCAACAAGTGTAAAAATTTAACACCATCACATGAAAAAACGTGTTTAACAGTACAATTTAAAAGAGGTGGTGGTATTGATCTTAAGTTTGATAATGAAAAAGATAGAGATGAATGGTATAAAACTGTCAATGCTCTTGTTAAAGAAATTACATCCTTATCCCCAAATAAAGAGTAAAGAGTAATAAAAAAAACCAACCCATTGGGAAATAGAAATAAGAATGTGAATGTGAAAGTTATTCACCAATTTAACTTGTAGACTGTATTCATAATCATAATCAAATAACAAATATCATTCAAATAATCAGGAAGGGAAATTGAAATTGTAATTGTAATTGAAAGGAAACATTAACTACAACCTAACCCTAACCTAACATTCCTTTCCTCATCTTATTATTGCTTATATATTGCTACAAAGTACTACAAATGTCACTTATTGAAAACATCGCTCGCTACTCTTTTCTTCGTTTCCTTTTTTTTTACAATAATTTATTTATTCTACTGCTCTTCTCATCCATCTTATTCATCTTATTCATCTTATCCATCTCATCCATCTCATGGCGAAGGTGCACTCTTTATGGTGGTACCATTGAGATCACTAGCATCTACTTCATCAAAGTATATCTCACTACCCTCATCAGATGAATCTACATATGCCGCAATACCACTAAAGCTGATGCTATTTCGAACACTGTCATTCTCATTTGTGTTACTGTTACTGGTACTATTTCTAGTGTTTATCATTTTCAAGGGGTCATTTGTTAGAGCTGGGCCAGGTGATGGAGTAACACCACGGCTACCTAAACCACCATTTAAAGGATCATTGACATTGACATCTAAACTTATAAATGTCCCACCAACGTCCTTGATACTTTGATGTCTGTCTTTATTTTTAAAATCAAGTGTTGTATGAGAGTTAGAGTTGTTATTAGAAAAACTACTACTTCTATTTGTAAAATCACCCAACTCAATACCTTGACTCGTATCATCACGAACATCTATAGCATTATTCTCCATACCAAATAAAGTATCACGTCTAGTAGTAGTGGTATTACCTGAATTAGGAAACAAGCGTTCATCATTGATGTCTATGCTACCACTAGCACTGGCTCTAACACCATCACTAGATACAGTAAAATCATCATGACTGTGACTATTATACTTACCATTACTAGTACTAGTACTATTGTTATTATTGGTAGCCTCATTAGCCTCTTCGTCATAAACAATCTTACCAAATCCAATATAATCAGTTTTATAATATTTTAATGAACGTAAAACAATAAAAGATACGATCAATGCACCTAATAAATATATTGCACTTACAAATGCGATAATACCGGAGATTCTTAGATCTAATACTAATAAATCCAAAATTTCTTTTGTTGTCCATTCTGGGCATGTTGGTTTTGTATTATCACAACCACTACATCCTGTTAATTGTTTACCACATGCAAGTAAATCAGTAACTCTTGCTGGTATCTCAACTAAGCCTCCCTCTAATATACCACTAAATGTTAATGCAAATGCACCATTTGTTCCCAGTGCACCTATAATCAATATAACTAAAAATATATATACACCTAATGCAACTCTTGATTTAAATTTTCCAGCAATAATACCTAAAGGTAATACAAAAAATTGTGCACCAGATACATATGCAAATATATCAGCAATTAAAGAGTATTGTAAATCTTCCACATCGAATTCCCTTAACCACCACATGTAATATGCCATACCTGTACATGCAGCAATAGGTAAAAGTAATAAATAATTAATAACATCATTCATACTTTTTACAATAACTTGTTCTCTCATAATACGATAACATAAAAATAAACACCATCCGATGAGTACAATATCACTTATACAAATTATACCTTGAATCAATGTAATATTTTCACTCCATAATACAGCTTCTTGTATAGCATTTTCTCTTATTTGTTTACAGTTCGTTGCACCATCAAATTCACGCATACACCATGCATCTGTACCTACTAATGGTGCTTTACATTTTGGTATAGCATCTGGGTCACCATTGGCGTATTTGACACAAAATAATGGATGTAGACCTTGAAATGGTGGTAATTCCCATGTATGACGAAACCATACACTCATATATGTATAAAAATCCATACATGCAACAATACCAAGCATTAATGGTCCTATAAATACAGTTATACCCCAAAAATAGGTTAATAATAAATCTAATGAAACAAGATGTGCACCTCTCATTCCTATTATACATACTATCGTCAGCATGACACCCATAAAGGACAACCCCAACCACCCTGTATATGCTGTAAAATATGTTTCATCATACATTGTTACTGAAAGCCATCCACAAAACATAGCTAACGCAAGACCAGCTAATGCAATTAATAAATTCACAACAAATAATACCTTTCGATGATCACGAAATGTATAGATTTTAGAAATTGACTCACGACATTGTGCCCTCCCATCTTCTGAGAAGACGGTATAATAACAATTAGAAACAATGTTCATTTCTAATCAATTTTTATTAAAGGAGTGATCACGATTACCTCAAATCAAATGCTATGTTCACAAAATGCAATTGTAGGGAGAATTTTTCAATCACAAAAGAAAATTTTAGGGTAGCGTGTTTATATTGTCCGGAAATGATGCTATATTTATGCAGCGAAAAACAAAAAGGACAACATTAGAGACTCTTTATAAAATGGGAACTCAAATGAAACCAAAACAGGAATTGAAGAGACACAATCATTGTTGCATTGGAATTGCAATGGTGGATAGATGCTGTTGTTGTGCTTATCATTCACACTTGAGAAAATAATCTATATTTCAATTGAGGCTGACTGATCTATTACAAATCTTATCACTACGACATAAATAGAAAAGATGCCTCGCATGTCATTGAATGCACCCGATGAGGGTAGCAAATGGGAGCAAGCTATCTATGGTGCAGATGTAGTAGATCGTTTGCAAAACATTGCCCAAAGTAGTTTGAATTGGCGTACACGTGCAGGGTATCAAAGGACGGATGCGCAACAAGAAGCAAATATGGGTCCATTTAGTCGTCGTGTACATACATGGGGTAAACATGTATTACAAATGACATTAGTTGATGAAGAAAGTGGTAATAATACAGATTCATATCGTAATGTAGCAAAGCAACAAGCTATTGAAGCAAAACAAAGATTAAGAAAAAGGAATATAAGAGTTGCTGATAATGAAGATAGTGGTAATGATGTTGGTGTAAAAGTAGATAAAGAATGGAATACAAGCGGTTGGACAGATGAAATGGTTCAAGATGGTGTAAAAACATTATTTGATATATTTTATAATAGTAAAAATTCAACAAAAGAATCAAAAGACTTGGCATGCATTATGCTAGTAAAATTAATAACAAGACACACAGCAGCAGAAGAATATGTAAAACAAAATATAGGACAATTAGCTGCATTAGCTGCTAATCGTTTTATACGTGGTGGTAAATCAGCAGGTATATTAGATTTGTTAGATTTAGTAAATGCATGTAAAGAAAAATTTGTACCACAATTATCTGACTGTATGGCTGTTGAAAGAATCATATATATGACATCATTAGAAATTAATTTAGCAGCAATGTTAATACAACATTTATTTAGAAAATTTTTTCATCCTATTAAAGCAAAGAGAAGACAAGAAAATGGTAAAATATTGCCAATAACATTGACATTCGGTGATGATGATGAAGTGTTACAGCATCAAATGAAAGCAATTGAAGCAAGAACAAAAGAGTTAAAAGCAAGATGGAATACAATGCATGTATGGCAACATCCATTGCAAAGATTAATATGTATTGGTCTACGTAGTCCAGTACATATAGGTATCCCATTTACACATGTTAGTCTTAGTATAGTCGATTATTTAGTGAGTGATGATATTAAAAGAGGTCTAAGTAACGCAAATAGAGGTGACATCATTTCTGTTAATGGTACTGTTATATTATGTCAATATTTAGGATGTACTATTGGCCCATTCGCACCTATTGCAGCATCCATCCTAAGTCAAACTGCTAAAGTACCTGAAAGTTGTATGCATATTATGCATAGTGGTTGTATAAGTGCATGTGTGAAATACATAAATATGTTACTAGATCAATCTAAAATTGATTTTATTTTTAGAGCTGTTGTTGATAAAAGTTTGGATCATTTAGCCAAAAACGAAAAAAAGAAGCATCCAAAATATATTGCAAAAATATCCTTCTATGATTGTTTGAATACTATAGCCCATACAGCAGTACATGCTGCTGGTATGTTTCGTGCTAAAGCTGGTTATAATTATAAGAAATATTGTAATGTATTAGAAGAACCAATAGATTATAGTCAATATTATGAATTAACACCTAAAGCATTAGAGTCTAAACATATAGAGTATGAATTAGGACACCCAAAAGTCTTATCATTAATCTTTCAATTAACGAGAGATGCACATCAATTGAATACAGTAAGGACATGTTTAAGAATAATTGCTGGTATAGCATGTAGTGATGCATACAGACAAGTTTTAGAAGAAACAACTTTAAAAGGTGGTGTAAATATTGTACGTTTATTAGAATTATTAGAGGAAGTAGATGTTACAGTACATACATTAATATTATTAATTTTTATGCAATTAAATACTTGTGATGTTGGAAGGCACAAATTAATTTATGTAAATATACCAAAATATATAAGTAAATCTATACAAGTTCCACAAGGATCACAAAGTCAAAGTCAAGTTTCATATAATTCAGGTTATTATAATCGCAGTATATTAGTTGCTGTTACATGTTTAAGACAATCAAAATGGAGATTTTATGAACCAACAGCATTTTCACAATATTTATCTAATCCAAAAAATATAAGATTATGTATTTATACAGATTTATTAAAAACTATAACAAATACAAGTGAATTAATTGGTAGCGATAAAATGCACATTTCTGATTTAATTGTTTTACCAATAGATTGGAATGTAAGTAAAGAAATGGCATCTGTAACAGAAAGTGTATGTGCAAAAGAATTAGTATCATGGTTAACACATCCAAATGAAGATGATTATTTTAGTTCAATACCATGGGATGAAGCTGTAGCAAGTTGTATTGTTTTAGATGTTTTAACAAGTGATACAGGTACATTAGATAGTATATTTAGCATAAGAATGGCAAACTTTTTAGGTAAAGCATTGTTACTAAGTAGATATTGCTTTGGTAAAACTAAAAAAATGACAGAAGGGCAAACAATGATTATCATGTCAGGTGTTAGATCAGCATCAGCAGCATTAGCACGTTTATGTGCATTTTGTAAAGATCCAAATGAAAGGAATTTGTTAATTATAGGTATTCGTAAAAGTGATATGTTGACTGCAGGACATTTCTATATTAATACATTAAGTACAAATTATCCTTTATTAGATCCAGCATTAGTAACATTACAAGTAGATACAGGTTTAGCAGTTGTATCATTTTATACAGAATACATAAGAATGATTTATGATATGATATATATTGATTCACATAAGAAGAGAGAATTAATCAATGAAATCGTATTTGCTGGGAATACAACATGTCAATTAATTAAAACAACAAGCAAAGTTTTTGGTAATACTGCAAGAACAACAAAAGTATTAACTACATTATGTGATTTTTTAGTTGTATTATTAAAAAATAATAATACTTTAGTAGAAAAATCAATTAATGAATGGAACATTTTTACAGCAATGCGTGAAAATTTACCATTACCTTTAAGTGGAATGATTGAAGATGGTATCACACAGCCACGTTATAGAGAAGGTCTTGGACGTTTACCAGCATCATTTTTTGATTTATCATCAGCATTATGTACATTAGATTTAGGGAAGAAATTAGCATTAAATGATGGATTTGTTCGGCGTGCTTTAGAAAATATTGTACTCATTATGCCACATAGAAGTAAAGGTCATAGTAAGCATTCTTTATTGAATTATTGTACTTCACAAAAAGCAAGAAATTCTCCTGTAAAATCAACACAATTAGAACCAGAAGAAATAAATGAAAATGCTGAATATTATGCAAGAAAATTAGGAGCATGTTTAACATTAATCTCTGAATTAGGTACGTTTAGTTTAGCTGCTTCTGGTAGTGCAAATGACTTAATATTACATGAAAAGTATGAAATAGTAAAATCATGTCAAATTATATTGGATGATGGTCTATACGGGAAATCACATTCAATAACAACATCAGCATTAAAAGTATTATCAGCATTATCTGAAGATTGTTTTAATGTATGTGGTGAAAATTGTATATTTGAAAAATATGATATTATGGGAACATTAAGGCAATATTTAACATCCGCTAGAGAATTAGAGGATGAAGCAATATCAGCAAGTGTATTAGCCATAAAAAATTTAATACCAGTACCAACAGAATATGTAACCAAACGCTTACGTGAAGTAATTTTACCATTAACAAGGGTGAATCGGTTGAAACCAAAATATAATCAAATCATTTTAGATTGTACATGGGCTATTGCATTGAGATTAAATTCATTTGATGTTGATAATGATAATGATATAAATGAACATGAAAAAGGTGCAAATACAAGCGTTGATAGACACAAGAGAAGAATTATTCATGCAATTAATGAAGATCCAAGTTTATGTGATCCAACTGTCTTTACGGGTGATATGAAAAAAGCGTTAGATGAGGACACAATTTTAAAGAAACAATTAGAAAGAATTTATAAGGAAGCTGGGATTGACCCAACACAAAAAGGCGAAGTTAAAAAAAGAAATGCAATACAACTAGCGAAAATGTTTGCAACTGGTTTAGGGAAGTCTGTTGGGCTTGGTAGTAGTGGTAGTAGTGGTAGTAGTGGTAGTGGTGATGGCAATTTACCAGTACCAGTGTCATTATTATCACCACAACCAACACAAAAAGTTCTTATGTCTGAAAAATCACCACTTGGTAATCCTGCATTAGGTAGTATACATATTGGTAATGAAAAAGAATGGCATAATCCAACATATCAACAGGCAAAAGAGATGTCATCACCAATAGAAATGCGTCATAGAAATTATGTTACAGATATTGCAGCACAACATGGCATTACATCAACAATACAACCAAAGGAATCACCACATTCATTAGAAGCATTCAGAAATTCATCATATGGTAAAACTCTATTGAATGAACATATGAAAACAAAAAATGGCTATGGCGAACATGTGGAATACGCACTAAATCCCCCTAAACATGATCATCCATCAATTACCAAAGCTATTAATAACGCAAAAAATAATAGTGTTATGAATAGTAATAGTAATAGTAATAATTCGAATTCGAATTCGAATTCGAATTTAAATTTAAATTCAAATTCACCAGCTAAAGTTACAAAAACTGCATGGGAGGAAAGTGCAGAAGAATTTGGATTTCCAATGATGCCATCATCAAAATCGAGTTCGAGTTCGAATAGAAGTTCACCAAACAAGTCACAGAATAAGAGCAACAAAAACTCTCCTATGTCTGTGTCCATACCTACTCCTATACAGCAAAGCCCAACGAACAGTGCATTTGCAAATTCTCCCAATAGTGTCAGCAACAGCCCAGGTTCATTTAGTTCTCCTATGTCCAACAAAAGCAATAGTAGTAGTGCTAGTGCCAGTGGCAAAGAACAGCCAATGTTTTCACCTTCATCGACAGCGATGTCCCCTGGGAGTCCATTGTCACCACTCATGTACAAACATGGACGTGAACAAGAGGAAGATTGGGAAGGTAAAGTTTCACCAATATCTTTGTCAAGCAAGTCCAAATCCGGGCAAGGGCAATATGAGGAATTTTCCTCACCGTTAGCATCACCATCACCATCAGCGTCATCCTATCTTTCGCCACAACTATCTTCAAAAGTAAAGTTTGATAGTCCTAGTCCTAGCTCTAAAAAAGGAAATAGTGGTAGCAGTAAAAAGAAATCAAAAGGAAAAGAGAAAAAAACAAGTGCTAGCACTAGTACTACAGGAACACCAATTCTTGAAGTAGACATTGAAGAAATTCCGGAATTAATGAAAACTCGACCTAAAGGGAACATGATACACATTATTTGAGTAGTACTATATTA
>JACKZZ010018241.1_pt1 | contig 10526 bp, 8 predicted proteins | sample 8027871 | NCBI WGS metagenome assembly JACKZZ01 (sample SAMN15724774, study PRJNA655200) | protist metagenome | isolation source: fluorescence activated cell sorting (FACS) single amplified genomes of... | place: USA: West Boothbay Harbor, Gulf of Maine | collected 2000-07-19
CTTGAACGGACGGGGCCGGATAAAGAAGGTGAATTAGACTTCCTCAGCGGACCGGGTTCCCCTCAGCTTCCCTTCAGACGTGTGGTTCCCCTCAGATTCCCTTCAGACGTGTCTGAAGGGATCTCCAATTTTGAACTACAAGTACTACCAGCCTAGGTATTATATCGGATTTGGGGCTTACAGCATATAATATACGGTAGGAAATCGGTTTTTAGCATGCCAATGGTTTCTGTTTCCTGTCCAGGAATGTTCCAAAGTTGAACCTGGACTGCGGCTCTCGCGGGTCGAGAAAGCCGCCTTAAGTTTTTTCCGGTGGGTAACCGGTGGTGTATTACGAAAAACACGGTGTCTAACTTGAACACATTACAATATTAAGAGGGTGTCTGACGTATCGTAGTGATACTATTACTGGCTCTCGGAACGCTGTTTGGACTGAATTTGCCCCAGTCTTCTAGTCATAACAGTAACTGTAGGAGTTGGGAAGTAGCCCCCGTTTTCAAACGGCGCTCGATGTTTCCTATTAACGTGTCTGTCTTCTTTTGTCGGCTCGTGTAGTATTTCCGACATTGTTTTGTACCCTTTTCGACTCAAAGAAGGTCGAACAAGTCCTCTCCGCGTACAAGTCCTCTTCGCGTAGGGCGATCCAATGAAACAACATCAAAATTCGAGAACTGCAAAAATCCCCGGTTTACATACCAGCGGGACAAGTTCCAAGGAATGCGAGCTCCGAAGAGCCTCAGCTTGAGAGTGGTGTTCCCGAGCGCGTTTGAGAAATCCCGAAGAGTTAGGAGTGCCGTGATAAACCCGATAAGAGTGCCTTCCTATAAGATTCAGAAAATCACGAGGAGCAGCATTGCCCTCGGCAACGCCCTTCATCCCAGTACTGTTTTCCCATTTTCCATCCTTTTAGAGAAACGGTTACACCCGTGTTTGTTCTGAGAAGTTTTGTTTAGAAAGAAAGTCTCAGGCGTTGAGTTTCGTAGTTCCGTATATTAGGTAATTAGTCGGTCCTTAATAAGTTCGGTTGTGACCATGCGCACCCTCCTCCTTCTTCCAACTGCGGCCGTCCTCGGCCAGCAGTTCCAGGCCGCGGTGAGCAATCCACAGGGGTTTGCACCACAACCTACGCAGGCACAAGGGGCAACACAGGCGCAACCGGCACAAGCTCAGCAACCTCAGGTGCAACAGAGCGAGCATACGAATCCGTCTAGAGCCCTCCGAAGCGAGGCAGAAGTGAGCGCCCAGGGAAATGTGAATGTTCAGGTTGCGTCGGCGGCTGGCGGCGCAGCCAAGGTCCAGGAGCACCCACCACAAGTTCAGCCGACCCAGGCGGCGCTGAGTGCGGCGATCTCGGAGCAGCTGCGGGTGCAGCCAGTTTCGTCTCTTCAGAAGGAGAGTAGTGGTGTGCCGACCCCAACCAATCTTCAAGGTTTTAACGCAGTGAACGAGGCCTCCATCAAACCCAGCGTGTCGAGTGGGCAGACCAGTTTCGCACAGTCTGGTCAGCTTCTGCAGGCTCAGCAGGCACTGCAGCAACAGCAGGCCGCTCAACAAGCGTTTCAGCAGCAACAGCAGCTCCAGCACGAGCAGGAGGTGCTTCAGCAGCAGTATGTGCAGCTTTACCGTCAGCAGCTCGCCCAACAACAGGTTCAACAGCAGCGGGGGGCGAGTGGGTTCGCGGAAATCGGGGCCGGAAGCGGATTCTCGGCCCAGAGCTATGAACCGCAGGGAGTGGTGAATCAACAGCGGCAACAGCAGCAGGTTCAACAACCGGGGCAGCAGCCAGTTCAGTCGCAGTACCAGCAGCAGGTTCCGCAGTACAGCTTCCAGCAGGCTACCCCCCAACAACAGCCCGTTGCGCCCCAGCAGCTCCTCGCCTCCCAGTTAACAAATCAGATCCGGGATCCCAATGCCGGGGGCCAGTTCTCCCAACCGGCTCAGCAAGTTCCCCAGAATCTAGCCGCAAGGCAGCAGCAGAGTCAAATTCAGCAACAGGCTGCCCAGGGCAAGGAGGCTCCCGCGGCCGGAACGGCTGCTGCCCATGACGACCGCCAACCTAACCGGTCGAAGTGCGACGTGGACGAGCTCCAGGGCGCGTGGGGCGCCTGCGGGGTCGTGAACTGGAGCAGTGCCAAACCCGCGTCCGCTAGTCCGAGCCAAACCCCGAATCAGTACTGGGCGAGCCAGGTTTCCGATGAAAACCTCTGCGCCGCCCCGTGCATGCTGATGCAGGAACTGTGCCAGGATTTGGGGGTGTTGGCCGTGAAGAGGTCGAAATTAGAGACGCCCTGCGACAAAGACTACCTCCGAGTTGACGCAAACACCATCCAAATGAACAATGCCGTCGCCAAAGGCATCAGCGGAGCAGTTATGGCGGCGGTGCTGATGCTGTTGTGGTAGATGAGGCAGTCTAAGGGAGGGAATCTTCTGAATCAGATTCAGGGATTGAGCTTCAGACCAGAGAGAGCTCTGGTACTGTATTTTACGCGACGTAGATGGAGACTAGTCGGCGTAGACGCCGCTTTTTGAGACAGAACGAACCTTTCAACTGAGCAAACGAGTGTACCTAACCGAGTTAGCGTCACTGTACCTTGTACTGGCTTTATCACGAGATTTTCAGATTTACGGTTTTTCATTCAGACACATAGAGGAATCGCGCCCTTAAAGGGTCCAATTTTGTTTAACATCGGCTGTCTAATATATCATACTGACTACAAGTCAGAAAAATTTTAAACACGAGGAATTTCACTTACACGAGGCGAGAATCCTACCTCTTTCAAGGAGGTACTCGCTTATTAGAGAGGGCCAGCATTAGGCTGCCTCTAAACACTATTTTATCGACAGTGGTTCATAGACCCGAAACGCTCTGAGAGCGCCTGATAGACCGTTATAGAAGATTTCCAAATTGTAGATGTCCACGCGGACCCTTAGAATCACCCAGGACCCTCACACAGAGAGAGGTCCCTGTAGCTTTAGCCTAATCAGAACCTAGCCGGTCTAGTTTCGACACAGACCGCGCCCGTTGGTGCTCCTCACCAGCGAAAATACACTTAACACATAGCTCATAACGTTCTTTCCTGGGGCCCCGCTTGTGAGGAGATCTAGCGTTGTTGCCCCTTCCGCGGCCGCGCAGCCGTCTGTACATAGTGTATCTACGTTCTGTATGACCACGTTATACTATTGAGATTTTCATGCTGTAAGACTCTTGTCGCGGCGGCCCCGGAGCTACACTCTGGCGAACATTCCGCTTCTCTCTTGCGATTTCGTGCTATTGTTCTTTTCGTTTTTCGGTGGTTTTCTCCTTTTTCGCCCTCTTTGTCGCCGATCTCTCCACGATTTACCGTTTACCCCTGCATGCTGATCCTGTCTTGTTTTTGCACGATTCTTGATTCGGTTTTGTTTTTGCACGATTTTTGCCCCACTTTTCGGGTCGACACATCTTTCCTCTGACGACGTCGATTCTACCTCCATCCCTATGATTTTGCCACCGTACGGCTGAGCTCCATCATCCCGAATAATCCGGATTCGAAATTTGCTCCACTGTTCGGATATGAAATTCGGGCTCCATTCCAGTTCAGTGACGTTCTTAAGACTGCATTAGAATCCATATAGGTAAAGGAATTGTTGCTACGTTTTTTAGGTTTATTATTGAGAAACGCCCACCATGGTTACCGTCGTCAACAGTAAGGCTGATGTCCTCAAGGCGACCGCGGCTCTGCAGGTCAACTGCTCCGCAGCGCGCTCCCTTCAGGACATCATGAAGTCCAACCTCGGGCCCCGCGGAACACTCAAGATGCTCGTCGGGGGAGCCGGGCAGATTAAGATCACCAAGGTAAGAAGAGGGCGGGATAAGGTGGTGGAAAATGTTGAGTCTGTGAACATCATGAATATTCCTGACAGTGAATCATGAGTTGATGAAAATGTGGCTCAGACTGTCGGTGTAGATGTTTCTTCCCTTCCCCAATATAACCCTTCTCGCTTTCCTGTTTCCCACCTATATAGTATAAATCCTCTCCCCAGGACGGCTGCGCCTTGTTGAACGAGATGCAGATTCAGCATCCCACGGCCTGCATGATCGCCCGCGCCGCTACGGCTCAGGACGAGATGACGGGGGATGGGACCACCACCAACGTCATCTTCACCGGCGAACTCCTCAAACTCTCCGAACAGTACCTCTCGGAGGGACTCCACCCCCGACTCATCGTCGAGGGGTTTGACCTCGCGAGGAGTGAGGTGCTCAAGTTTTTGGAGGATTTTAAGGTAAGTCTAAGAGGGAGGCAAGATCCGTTTTAGATGACGTGAATCGTGATGACAATGTGATGGTCTTAGACTTTGATGAGGTAGATTGACATGAGATTTCTCTCTCCCCACAGTTTCTCTCCACCCTAAGGCTATCTATTTCCCTTTTCTCCCCCTCAGGTCGACTGCAAGACCGTCGATAAGGAGCTTCTCCACTCTATCGCCCGGACTTCCCTGAAGACCAAGCTCCCGGAGGACGTTGCGCTCCGTATCGCGGATATGTGCGCTGACGCTGTTTTGTGTATCGACAGGCGTGAGGCCACCGGGGAGCCGATCGATCTCCATATGGTCGAGATCCTCACTATGAAGCACAAGCTCGTCGATGAGACCAGGCTGGTCAAGGGGATGGTCCTCGATCACGGGTCCAGGCACCCGGATATGCCCGCGAAGCTCGAGAACTGTAAGTGAAGTTGTTTGCTGGAAGTTTGCTTGGACAATGGAATCTTGATAATTGATTGCCTGAATGCTGAGTGATGATGAACATGGTCGAACCCCCTTTGTCCCCGTTTAATCTTTTCTAGAGCAACCCTTTTCACCCCTAAATTCCCCCCTCCCAGGTTACATCCTCACCTGTAACGTGTCTTTCGAGTACGAGAAGACCGAGGTCAACAGCGGTTTCTTTTATTCTAGCGCCGAGCAGCGTGACAAGTTGGTGGCGTCTGAGAGGTGTTTCACGGACGAGAAGGTGCAGAAAGTAGTGGAACTGAAGCGCTTGGTGGTCGACGAATTCAACGCCAAGGAGCCGGATGTCACCAAGCACAAGTCCTTCGTCATCATCAATCAGAAGGGGATTGACGGACCGTCTCTCGAATCCTTCGCCAGAGAAGGAATCATCGCCCTGCGTAGGGCCAAGAGGAGGAATATGGAACGGTAAGTTTCGGTTTGCGGCGCGGATTCTGGAATGTCGGAACTTGGAACTTTTGGTGACATGTTCTCTATGAATGATCTGAGTCGGCGTGAATGTGATTTTTCGACCCCTCTAAGACACCCACACCCACTCCCCTACCATAAACTTCTTCTTCCCCCAGTCTCTGCCTCGCCTGCGGCGGTAACGCCGTTAACTCTGTGGATGATTTGGATGAGTCCGACCTCGGTTGGGCCGGCCTCGTCTACGAGCACCAGATCGAGGACGACAAGTTCACGTTCGTGGAACAGCCCAAGAACCCCTCCTCCTGTACCATCCTCGTGACCGGACCCAATGAACACACTCTTTACCAGATGAAGGACGCACTCAGGGACGGGCTCAAGAGCGTAAGTAGCGCAGTTTGTGTGACGTTTGTATGACCTGTTTGGAAAATGAGACTGAAAATGAGAATTGCGAATGAATGAGCATACCCCCAATATTTCTCCGTTTATCCCCCAAATTTCCTCCCCCAGGTCTGCAACGTCCTCGAGGACGAGGCTGTTGTTCCGGGTGCGGGCGCCTTCGAGGTCGCCGCCTACTCCCACCTGGAGAACTACAAGAAGACCGTCTCCGGGAAGGCTCGTTTGGGAGTCGAGATCTTCGCCAAGGCCCTCCTCGTGATCCCGAAGGTGTTGATTGAGAACTCCGGGCTGGATGTGCAGGAGCACCTCATCTCGTTCCTCGCCCAGCACGACAACCTCAACTGCAAGAAGAAGGAGGGCGAGAAGATTGAGGCCGTGGGGATCGATCTGTCGTCCGGGGACACCCTGAGCCCGGCCATGGAGGGCATCTGGGACAACTACAGGGTGAAGAAGCAGCTGTTCAACCTCGCCCCGGTGTTGAGTCAGCAGATTCTTCTCGTCGATGAGATCATTCGCGCCGGAGTGCAGATGAACAAGAAGAGGGATTAAGCGCTCCAGTATACGGCCTGTACTAGTCTTTTTAGGGGCTAACAGTCTCAGAGAACTTTGTTTGAGAAGAAGTCGAGAGGAAGTTGAACCTTGAGAAGGTTTGACTCTGTGGAGAGGATGGAATAATGCGGAGGGAAATTGTATTAGGGAGTCGGGATTGGAATGGGAATTGGTATTGTCTAGCGGCGCGGGACCGGCTGCGGAGGAAATTGTCGAGGAAAAGTGGTAGGGAATTTTATAACAACGTCGCGGTAGCTTCGGGGCGAGACTAACCCGGACACCGAAATTGTCATATCAACATTCAACGTTTACCAATCAGTTTCACAAAATCAGTTTCAAATCAGTTTCACAACACTTAAGAATAGAATGAAACATGGAAGTGAAGTCTAACTCTAAGAAGCACTGAGGTATTAGGAGAGGTAAAATGTCTAGAACTCGCGAAGCAACCCACGGATCAGAACGATTATCATTTAGAGGTGAATTTGACATTCACAGCGGTATGTTAGCAAGGATTCAGATAGCAGATGTACGTGATATTGAGATCTGTCCAGAGCACGACGGACGAAAGACGAGATGTTGTTACGAAGAACGTATTATGTGGGAACTGAGACGATGCCGCTCCGCTGTCCTGAGTCGGTCGAATTTCAGTCTCTAAGAGCTCGCGCTCCCCCGTGCAAGCTGTACTACGTTTCTCGGGACTGTTGCAGGGGAGTCAACAACGGTCTCGACCCCCTTCCCACAACGAGGAACCCAAAAAATGAGACCCCAAAAATAGAGACATCTGAAGTATGTCTTTTTCTTCAACCTACAAAGACTTAAAGATAGTTGACGGACAGTATCATCCCTTGCTGTGGTATCAGGCCTGTCTGTTATGAGAACGTTGTTGTGAGAACCGTTCCAATAGTATCCTTTGTTCGCTGGTCACCGGCACTGCGCTGTCGGGGGGTGAAGTTCCGAAGAGGCGTTCTAGGAAAACCTAGCGAGACCACCGAGTTTGAGTCAGAGGTCCGGGGGTGACGAGCTTGAGTCTGAGTGGTTCAACAAGACCTTCGAGGAGGAATTGCGCTACCGCGGCCGCATAAATCCTTCTCCGATTCCTGATTTGAATCATCGAAAACCTTTTCTTTGGCGCTCTAGAGCCAATGGCAGCAGGTTACGCTAAGACTCACTAGCTTACTAGACTTTTATGTGATTAGCAAGATTAACAAAAGTGATTAACATAGTCTCTTAGTAAGTGAATTTAACTAGACTAGCAGTGGTTAGTGCCCTATAATCCCCCGAAAATGGCCCCAAAACGGAAGCTTCCAGAGGTCGAGAAGGAGCTGGAGGACGTGAAGCAGGATTTGGAGGAGACTAAGAAGGCACTTGAGGCTAAGGAGGAGACTTTGACCAAGTCTGAGGCAGAAAAAAAGAAGGCTCAAACTGATTCTCAGGCGAAAATCAAGACTCTGGAGACGAATCTGAAGAAATTAACGGACGAGAAGGAGCGGGCGAACAAGGATGGAACCGAATCTAAGAAGCTCTTAACCGGTGAGAAGGAGAAGCTCAAAAAACAAGAGGAGAAAGCCCGGGAAGAGCTGAAGGAGCGGTCGGAGCAGATCGAGAAGCTGAATAGGGAGAAGCGGGCTTTGGAGGCGGAAAGAGAGGATTTGGAGCGGAAACAGCGAGAATTAGAAGGTACAATTAAGACGAAGGACGGGATCATCGCTGAGAAAACCAACGATCAACAGTCCGCCAAGTTCTTTCTCGACGTCTCCATCGATGCATGCCAATTCGCGAAGCCGTTCCCTTACTTTATCACAGTGCAGCTGGGCGACGATTTCGAACCAAGGCGGACGGACACCTCCTACGCCACTCAGTACCCGGCTTTCCAGTGCTGCAGCTTTTTGTTGCCTTTTAATGAGGGCCGACCCACTGAGAACCAGCTGATTCTGCGGTCGTACATCGTGGTGAATCCGAATGATCCGAGCTCTAGTACGAAGAAGCTCGGGGAGGCGATTATTTCTCTTGATGAGTTAACAGAGGACTCAGGACTTCAATCCATCGAGGACGATTACACTCGGGAACTCCGGCAGAGGACGATCGTCAAGAATGTTAGCTTTCGCCGAAAAAGAGGGGGAGACTTCAACGCGTCGGGGGGCATGATCGCGAGCTCTTCTACGGGCCAGCTTCTGCCGGGCCAGGTGGAGGTTAGCATTGGGCGTGATGGTTCGGTGTCGCCGACGAAGCAGGGGGATAGCGGGGAAAACGCCCACGTCCTAGTAGGGAAGTGTCTTGTGAGAATCGAAAAAAAGTACATGAAACCATCTGAATCCAGCACGTGGAAGCCCCGGTATGGGGTAACAGCTCCTGGGGCTTTGGGGGACGCTCCGGGATCATCTATTTCTGGGCCAAATGAGAAGCTCTCTAAGAAGGACGCCTCCCAAGTCGCGGGATTGGATCAATCTCTGTGGCTTATTCAGCCGTTTCAGCATCGGTTGCGGATTCTTCTGCATTGTGTGAAAGATCTGGTTTACGTTTCGGAGAAAACTCCGGGGGCGGGACCAGTAACCTCAGCGATGAAGGGCTTCTTCCAACAGGGGGGAAGCAGCGGGTCGACGTCGGATCCCACCCGACCAAGGCTCGTGGTAACGGCGCGGACTTTAAGACATGATGGCTCTACGTCTTTTGAGATATTTTCTGGGGATGTACCGCTCCCAATGGAGCAATTCGGTTCTACTGTGGCTAATGTTTTGGACTATCTCAACTTAAATCAGGAGATTGTCGTACCGCTGAGGCTGCCGAACGCCGACTCTCTCCGCGACCAGAGGTGTCAATTAACTCTCGAAATCCACGAGGACCGGTCGATCAAGGAGGTACTTTCGGTGGTGTTTTTCTTGAATGTGATTCCGGCTTTCGACTCTGTTACGGTGTTGGCATGTGCTAAGAACACGGAGTGGGCATTGGGACAAGGATTTGTTTTAGCCTCTGAACCGGCGTCGACGAATTTGAACGATAACCCGGAGCTGGTTAAGCTCTTCTCCTCCAACCCCAATACAAACGATCCCCTGGATGCGGAGCAGACCGGGAAGAGGCACCACAGGGCCTACAAGCCGGCGTTTTGTTTTTCTCTCACGCGGGAAATCGAGCTAAGCGATATAGCCGAGTCTTATCATGGGATGGAGTGGCGGTTACATGGGATTCCTCCAACGCGGCCGTTGCCGGAATCAGTGAACAACCCCGTGCTCGTTATCAGCCCGGACTTCCCCGTTAACTCGGCCGAGATGCCGGCGCCGAGGATTCCGATTTTGAAGTAAGAATCTGTTGTGAACTGACCGCAAAGATGTGACTTTGTAATGAGGCGGGCCCCACCGCGATTTGACTTTCTCCCCTCTCTCCCTACAGGTACCAATACGACACTCAGCGGGATCTGACGTCAATGGACTCGGAGCCCCCCTTGTCGTGGCGCGGAGGGTGCTGCTCCTCGCCCGCTCCCCGGCCCCACATCCTGCTCTTAGAGACGACGCGGATCTGAATCTTGGCGGAAATTTACAGGGCGCTAAGCAGCCTAATCAAATTAGTTTTCAACTTACTCAGTCTTCCGCCGAGGCGGTACGGTCCTAGATTGAATCTATACTACGATTCAAATTCTGAATGTGTGAATGCAAATTCTGAATGAGAAATTCTAAACCACTTGTGACACGTACTGTACACTAGCTACGGGGGTGACTCCTACACTTAAGAATCTACAATGTATGATGATCAACGGGTATGAGTGAGCCCTAGCGGGTATGGGTGAACCCTACTTCCGGCCAATTCCGATTCGAACTCCGTTTACAGGGATCGCTGATTACCTAGCAAGGTCGGGAGCTAATGGGGACAACACTAATAGTAACTAGGGGCGAAGGCCATTTCGATTCCGGTTAACGGGGTGGATGTATGACTCATGAGGGATGATACCAGGGCGGAAAGTGGGACTGGAAAAGACGTAACGAGGCATGGGACTGATAATCATACGGTGATGAGAACATAATAGCGAATTCACGCTAATAGTAAGCGGACAGCGTGTCGCCTCGACCCGGACTGGGGAGGCTCCACTTCTGTTTCATTCGGGGACCACAAACTTCGCTTATGGAGTTTAATATTCGGCGTTTGACGGCAAGGTACCGTGTTGGATTCTGAGTCAATAAAGGGATAAATCACGATGGGTATCATGGAATGTAAAAAGTGGGTAAATAAACGAAAATGAATTCGTCGACGTTTCGTCTAAATCGATCCTCTCGGTCTCAACTCTCTTCTGCAATAATAGCCAGGAAAGCCGCCTACTTCCGCCTGCTCTCGAGGTCCCTGATGATCGCGTCCTTCTTTGCGATTTCGACCTTCAGACAGGCGATTTCCTTGGATTGCGCCTTGGAATTCTCCCTAATCGTCTC
>JACKZZ010010017.1_pt1 | contig 10525 bp, 6 predicted proteins | sample 8027871 | NCBI WGS metagenome assembly JACKZZ01 (sample SAMN15724774, study PRJNA655200) | protist metagenome | isolation source: fluorescence activated cell sorting (FACS) single amplified genomes of... | place: USA: West Boothbay Harbor, Gulf of Maine | collected 2000-07-19
AGGGCGCTCCCTCGGCGTAAACCACCTCCACGTTCGACGTGTTGAAGAAATCACACAAAGAGTCGAACGGGCCGTTGCGCTCGGCGGACAACCTGAGCGCGATTTTCGTGAGGGTCCCGTCGGTCGGCAGCACTAGGCGGACGTCGTAGTTGGCGGCGTTCGACTTCTCTGCTTCGATACGGACCTCACGCCTCAATCGGGGAAGAGTCTCCCTGAGCGCCGCGTCCTCGTCCGGGCTCAATCTGCGCGCCGGCCGCTCGGCCGCGAATCGTTCGTTTAGGAAGAAGGATGCGGGTTTCTCATTAGTGGTCTTGTTGGAATCCTTCAAACGGTGCTCATGAACGTCCTCGGCAAGGTGAGGGGTAATGGGGGCAACAGCACGGCACAGCACGGACGAAAACGCAGCCACGACTTGGACGGCGTCGCGTCGGGTGTCCCGATCGGCGTGTCCGCAGTAGAGTCTGTCTTTGGCGACATCCAAATATCCAGCCGACGCTTCGCTCACGAAACGCATCGTCATCGACCACGCCCCGTGAACGTCGTGTGCTGCGTACGCTCGCGCGACCTCTGCTTCGAAGCCCTCCACATCGTCCAAGAACGCTTTCTCCAACACGGTTTTGGGATTGAGCTGAGTATGCGACGATGAATCAATACCGCTGGCGTTGATCACGCCGAGCGACCAGCGCAGGACGCGGCGCACGCGGACGAGAGCGTCCCGCGCGTCGTCCAACGCACGGCGCGAGACCCGCACGTCTTTGGTGAAATCTGATGCCGCCACAAACACCCTCAACGCGTCCAAGCCGTTCTCCTTGACCACATCTCTTGGAGCGACTACGTTGCCCAACGATTTGGACATCTTCCGGCCCTCTTCGTCGAGAACGAATCCGTGTGTTAAAACGCTGCGATAAGGTGCGCGCTCGCATCCCACACCCGCTGCGAGGAGCAGTGAAGATTGAAACCAACCGCGGTGCTGATCGGAACCCTCCACGACCAAGTCCGAGACCGCGGGCGACGCTTTCGAGGCTGCGCTCCAGGAGCAGCCTGAGTCACTCCACACGTCCATGGTGTCGCGCGTGCGTTTCCATCCTTGGTCGCGGTATTCAGGAGGTAAAAATGCGTCGTCTTCAACAGACGAATCAAACCACGCGTCCGCGCTCAACGGATGCGACGCGAGCGCCGACGCGGCAAAAGACGCGACGTCTCCCGCGCACAAGAACGCGCCCGTTTGCGGGTTCTCAAAGGTTGGGATGGGAACGCCCCATACGCGCTGACGCGAGAGACACCATTCGGATCGCGTGCGCAGCATCCCCCTCAAACGCGCTTTCCCGGAGGGCGGAGAGAAGGCGACGTCTTCGAGTAAGCGTTCTGCTCGTGGGGCGATGCCGGCGAGATCCACAAAGGTCTGCGGGGTCGCGCGCGTAAGTACGCGTTGCTTGGTGCGCCAATCGTGTGCAACGCGGTGCGTAATCGTCTCCGGTTCGCCCCACAACAAGCCGCGGTCACGTAAGCGTTCCACAATCGTTTCGGCCGTCGTTGCGTCGAGCGCCAACTCACCGATGAGTTCCTTGGGCGCGTCGGAGTTGTAGCGCCCCTCGTCGTCAATCAAGTGCGGTACTTCGGTTTCGAAACGGTGGCCGCCTCGCGCGGCGACAAACGCAGCGAAGTCCTCCAAGCCGTGCGCGGGCGCGAGGTGAACAATTCCGGTCGTGGATCCGTCGTTGGCATCGACAAAATCGCCCGCGACGACGTACGAGGCTTGATCGTACGGACCCGTACACCGCAACCCGACCAGATCCGCGCCCATCATCTGTTCGATGACGACGATCGAGCGGGTCGGCGCGGCAGCGGTGATCGCGTCGGCGTAGGCCGCCGAGACGATCAGCTCCTCGTCGTCAATTCGAAGGACTACATAGTCGGCTTCCGGATTCACACCTACGCAAACATGAGCGGGAAGTGTCCAAGGTGTCGTCGTCCAGATCACTAACAAACGTGGAGGGGCGTCGCGTTGAGCGGCGAGGGGAATCTTAACGAATACGGAGGTGTCGTTGGCTTCGGCGTACTCAAGCTCCGCCTCCGCCAACGCTGTTTGGCTCGAGGGCGACCAATGCACCGGCTTTTTCGCGCGGAAAACGACGTTGGCTGAACACAAGGCGGCAAATATGTCGAGTTGGGTTTGGACGTAGGCGGGAGCGTCAGTCGAGTACCACGTTTTGCCAACGCTCTCTTCTGATAACAACTCGTCGTCATAGTACGCGGAGGAGAGCAGCGACCACGAAGCGCACTCGGAGGCTTGGGCGCGGGCAGCGGTCGCGGCGAAAGCGCGCGCCCGGCGGCGCACGTCGACGGCTCCGAGAGCGCCGCCGCGCTTGTAGGTCTCTTCGACTTTCAACTCTATGGGGAGTCCGTGAAAGTCCCAACCCGGCAAGTGCCGCACGCGACGTCCCAGCAGCAGGGCGGCCCGCAACGCCGCGTCTTTTAGGGTTTTGTTGAGGAAGTGGCCGAAATGCAAGTCTCCGTTGGCGAACGGTGGACCATCTTGCAGAAAAAACCACGGACGGTCCTTCAAGGAAGCATGCGTCTCCTGCGCGGCGTACAACGAGGGCCCCGTTCGAACCCGGAACGTCGCGTCGCGTGTCGCGGCGGAGGCTCTGGCGGGCATGGAAGTCACGGGTAGGCGGACTGAGCGCTTTATGGCCTTCTTTGAGAGGGTATTCATCGCCGCAGGCGCTCCTCCGACGGCGTTGGCGAGCGTTTAGCCTCGACACGCTCGTTTCGTACTAACGAGTCGGCATCGCGTAGACTTCCCTGCTCGAAGAGTCACAGCTCGTTTATAAAGTCCGGCTGTGCACTGATTAGGCGCAGCGGCGGTCGGCGTTTAAGATTTCACGGCCGTCGGGCCCGGCCGGGGGGTCTGTGTGACGGACCTGGAAGGTCATCGCATAGTTGACTATGACGGCGACCTGCGTCGAGCCCTCCGAGCAAGTCGTCCGCGAATGGGTCGTCGTCGCCGTTTTCGTCACGTGCGCTCTGGGAGCCGTCGTTGCGGTTCGTCTTTTGAGCATCGCGTTCGGCACCCTGCGACGCCGCAAGGGTTGGGCCAAATACGTCCTCCCGGCTCAAGCGCACTTTCAACGACCCTTGACGCACGTGCTGCGGGCGGTATTTCTCATGCTCGCGGCTGCTCGCGTCCCCGCGCCTTGCTTCCTCCAAGGTTTGATCAACTTTCTCAGCATGTGCGTGCTCTTGTATTTTTGCGTCGTTGCGTTTTGGCTCGTCGTTGTCGCCCTCGACTACTCGTTGCTCGCGTACGCTTTATACTTTGAATCGCGCGTTACGGTGCGAAACGCCGCCCGCATCAACGCGGGACGCGAAGCCTTGGGTATTTTGCGCGTTGTCGCTTTGATCATAGCCGTCATCGGCTTTTTGCTCTTGCTCTTCGTCGCCGCGCCGTGGACCAGCGACACTACCGTCAACACGTCGTTGCGTGTGTTGTACTCGACTAACGCGTTGACGCTCACGGTGGCGTTTGCGTTTGTGCTGCAAATTCGTGACGTTGTGGGAGCCGTCAGTTTGTTGGTCGACGCGAACTTGGCTTTGGGTGACATCGTTCGCGTGGGCGTCGGCGAGGAGACGCGCGAGGGTCGCGTGGTATCGTTGGGCTTGCGTCGCGTCAAGCTGCTGGACGGAAACGGAACCACGCACTCGGTCAACGGATCCCAGTTCTTGTATCAGCCCGTCAAAGTCTACAAACACAAGCGTCGACTCGTGGGTCTCGTTCGGTTGGAGTTCGGAGAGCGACGTTTTGAAGAAGACAAGGAGATGTATTCCGGACGAGTCCGAACGACAGAAGAGGCGCGGGAGCTGATGGCGGACGTCGAAGCGCTCCTCCAGCGCTACGCCGCCGACCTCGCGACGGACGACCCCGACGGCGCTCGGGCGTCACGCGGGCGAAAATATGCGACCTCTAACCCCACCACGAACCATCCGTTCACTTCCGGCCTTAGTTACGGTGCCCGAACCCGCAAAGACGTCTTCGTCGGATTCTGCGTGCGCGGGCAAATCGTTCAAACCCGTAGTCTGGCGTCGGACGCGTTGTTTTTGGACGTGGGTCTGGAGTCTCCCGGAGAGGAGTTGGCTTCGTATTACGAGCGCAAAGGGGCATTGGAAGAGGAGCTTCGCGCGCTCCTCAAATACCGATGCGAAAGGTCGTTCAGCGGCCGCCCGGTTTTCGAGGCCGTCGACGACGGCGCGGCGTGACGTCGACCATTGGGCAATTCGTCCGCATTCGCAAGAGTGCTGAGTCGCACTTTCGTTCCTATTATATCCCCTGGCGGCCCCCGTCGGTCCGTCGGGAGCGGTATGAGTTCGCGGCAGCCGAAAAAGCGCCAGCGCAAGGGCTTGGGCAAGCTTCAGTTTTACTGTCAGATGTGCGAGAAACAATGCATCGACCAAAACGGGATGGCCAACCACATCGCCTCCGCCTCGCACGCGGCCAAAATGAAGAAATTCTCTTCAAACGCGGCTGCGTATCTCAGCGACTTCAGCGCGCGATTTCGTCGCGGCTTTGTGGATTTGCTCAAGCGCAGACCGACGGGTGGGTTGGCGGTTCAAATATACGACGACTACATTCGCGACAAAGACCACGTGCACATGAACGCCACGAAATGGACGACCTTGTCGAATTTCGTTAAGGATTTGGCGGAAGAGGGCGTCGTGACGGTCGAAGAGGGCGAGCGCGGGTTGCACATTTGTTTCATCGATCGCTCCAAACTGGTCGAGTCCAGCGCTAAAAAAGTCGAACGCGAGCAAGACGAAGCCGCCGACAGAGCCTCGGAGACGCATCTCGCAAAGCAGATCAAAGACGCCAAAGCCGTGGGCACTGTGATGGACCGTCGTTTGCAAGCGGCCGCGTCCATCTCGACTACCGTGAAGAAGAAGAAGAAGAAGAAAATGTCCGTCGTCGTCGGCTCGTGCGAGTCCGTCGCGACGCCCGTCGTCGACGACCCACACGTCGACGACTTGCCCGTCTCGGCGATGGCGCGCCTGAAGCGCATGATGGAGGACAAAGAGCATCGCGAGCGAGAGGCCGCCGAACGCAAGGCGTCTGCTGCGTCGTGGCTGCGGGAAGGACTCTTTGTCCGCGTCGTATCGTCAAAGGTCAAATCCGCATCGGCCAATCAGTCGATGAAAAACCTCAAAGCCGTGGTGACCCGTGTCGACTTGGTGAGCAAAACCGCCGACGTACGCGCCGATGATGACATCGCCAAGGACGTACCCGAGCGTCGCTTGGAGACGATCGTGCCGAAAGCGGGCAAGCGGGTTCGCATTCTAGTCAACGACACCGTATCGAAACCGCGCTTTGGAACTGTTGAGGAGGTCTTACCGTCCGCCGTCCGCGTTCGACCCGACGACGACGGCACCCTAGTCGAGCTCGCCTTTGAGCGTGTGTGTCGCTTCCAAAGCTCACGCTCGTGAGCGTTACGTCTTTTACGACTTCAGTTCACCTTGGCCGACGAGTTGTTGGCGTGCAACGTGAATTCCTTGTGCACGAGACGGGTCGTGTCGTCCACGAGCGCGAGCAGCTCGTCGATGGAGGCCGCCCACTGTGTCATGGTGGAGTTGGCGGTGGGTTTAGGGCCGAACCGAACGATGCCGGCGGGGCGGTCCATCTTCGCGATCAGAAGTGGTACCTCAGAGTCGGCGTCGGGCGTGACCATGCGCGCAATGGCGCGTTCGGCTTCGTCCTCGGTCAACCGCAAGAGCTGCGCGAGTCTGGTAAACGTGATGCGATCGTAGTACTTGGCGACCACGTTGACGTTGTGCTCCACCACGCGCGATTTCAGCGCCGGACGCAGAAACGCGTCCTTCTCCAACAGCGAGTCGACGTCGACGACGACGGCTCGATCGGCGGTTTCCGCCAACGGCCACGAGACGATCTCGGGTTTGCTCAAAGCCGTCAGAAACGCGAAATGCTCAGGAAGCGCCTTCCCGAGCCGCTCGTCCATGAGCAGCGAATGGAGAAGGTCCGACCGCAGATTGTCGGCTGGGCTCGCGGCAACGTGGGTCGCGGCCGAGGCCAACGCAGAGCGCCACGCGGTCGCATCCTCTCGAATCGTTGGACATCCGTACAATTGGAGGTACTGCCGCGCCAAATCGAGCGTCGCGTTTTCGCGAGCGTGGTACGCGACGCGCGCTTTGTGGTATTGAATCTTCAACGCCTCGTGGTGCGGCTCGTCAAGCATGCTCGGGGTGACTTTTTGAGCCAAGATGTTGTTGCGAATCCAATCGTTCACCGACGCCGCTAATCGCATTTGTTCGAGGATGAACTCGAATTTCTCTCGCTTTGGCATCTCGCCGTACGACTCGATTTGCTCCTCTTGGATCAAACTGCAGGCTTTTTCCAAATCGCGCTCCTCGTCCTCGTAAATCCGAGCCAGACGCAACGTACATCGAGCCCGTTCAACTTCCAAGAAAATGCGTCCCTCGGCGACCTCGCGTATGGTTTGAATAAACTCAATCTCCTTCGCCAAGGGTGAGACGCGCTTGTCGTGCACATAAGAGCAAGCGCGCTCCACCGTAGCGATCTGGACCTGACGAAACTGGCCCCGACGCCGGCATAGCAGGGCGACGTTGGCGTTCAAGGAGGCGTAGTCGCCTTGCTCCAAGCACAAGTCCAAGATCAGCACGGCGGTGTTGGAGCCCGTGAGTTGGTCCGCAGCCAGACGGGCGCGCTTTTCCAAATCGAGCGTCACACGCACGGCCGCAGGGAGGTCTCCCGCTGCCGCCAGGGCGCGCGCGGTCGGCTCGAGCTCGGCAAAATCGGAGGAGAAGTCGATCTTCCTCTTTTGAGCGCGAGGCGCCGCTCCTTCTCCTGAAGGCGCGGGACGCCTCGTCGGCTTGTCCTCCATCTTAGCGTCTTCCGACATTGTGACGACACTGTATCGAGGGGATTGCTGTACTGCCGAACGCCGCGTGGCCGCACTTCAACGATCGTCGTGCTGGAGGGGGATCTTTGAGATGCCCCGTGTTACAGCTTGGAGGCGTCGGATTGGTCTTTGACGGCGCGCTTCTTCTTGTCGTGCTGCATGAACACCTTCTCCTCCGCTTGGAAACGCCCGCCCGCTGCGCGCCACGCCCGGGTCGTCGCTTTCGCATGAGTTGCTGGATTATACCAATCTTGCTCCTCTTTGAAGCGCGGCACGAGTCGGTTGGGATCGTCTTCGGAGGGCAGTTTGCCAGCGTAGACCAGTCGCGTCACGTTGGGAAACTTAAAAGGTTGATTCGACCGCGGGTCGAAGGGCGGCGGAAAGATATTGTTGACCTCGAAGATAATCGCCGCGTTGGGGACGTCGTAGGTGACCCAATTCGTGTCAAACGCCATGTCCGGAAACGGTGCCATTAGCGGACCGTAAAAAGCCTTCAACGCTTTGCGTCCGTATACGGGACCGTACGCGTGCTCCACGTAGAAGCAATTTTCGGTAAATAAATCGCAAAACGGGACCCAATCTTTGTCGCGCGTGGCACGTTGTTGGACTGCTTGATAATGCTTCCACGCTTCCTTAAGCTCGTCCAAGGAAAACGGGCCCGCGTTCAGCGATTCCGTAGTCTGCTCGCGGTGGCGGTGTTAGGAGGACTTGTGGAGTCGATGCGTCCTACGCCGCGCGCCTCGACACGGCGCTGATTAACGACCTAGAAAGTCGTAAAAATGTACGTACGACGTCATAGCCGTGGATCATCTTCGCTCGGCCAGCGCCGCGAAAAACCGACGACGCACGCTACGCTGTTTGACAACGGCTGCACCGATCGACGTTGCAACACTGTTTACTACCTCGCGGGCCGGGGCGGCGTCCAACGCGCCACGCCCGCGCGCTCGAGCGCGACGGCGGCCGCAATGCACAGATCGTCCCGTCCATGATTGGCGACGATTTGAACGCTCACTGGCAAGCCCAAATCGTCGCACAGTCCCAGGGGCACGGACGTGCACGGAAACTCGAGCACGTTCAGAATGCCCGTCGCGCCCGACTCCCCCGCTCGGAGCAGAAAAGGCAACGGTCCATGTTCGGGCGCTACGGTGGGTAGGTTCGGGAAAATCATGATGCCATCGTCGCCCAACGCGCGCGAGATTTGGGCCTTCAATTCCTCGCCCTCCGCCATCAACGCTTCGTTGACGGCGGGCGTGAGTTCGGTCAGTCTCTCCACGTTGGCAAGGCCGAGTGCCGGGAGGGTGTGGTCCCCGCCGTAGCCAAAGGTCGCCAACCACCACAAGAGCTCCAAGAAAGGCTTCGGCGACCCTTTGCCTTCGGCAATGATCCCGCGAAACGGTGCCGCGTGCGTGCCGAGTGTTGCGGCCCAGATGTCGAAGGCCTTGTCCATGAGCGGGAAGCGCGCGGGCACGACGGGGCATCCATAGACTTGGTGAAGGCACTCTACGACTCGATCGTGGGCGTCCACAAACCAAGGCTCGCGATCGTAAACGGCGAAACCGAACTGGACGCTGGAGGGCTGGTCGCGGACGTCCACCACGTGCAGTTGGCCGACGTCGACGTCCTCGGGATCGGCCCACTGCTCGATCAGATCGTCCCGCGTCGCAAACTCCTCGCCCCCGAAGTCGTCCGTCTCGCACGGACCCGCGATCACCTTCAAAATTGGCATCAAGTCCTCTGCATAGCGCGCCGTGGGACCGAGTTGGCAAAAAGCGTTGATTTTCCCGTGCACGAGGGGGATGGTGTCGGTGTTGGACACCGCGCGTCCCGTGGGTTTGTGTCCAAACACTCCGTTCCATCCGCCCGGAATCCGAGTGCTCCCGCCCACGTCGGACGTAATTGCAAAAGGCGCCGCACATGCCGCGACAGCGGACGAATTTCCTCCCGAGGAGCCTCCGACGGTGCGCGACAGATCGTACGGGTTGTTGGTGGTGCCGTGCACCTTGTTGGACGACTCCATCCACATGCACGCCTCCGACAGGTTCCCCACACCCACGCAAACCGCTCCTGCGTCTATGAGACGCTGTATCTGTTCGCATGTGTTTTGTCCAAGCAGGCCCTTGCGTTGCACGAGTCCGCTCGTGTAGGGCATACCTTCGAACTCAAAACACTCTTTAGACACAAACGGGACGCCCAGCAGCGGGAGACGACGCTTTTCCGCCGCCGAAAGCCGGTCGAGCGCGCGGGCCTCTGCGATTGCCTCCTCGTAGCGCGTACCAACCAACGAGTTAGTCAACTCGTTGACCTCGGCGGCGTGCGCGGTGAACGTCCGCATCACCTCCTCGGCCGTCCACTCCCCGCGCAAGACGCCGGCCGCGATCTCGCGAGCTGATTTGGTAACGAGGGCGGGCGCTCGCGCGACGTGTTCGGCGACGTTTTTGCGCGCGACCAAGCGTGCGTAATGTTTGCGGTGGGGGCGACCGAGAATCGTGTGCGTGAGCATCAACGCCGCGGCGACGACGGCCATCAGCATCCAATCCGTCGCATCGGCGAGGACCCGCACGAGTCCGAGGGACGCTGTGAGGTGCGCGACGATCGCCGTGAGGATAAGACTCAGGATTTTCGCCATCTCTCGACTTTGCGAGCGCACACGCCGTGCGACGCGGTCGGCGACTCTGCAGGCACGTACGTGAGTTTCTCGGGTGCGAAAAGGGCACCAGCGATGCAATTTACACGAATCGTGCGTTCGTACCTCGCGCGACTGCCTTTAGGAAGGTGGCGGCGGCGGAAAGAAAGATCTCGCTTCAGAACGTCCTTTACCGAAGTTTCAAGCAAGTGCGGTAAGTTAGTTATCGGTGCGTCCGAACCGATCGATTGTGTCGTCGTCGTCATCATCATCGTGTCGTCAATCGCTCCAACCGTCTTCGCTGTCGTCGTCCGCGCCCACGCCGACGACGGCACCGCGCCTTGCTTGAAGAGCGCCCTTTAGGTTGTCGAGCAGGGTGGATTCGACTTGGACTTCGCTCATTTTGGGGGGCGGCGTGGAGAGCACGGACTTAAGCGACGATAACGACTCGCCCAACATACCCGGTTTCAACAAAAAACGGGACTGAGGACGTTCCGAGGCACCCGAGACGCCTGAGATCCGCAGCTGGTTTTGAACCTGGTTTTGAAGGCGCGCGACGGGATCGGCGGTCTCGAGTTTGGGCAGAATTTTGGGCGCGTGGGGCATGTCGGGGGCTTGTTCCGGCGCCGAGACCTTCTTCTTCGCTTTGCGCGGAGGCAGAGCGGGTGGGGGTCCTTTTGCGTTTTTTGCGGCTTCTTCAGCGGCCTTGGCCTGCTCCTCTTCCCAGGCCAGGAGCGCTTGTTCGCGTTCATATTCGGCCATTTCCTCTTCGTACAACCGCATCTGCTCCTCGTACGCCGCCAACTCGGCTTGGTACGCCTCGTATGCGGCCATCTGTTGCGCGTTGTAGGCGGCTTCGGCTTCTTTCCGAGCGGCATCCTCTTCGCGTCTGCGTGCCTCATCCGCGGCCTTCTTCTTCTGCGTTTCCGTCATTTCCAGTTGCTTCAGCTGCTGCGTTTGGGCTACCATCGCCTTT
>JACKZZ010019022.1_pt1 | contig 10525 bp, 7 predicted proteins | sample 8027871 | NCBI WGS metagenome assembly JACKZZ01 (sample SAMN15724774, study PRJNA655200) | protist metagenome | isolation source: fluorescence activated cell sorting (FACS) single amplified genomes of... | place: USA: West Boothbay Harbor, Gulf of Maine | collected 2000-07-19
TAGGCATTTTGTATTGAGATTCTCTGTAAGGCAGATTTATGCCAAGCAGATTTATATTGGTTGGCATAGATGAGCTCGAACGAATATGCAAATCATCGAAGAGTATTTAAATATGAGTAAGTGCATCTCTACTTCTGACTCAACTCGACTTTTACCTCTCTTCTTTTTCCATTGCTCAACACGCCCAGTTCCACGGTACTATCTTGTTCCTCCATCTGCGCTGTCACCGGATCGCTGGCCTTGTTCATCTCACTACAGGACGATTGTATGGTGTCACAGAACTCGCATTGAAGTCCTTTTGCTGCTCTTCTCCCTCGGGGGAGAAGTCGCCCTGACTTCCCACTTGAGAATGGATCATGCCCATCATTCTGTTTCTGGCTGGTCGTGTCGTCCTGTTGTTCAGAACAGTATGGATCTTTCTCGAGATTAAATCGCGCACAGGACTTGCAGACCCATCCGATACATTCTCGCATCATCTCCAAGCGATCTTGACTCAATCCTTCTACTTCTGCCCACTCACGGTTACTGCCACAATTATGACACGTAGGATCCAGTTTCGCTGCTCCAGTGCCTAATCCAAACGCAGAGGTAGTGCTGTTACCGGGGGTAAAGCCATTCGTTGTACTAAGCATGTTTATTTGCGTGGTCGAGCCACCTCCACTATGGTGTGTTTGAGTGCCGTCTGCGATGGATCCTTGCGCATCATTCACATTGTTACAAATGGCACACAGCCAAAGCTTATTTTGGTTCGAACCACTGGCCGGATCGTGATTGTCTATGACATGCGCGGAGACAAAACGGTGGTCTAATGCACAATTTCGGTGGATACATCGATTAAAACCCGAGAGAACCAATTCAATTTTGTGCTGCTTTTGCTCTATTTGATTGACAACTTCTTGATGACGAATTTGTTGTTTTTGCAGTTGGAGGTCGTGATCATCCGCGACTTGTTGATGTAGTTGCGTCTGATGGAGTACTAGTTCATCCGACGATGTGTAAATATTTGGCATCATGGACGTAGTTGCTGCACTAATAGAACTATAACTCCCACCTTCAGAGGTGGTTATCACTGGATGTCCTGCGGATTTCTGGCTGGGGTTCTGCAGATTATCATTTCCGCTGACAGCACCAGTTGTATAAGTAGATGCAACTGAACTAGATCCACCGGCCGCAACTGGACGTAGTACCGATCCAGTGGCATTACTCCTGCTAGACGAATTTATCAGAACACTTGTAGTATTCATTTCGTTGGCAGTGGTGCCGTCAGTCGCACCTTGTTCCACATCAGCTCCAACTTCGGGACATACCCATGCCGATTCTTTTTCTTCCAACTCCAAGTAGAGTTCGTCGTAATATCTCGCCGAGTTCCACCGATATAATGGGGCAGGATGCAGGGAATTCAGATTAGTATTGCCGCCAGAAATCCGAAGTTGTTGATCTCGACGTCTCCAGCACCGACCGGTATAAAAGAATTCGGCACAAATAGGAGGCGGCGCGTCTTTGGGGACGGAGTGGGTGTCCATATGATTTTGCTGATACCAATCGACTCCTACAGCACCATGTAGTTGTATCATATCTTTGTGTCGCGACGAGGATGACTTTTTTGTTTCTGTCTTGTTCCTGGTCTGCTGGCCTTGAGTATCATAGTCATTTCCATGAGTAGTTATTCTCTGCTGTGAGTCGACCTCGTCCTCCACAAATGCGCTGATTTTCCCCATACCACCAACCTGATCAGCACGATCCTCTTTTGATGAACCGCCCTGGAATGACGGATCTCCTCCTTGTTGTTGGTCGTCCTCCCCAGTACTGAGCCTATCATCCACTCCACGGTTAAAGTTTGTGACACAAAGAAGTATTGCTTCCTTCTGTGCACTGGACAGCTCCTCCATTTCCGTAGCAGGAATCTGTATCGGTTTCGCCCCGCAGTAGTCATAGTGCATCCACGAGGATTGCGGGTCGAATTCGTAACCTGTTGCTGCATCGTGTTGATTCAACCAACTGTCTGTTTGCGTCGAGGTCCAGCATGTTGAGCCTCCTGCCTGTGGAAACCAGGAATTCATCTGGCTCTGATCGTTTGCTGAGGCCAACATAGTTTCATGCATCATGTTTGAGGGGAGCAAAGACGTCGTTTTCATCTTCTTTCCTCGTGCAGAGAGGGCCAATGCTGCATCGTTATCCTCCGCAACTGCCAACGCACCACTATCATATCCATCTTGATCCAGGAAGAGTCGATCTCTCGTATGTCTTGCCAGGTGTTTCTGGGGCACTACACTCCCACTCGAAGATGTATTCCTATCTTTTGTGGACTTGAGTAAAGAGTCTGCATTAAAAAACTCGTACGTCTGTCCACCCTCTTCTGGACGAGAAATCTGCTCATCGAGAACCTCAGGCAATTCAAAGTGATGAAAGTCTTTTTTCTGTGGAAGATACTCGAGGGCTTCTCGAAACGCAACGGGCATCGCGTCTTGTGTGATACTAGGCGTCGTATTTTTGTGATGGGTACTCAGATCTTGAGCACTGCTTCCACCGACCGCCGCACCATGATCCCCCAGTCGTCTTTCTGAAAACACTCTTGCACAACTCGCTTCCATGGTGTCGTGGTTAGGGCCCGTGCGGAAAACATCGATGTGTGCAGAAGAAGGACTGTCGGCCAGTCGCACAGAAGGAACTCGCATACAGGCTGCTAAATCATCTTCAATACAGGGAATGGACTCCACAAGCGTGCTTAATGGAGGGCGAGGGACGACCTGTAAATTTTGGATTATTTTGAGATGAGCAAGAAAACATTGCTCGTTTGAAATAAAAGATGTCAATAGATGATTGTGGAAGACGACGATCTGGTGGCTGGTGCACTTGTCGAAGGGAGACAACTAGGGTCGATGTCTCGGTGGGAACAGCTGGTGTGGCAGTGGCAAAACGCCCAGATCGAATTTCATGTTTGTTACTCCATGCCATCGGGTCTGAAATCTATCTGGTTCTTCATGAATACGCTAATATACCACACTCCCATCACGTTTGCTTTATCTCGACATCGAAATGCATGGCTAAAATTTTTCACTTCTAACCTGTTTTTGGTGCTTTCATCTCTCTAGGCCATTCGTGCCTAGACCTCTAGATTATCAGATTCGCAGACTAATGGTGCAAATATACAATTTCAGACGTATGATTGATGATCTCTCTCTATGATGAGGTTGAGTTTTTGCTGCTTTTTGTTCCTTGCCGAACATCTCTTCCGCTGGGCTGTGCTCTGAATCTTCTTTATCCTAATAGGTGATTGTGGAAGACGAACATCTGGTGGTGGTGGACTCGTCAGCACAATTATACTCCGTGCTAGTGACCTTTTTAGCAGAGCATCGAAAGGGAGACGCCAAGATTCCCGGCTGAAAATCCTACTTCCACAAGACTGAGTTCGTCTGATCTCAGGGAACATACAGGCTGACACTCCTACTTCCACAAGACTGAGTTCGTCTGATCTCAGGCTGACTCTTGTACCTCTACGAGAAGATTCAGTCGATCTGTTCCGTGTTTCCAGAAGTTGTTCACTCGGGGCTTAAAGACCGCTTTGCTTTTCAGACGAAAGGTACTTAATCGCAGACCGCTATAAATATAACAAAGATTCATTTTTTCCTAGATAGCTAATACTTCGTAATAGTAATATCTATTGAAATTGATATTATACCTCACTCCAGAGTCGTTCAATCTCTTCTTCGCCCAGGGAGTTCACGCTGCCGATGGTGTCATCACTCCGAACTGAGACTTCGCGCAGTAAGCATTCTACAACACGACACAATGCCATAGACTCTTCATTTAGAAGTGGCTCAGGATCCATTCCTATCTCATTGCGGGTGCTGTCCATTGCGTTGCTGTCCAACACTTCATCTCTTGATGTGGTCTTCTTGATGTGGTCTTTGGAAGAACCAATATCATCCCGATCTTCATCTTGTTGCTGCGGCGCTTCTCCGGTTTGGTTGTCCTTAGCGACTATCGTTTGTGAATTTCTTTTGATGCCGTCCTGCGATGCTGGTTTTTTTGCTGGTTCCGCCGGGTGGGAAGAAAAGTCGTTATCGGTGGTAATGTTGGTGGGGGGAAGAGCCGGGTCTGCGATACTGACTCCTCCTCCTTCTGGATGCAATTGAACTGAAATTCCGGCAGTTGCAGAGCCCCTCTTGTTGCCATGACTCACCTCCTGGTTATAATTCAGTACTTCCTGTACCATCATTGCAGAGATGGTCGTACCACCCTGATGCTCCTCATTCTTCTTGGACGGCATTTTATTTAGAGAGAGTGACATACTAGAGATTTGGGAACTCAAATCGACAACAGAATCTCGGATTCCGCTGTACAGAGAGGCCAAAACTCTTGGTATATTTCCGAGCCTAACTACACCTCCATCGCTACCTGTGCTCCCATTCTGATCCTTGTTGTCCAAGTCCATTCTAGCGTGAAGATTACTCGAGTTTGTCTTCTTCTCTTCTCCAGGCAAAGACGAATCATTTTCATGAGTGTTTGATATTATCCCGTCAGTTCGTTGTTGTTTTGGGCCTTGACCGAGTTCTTGATTTTGTGCCAGAGAAGCAGGAGCTGGTGCAGAGGTATCGTCAAAAAAACGAGCGTCCCCTCTGGAAGAACCTGATGAGCCTTCCAACACCTCTACTCTAGACGTGCTCGAACTTGAGGATCCTGCACCAGAACCGCTCGAAGTAGGTCCTTGTTGAACATCTCTAACAGGCTGAGGGCGATCCAGGTTAAGATTATTATCCTTACAAGCAATATCATAATCATGGGTTGTTATACAACAGGACTCCTCGAATTGTTTGGGAGAAAACAACTCAAAACGTTCACCATTCGACGGATGGTAGATGTCGTATTCCGATACTTCTCCATTCAGATCGCTTTCGGGCACTAGAACGACCAGAGACCCCTTTCGGAGGTGAACAAAACCAGCACCGGAAGCATTCGGCGTAGTACTACCCAGCACAACTCCAGCTGGAGGAGTCGCAGTTCCTTCTCGAGGACAGGGAGAACTGCCTTTCTTGCCTACAGAAGTCCCGTCTTCCTCGTCAAGCACATCCATCATCTTCGTGGTGCGGCGTTGGTGGATTAGACAGAGACGAGGGAGAACAAACTTCTAAATGTCATGATAAAAATATCATCTAACTACATCTTCGCAGAAAGGCTCACTTCGGGCGCTGCAGAACTGCACGATTGGAGGACTTTGAGCCACCTAGATCTTCATTCATTCTCGATCCAGACAGCTCTCTCGGTCTCAGAAAATAACTGAGCAGTACACAACAAATACAAATCCCAACAGTCACAGAATACCATGCTATACACTTCTATGGATGATCGCGCCGCAGACTTGGGTCTCGTCCATTTCGTACTGTGCCACCCTGATAACCTACTCTCTCGTTGGTACTGCCAGTCTGTATCTGATCATCTGGTCTACTGCGTGGAAAGCCGATTGCTTCTGCTCCAGCTTCGTGCATCATACTAAGTATGTATGTCGCTCTCGGCCACTACACAGACGGCAAATTACAACTTTCCTTGCCTCGGAATACAGGCTCGAACTACACTCTCTGTCTAAATAGGCTCTGTTCCAATGTTAATCAGAGAGAGATGAGGCGCCGCTTTATCCAACGACCACACCGCAATCTACCAGCCAAGCGGTCACACGAGAGGATAACCCGGTGAAAAATGTCAGCAATCTATCAATGAGAAGGCACTTCTTCCCCTAGTGGAAGAAAGCTCGCTGCTCATGCCTTGCTGCGAATGCTTAACAACACAACCAACGCACTCTGAGACGGAATGCTCTCGTCCCTCAAATCTGTTCCCTCGATCTCAGTCCACTCGAAATGCAAATCCGACTCGATTTGCGTCTGCTGCGCAGCACGAAGTTAGATAGTTGTCTTGGAGATTTCGGCCAATATCCGTACTAGGCAAATGCACGCCGTAACGCCGGAGACCGGAGAACAGACTGCTTCTCGCTCTATATATTTACTAAATGTATATTTTAGAAGGAGGATACTTCTAATACACGAGGCATGGAGATTTTCACGCTTGCGTATTAGCCACTCTGGTGAAACTATCTGCTGTCACCGAAGACTCAAGCGATAGCTAATCATGGACTCCTTACGATAAATTATTAGAAAAAAGAGAAGATCCACGCAAATGCATAGATCCAGTCTCTGAATGCGTTGCCGATGACAGAGGCATCATAGTTTTTGGTTGTGCGCGTGTCTGCGATATACTAATAATATTCATAGTCCAAAATTGAATACGTTCTTGGCAATGCTACCTCTAACTGCTTCGAAAATAGACCATATTGTGGACCTGCCTGGCGTACAGCGGTGAGAAATCGCTTCTGTCTATTCTTGAATAGCTGAACTGAAGAACCCCCAAGATAGCGTCGCGGCAAGTACTCTGGCACTCTATTGAATTTTCTTCAGACTCATCATCTTGTTTGCTCTTTCCCATGGCAGAAATTCTGCAATTTGCTATCTCATGTTTACTTCTTTTTCGAGCCTTTCTTCTTGCCCTTCTTCTGTACACTTCTCCCTGCCGCCGCGGCAGCTCGTCCTCCTTTTTTCTTCTGCGAATCCCCTGAGGCCGCTCCGCTCTTGCTCAGTTTGTTCTGATTCTTGGTCTTTCCTGCCTTCTTCATGCCGGTCTTTCCGCCGGATTTCTTCATAACAGCCCTCTTGCTCTTTTTAGCGGCCATCTTGGACTCTTGCGGGGTCGGGGGACTGTCGTACGTGATTACTTGAGCAAACGCTAACGCAGGTTTAAGGAATTCTATTCTCAATTTGATATGGTACGCTCGGTGGAGACGACAAGATTTTAAGATAAAAGTACTGACTAACGATCTCAAATTTGCGTTCTCTGGTGGTGTGAAATGCGCAGTGATGTTGATGGCATGCACTGGGAACTATCTGCCTAACACTTTTTCTTTTTATAGGAACAGCATTATATGCGTGCTTAAATTTGTGTAAAGTTCAGTGACGTTTTACTGCTGCACGCTGGCAATGACGATTGCGATTCTCTGCGACCATGTACATTGTCTGCACGCCGAACTGTTCTTTTATTTACCGTCACTCTGTTGACACATGCACATCATTTCATTCACTGGTCCATAATATTACATTAAGACTCTGTGAAGGTTATCACGGGAACCGGCAGCAGACATTTTTCATACTAACTTCCTCCTGCTGTCACAGAACCAACACGTCCAACTCGTTACCAATGTCGTTCACATTTCTTCGGGATCGAAAATCTACGACGTAGTTGACAATGAATCAGCTATTGATACACAGCACAGTCCATGACAACGCTGTCACTTGCAGCGAATGCTAATGAAAATTCTCGATTCCCCGCGTTTGTGTCTTTTGGCACTGATGCCACGACAAATATCTTGCTGATCTGAAACCGATTTTAATGCTTCTCGTACACGAATCTGCTGACGCCTCTGCAAGCATTGGTATTAAGGATTTTCGCCACAAACAAGAAGCAGTGTACACAATGAAGTAACATGCGACGAAGCGGCAATCACTCCACACCACGAAGACCAATTTTGAGAACATGCCAAGCCATCTGCGACTGCTGCGAATTCTGTCTGTTTCTCTTTTGCAAGTACCCGAACACCACTGTCAAAAGCCCTGTGTCGTCGGACTCAGTGCTCTCAATCGTCGTCGAAAGTCTGAATGTCAACAACCTCTCGTTAAACAACCTAAACCAGTTTTAAAATCCGCTGTGGCGATGCATCCAGCATGCTCAGGAAAATCCGATTTTTTACGCTGTAATTCCTCACAATCTTCATAATCGTCTCTTATCACAAGATCGGCTATTCGAGCCGCGATTATTTCTGCGATGGCTTGTTCATGTGAATGAATCAAATGGGGATTGGGGTTGCGGCAGCTACTTGTCTGTGTCATTGGGGGGAAACAACAGCAGCTCGAATCGTCTCTGGTGTAGTCCTCACACTTCTATCAATACTAGGGTGAGAATCAGTCAGAAATACGAGTAAATGGTGTATAGAAATGAGAAGCTTGGAAACCTAGACCTACTTTTGATTGCTCCTTCTCACGCTTCTATCTATCTGTATCTGCGCCCTGGTGGAGGTAGATTGAATTCAATTCGCTTGGTTTCTAAGCTCCGTAAGGTGTGCATAAACCAGTAGCATTGCTTGCGCCGGACGCGACGACCAACCCAATGATCAATCCGTAAAGTCCGAGAGCCTCCGCGAAAATCAAGATCAAAATCATACCTTGTTGTGAAATTTTGTACCACTATAACAGAAACATTGCATTGGAGAGTGGTACCAGCACCATTGTGAGGAAGATTAAGATGGTGTAAAGAAGACCGCATACATTCCTCAGCGCCTGTACATTGTTCTGTCTTCAAAAGACCACTTTCGCTACTTATATCTTGTATTTGCTTCAAGACACCAGTCCAAATCCATATGTGTGTTTGAAGACCACCCCCTCAGGAGGCCCACGACCACCAGCCACGGGGGCGGCTCAAATTTTCACTCTCGGGAGTACTCAAACTTAACTGATTCTATTCTTTTTCTTATCAATAAATCTCAATTAAACTTATCGTGCCCAATTTCTACCGACAAAGAGTCTTGTCTGTTGCGCATTCGCGCGCACACCGGCGTCCCCAACGATACCAATGGCCAGTCCAGCAGCGAGAGACGACATACCCACAGTCAATCCAGCACCAAGATGAGCGAACCTATTGAGAATAGCAATGACTATGAGAGGAGTATCATTTATTATTTGCTAGCCAGCGCAGGAAAGTGCGGAGGAATTCACCTTGAGGATCACACGTTCAGATTCAATGATGAGATGGCAGATGGGTGAGGGTGATCTTGAAATTTCATTATTAAATCTTCTTTCTAGCTGATTCTGTACTACCACTTCCTTACACAGACACCAATTGAAAACCACTTCTTCAACTGCGAATTCTACTTTCAATTGAAAAAGAAAAATCATGAGGATCGCGACACTATCTACAAACATTAGAATTTCTTACCCTTGGTAGGCGGAATAAGTTTTGGGCGTGTTGAGTTTTTCATTAATGATGACCGAGGTGATGAGACCATAGATCCCCAGCACACCAGCCATAACTACGGGAATGATGGACTTCATCATCAGTTCCGGTCGCAAGACTCCCATGCTCATGATTCCCACACCCGATTTCGCTGTTCCATAGGCAGCTCCAAGATCTGTGAGAATTCACAATGGTTTCTTCTGAATGTTGCAAGAGATCTTGTACGAATAGCTACGTAGACGTCGAGATGTGAAGCCGGCGAGTGAAATGAACGATGAAGATATAGCTAGGAAACCAATCTCAATCAACTTACATGGCACGAATATCTGTCTTGCTCTTGTGGAGTAATATTCAAATAACCAATAAGGTGCATGTCCACTAGAACTTCGTCATATACGCTGGATTTCCTCCACCTCTCGGTCATTTATCATACAAGGTGCAGTCAGTTTGTTAGTGGGACTGGGACCATGGCTTACTCATAACTTAATAAGTAAGTGAGTGTGAACGGCAGCATTCACATGTGAATCTTTTGATAACAAACTACATGAAAAGTATTCATGAAATTTCCATACTGGCAAAAACGATGGCGCTGGTCACCCCCATGAAGCCAAAGAAGGACGACGTGGGGTCGCATGGGACGGAAATCGCGGACATCTTGGTGGCTGGGAGTTGGGCTTGTCTGCAAAAAAGCAAGATTGTCAAGACCACTTCCAATTCAATATTGAGAATATTACTGAGGAGGAAATGTGCTTCGGAATTGTTGATTTCAAATTCAGGATTATTGTCTATTAAATTGAATTTTCTATGATTTCCTCTGTGGTCTATTAATAACTCTCAGAAGTTTCTTCTGTCGCCTTATGCGTCTCTGAAAAAACTGAGCATGGTGTGGAAAATCATTTTTCTGTAATTCGAATTATTTGTAGTGTCGAGCAGTCGACCTGCTCATCTTTAACTACTATCGAATTGATGTTATCTGAGCTTCTCTCCCTCGCGGCCATAGAATGCCCTTAGAAAACTTCTTCTGACTGGGTACCCTCTCAAAGTTTTCAAATCGTCCCTACTCAGTCATGTCATCACATTCAGATCCAGCATGGCAACAAAGGCCAACAGACGAGCTTCTGGCTCGCAAAAAACATTTGAGTCTACGTCGAGGTAATGCACTCCTACACTTTACTATACATCTACACCTCCGAGTTACGATACAACAGCGATAACATGCTTCCAACTCTCACCACCCGAACGCACAACGAATCTGCGCAATTTGGACGTGCACGATGGCTGGAGCGTTTCGCACCTTCATTGAGATTTTCCCTCTTTCGTGGTAGGCTAATTAAGTACATAGGATTTCCTTCCAGTTCCATCGGAGACCCATGCGTGCCAAGGATTTCTTTTTTCTGCTGGATGAATTCCTGGAGCTCTGACACCGGCACTCCCCAGCTATTTAAGCATTTTCTTCATTACTGAAAGTCGTTGCTAT
>JACKZZ010015005.1_pt1 | contig 10523 bp, 3 predicted proteins | sample 8027871 | NCBI WGS metagenome assembly JACKZZ01 (sample SAMN15724774, study PRJNA655200) | protist metagenome | isolation source: fluorescence activated cell sorting (FACS) single amplified genomes of... | place: USA: West Boothbay Harbor, Gulf of Maine | collected 2000-07-19
ATTAAACAATTTTATATATATAGGTTCAATATACTTAATAGTATACCAAATTTATTCTCTTATTATTTTTATTTATTATAAATTACAAAGCTAAAGCGGTACACAAAAGCATTGCGGAAAACGCGATCTATAGATGGGCAGGGAGATAAATATAAAAAATAAAAAACATATATTATATTTTGGCCAACAATAGTCTATATAAATAATATAAATATATAATAAGTACTTTTTTACCAGCTCTGTAAAAGTATTTATTCATATTATATTTGTGTGTGTGTGTGTGTCTGTGTGCGTTGAATAAACTCACACCGACACACCGTCTCCTAAGAATACAAATACGTCATCCAACTTTTGTATGAATGTACTAACAAATTAACTTTCAGACATTTCGGAAGCAGATCGTTTTTTACTACCCTTATTTCCAGCAGACATTTTATACACGAAACGTATTAATTTCTTCGGTTGACCATCTACAGATGTATCATTTTTCTCAAACTTTTCGCCGCCTTTTCTGGATGTTAAGACCGTTCTCGCAGAGCGTTCAAAGTTACTTTTTTGTTCTTTTGTAGTATAATAATCGTAAGTTGTAGTAACCCATTTTGCTAATTGTTTCACGGTAAATCCAGTTGTTTCCAGCGATTTATCTTGCTTCAACATCGAAATTGCAGCGGTTTCTAACATCTCAATGACTGGCATTTTTGGCTTTTCTTTTGGGAGTAAAAAATAAAATCTTGAGCCACCAATTTTTATCGCACTAGTTTGTTTTAACTTGGCAGGTATATTATCTGGTTTATATAACATCTGATCGACTGTAATTCCGTTTTTTCCTAAGCATTTAATTTCAAAACATTTCGTTTCTGCATTCCAATCAATTTCTGCATGTTGGCGTGAAATCGATTTACTGCTCCCTATTTGAATGTGCCCATATTCCCCTTCTTGCTCTTTTGTTCTACCTAATGTTACTGGATAATGGCGTACAAATTTCACAATAATATCACCATTTTCCTCTTTTCCGTGAAGTTTACAATATGCAGTACCATTTTCCGGTTTGTTCATCTTATATATGTATGCACGCGTGTAACTGTGTATAGATAATGCAGTATAGTATGTACCAAAACTAGTCAATTAATATATTATTATTTGTATATGTGCATGGGTACTTCTTTTTACACGTAATGTATGCAGTGAGTGGTCTCGTCGTGTATGTACGAAGCGCAGTATATTTTAATGGTGGTTTAGTTATTATGGTTATAGTTAGTAGTATAATTCAAAAAAAAAAAAAAAATATTATTATAATTATAATTAGTTCATTTTATTATTATTTATAATAATATAATAATAATAATTAACCCTATATCTAATAATAGTCTAATAAATACAATACTTTATTGAAAAGGTATAATAATCAAACAAATAAAACGTGTCACAATGGGATGGAGGTCCCTCTTTCCCCTCGTTTTGGTCGCCTAATGCTACCGCCATGCTATATGCCGCCTAGATATGAGGTCCACTAATTATAATTATATTACCTTATAAAACCTTAACTTGCTTTGAAATGTCATCTTCTCGTTGTTGTACTTGGTAGAATACTATATTACCTAGCAAACAAGATAAAAATTATGATAGGGTCAAAATTGGTAGTGTGTTTAATGTAAGTACAAAATACACACACACACACACGTATCATCCTCCTCTAATTACTTTATATACAAATTTAAACATAACTAATCATCGACATACTTTATGCATCGCGATAACTTGATGTTTAAATTTGAATACAAAAATGTTTAGAGGATGATATGCGTGATAACGTGTGCACATTTTGTACTTGAGTTACCAAAGTGGCTACAATTCGTTTTTTTTTACAAGGTGCAGTACGTAATATTTTCAATACAACTAATATAACTAATCATTACCATTATTTATTTTTTTCCTATGGTGATAAGTTAATGTTTAAATTTGTGTATAAAAATGCTTAGAGAATGATATTTTGCATTTGAATTACCAAAGCTGTGAGAATCCGAGGCTTTTACCAGGTACAGCAAGTAATAATTCCAATACAACTAATACAATACGGTACAATATGTAATGTAATGATACAACTTGGTATAATATTGAATATTGACTATATAAAAAGCAGTTACAGGTAGGGTTGCATGTAGGGTTAAAAGTTAGGGTTATAAGTAGGGTTCATCCGAATTTTTTGAAAACTTTCCAGTCGACTTTTTTTTCATTTTTTTTTTTTTTTAATATTAAAATAAAATAATAATTATAAAATAATAATAATACATTATTATATTATTATTATTATTATAATATAATATAATAATAATAATGTATTATTATAAAACACACATTGGCTATGTAATAACATTAAATTAAAATATTTTTTATGGATACATATATTGTAATAGTACATAGTAGTATATATATTATATTTTATTAATAATTTATTTTTATGGTTAATGCATCATAGATATATATCATATGTTATAAGAGTTTAAGTTGTTGGCTATTAGACGGATCGAGGCGTCGTGTGCAAATAATTTATTGGTTTAACCCAGGGTAGTAGTTGTATTCCCAATCACCAAGAGGACTTGCGACGTTGCGTTTGCGGTCTTATCATTGTTGCTGTTATTATCATTTGTTTTGATAAACAATAACACCACGGCAATATTAGACGACACTAATTGTAAATATATATACTCATATATTATACATCTATTATAGTGAAACCACAAGAATTCAAATAGACAGACCTTCCTGCTGCTATTTTTATTTTCATTATCATTTTATTATTGTGAGCGAATAAATTAATCAAATTATATACAAAACTAATAATATGAATAACAGTCCTGTTACTACTAGTACTGCTTCTAACGCGGATAAAAATACAAGTAATAAAACAAAACCAAACAAAAAAACTGAAAATAATAAAAACAAAAACAAACGACATGTACGCAGAACTTGGACATCGGAGGAAGATAGCATGATATCTCAACTGGTAGAAAAACATGGCACAAAAAATTGGACGGTAGTAAGCCAAGCGTTGGAAGTCAGTAAAGTAAAGTCAAAACGAACCGGGAAACAATGTAGAGAACGGTGGCACAACCATTTAGATCCACATATAAATAAAAATCCATGGACGGATAGTGAAGAAAAAATATTACACGAAGCACATACTCGTCTTGGAAATTCATGGTGCGAAATTGCAACTTTATTGCCTGGCCGGACAGATAATGCAATTAAAAATCATTGGTATAGTATTATGCGACGTACTGTTAGAAAACTAAATCGTGTCGCAAATTTAGGTAGAGCCAAAAAAACAACTAGAAGAAACCGTAAGCCGGGTCGCACGAGGCAAAGAAAAGCTGCAACATTACATGAAATGAAAGATTATGTTGGTGCTGCCTCTGCAGTTATACGTGATTTACAATCCGAAGGGCAGAGTATTGTAAACGCGCCTGATTCAAGCGACATTGGCTCATTTATTGTGTTCATTGAAAAACAGGGCGATACATTTCGTGATTTATTACGTAAAAAATTGGATGAGAAAAAAATCCAACCATTAATTAGCACTGTACGACACTCTGATAGCGAAAATGATGAAGATGAAGGAACGCCAAATCCTGTCAAGCTTCATAAAACAAAAAGTAGCAGTGGAACCGGTGGTGCAAAACGCAAGGCTAAGACGACGGTAGGTTCACTGTTACAGCTGGTGCCAGGAAATGATATAAATACAACAAATAATAGTAATACTTCCGCTAAACAAAACCATAGACAAAAAGGATCTGTTAGTAATAGTAACAATAGTAATGATAATAAGAAGAAACGTGGCAATAAAGATAACAACAACGGTACTACTAGTAACAACAATAAACCAAAGAAGAAGCCGAAAACAACGCATACTACGGAAATCAAGAAGAATATCAAAAGCAACAAAAGCAAGCTCAAACGTGGACTAAAACTGTCTGTTAAAATTGAGAATAACAATGCTACAACCCCCGGTTCAACACCAACAGGAAAACAGGCACCTATTGGTTTAAAATTTGATCCTGCTGTGAGCATATCAAGTAGTAGTGGTAGTGGAATTAGTGGGTACCAATTTTATCCGCGTACTAATTCCAATAATACTAAGAACACCATAGACTATAGTGTCAAAGCAAGACTATTAAGACGCCAAAGTCCAAGATTACGTGATCGCACTGGGTACACTCCAATTGGTAGTGCATCTGGAAGCATTGCTTCAACAAAGTCTTCCTTAATTGGAACAGATACGTATTCGTTACCATCTAATTGGTCCACTAATGTAACACCGGGAAACAATGGCTTGGTACCCTTAGAAAGCCCATTTTCATTAAATCATCATGAAAATTTAACTTCTGATCATTTAGGCGTTGTGTTACCAACAAGTAATATAACAAGGCCGGAGTCTACTCTTTATGCATCATCATTAAGTTTTGACTTCGAAGATGCAGTTACACAAGGGTTTAAAAGCTAAGTTTTAAAGTTTTTTTTTTACAAATTCTAAAAAATCAAAGGAGTATTTTTATAAAGTTAAGTTTATACGAATTGTACGAGTATATCATATCTCATATGACATATAATAGAATATATTCATTTTACAATTATCATACCAAGTGGATGAAAGATGAAGAATTAAGATAAATTGCACCCGGCGTTCAATTTATTCTCCTGCCTCATACAATATATGCAATGTTTTTATCAACGGAAGGTTAAAATCATCGATGTACCTCCTTCGGTACTTCCTTCTTCAGGGTGTATTGATACTCACAGCATGCATTGACACTCACAGTACAATCGATTCAAGGAACTTTGTGCAATCAGAAGAATTTGAACAAGAATACAAAATAACTCACTTCAATTCAACATTCGTGTGCGTCAAAGACAATATATTCCGTTGAAGTAATAAATTGATAATTGAACTCTTCATATCAACGCAATCTTTGTTTCTTTTACCATCTACAGCTATGCCAATACCATTCAATAATGACATACCAAATGCAGTCGTTGAAATTTGGCAATTTAACAATTTATTGAATACCACACTAACAAAATTTAATATTGAGGATAAAAACGAATATTGTGATCTAAACATATCTTCCTTTAACACCATTTCTGCATTTTCATTTTCCACTAATTTGTCGAATAATAATATGGATAGATACAAGCAATCTTTTTGAATAAATCCAATGATGTTTCCAAGTAATTTATCATCAATGGAAGAATGTTCTGCCTCTTGTCCTTCCAATAGCAAGTTTAAAAATTTGACCAAATTGTGTTGATACGTTTTCTTTAGCATCTCATCTTTAGGTGCAGACAATACAATATTTGTCATTTTGCTAATATGGTTTAAGCGCGATTTAACATTGGTTGTTTCAAAACAATGATCGTCAACAGCATTTAGAGCTTTCATATTACCATCACCGCCCTTGCTGTTGCTACTAAAACTACGCCTCCATTTTAAACTTTGATTACTTGTACCATTAGAGTTTTTCAACAATCCGTTCTTTTTTTCCCAATTATTTATTTTTCTACGAAATTCAGCACCGATTGAATCTCCCAACATTTCTTTAAGAAATTTATTTCCCTCACTAATAGCTAATTTAATGCACGTTAACAACGTCTTGTTTGGTAATTTGTGAATGCTAGTAGTAGTGCCATTACCATCGTTACTGTTGCTACTCGTCAGTATCGCACCATGATTTGCATTGTTGTTCCAATGAAAATATTTAGCAGGCGCTAATGCTAAAATAGACCGTTCAATATCATCCTTACACAATATTTGAGCACACCGAAAACAGTTTTGTAATAAAGTTACCTCTTCGCTATTGAAACTCTCAACAAGGCCCTCGTTTACATCCTTGTGCTTTGAAATGATTTTTTCTATTGACAAATTCAAATATTGGTCTTTTGCAATTTTAATGGAATTTTTTATGCAACGATCAAGTACAATGTCTGTGAGCTCTTTCAATATTTCATGTCGTTCATAAAACCAGTAGGAAAGAGTTTTCTTTGCGGATGATCTCCAATCGTTGATGTTCGTAGGTGTTAGCTTATATTTTTTTTCACGCTTCGATTTTATAGCAGGGGTTTTGAAACCTGGATTACTATTGCCAGCCGAACTAGTATTCTGATTGGTGTTTGCGGTTGGTATAGGTGCAGCACCGTTGCTACTATGTTGCTTGGTAGTGTTGTTATTGGATGAAACAATCTTCTTTTTCTTTCTTTCACTGAAAAGTAAAGCTATATACTCAAATTCTTTAAAGCTCTTTTTAAACACGGAGTCATCAACAAGACCTTCTTGTAAATCTAGTACGTTAGAATCCAAAGACTTATTTTTTGATCCATATACATCATATTCAAAACTTGACAAAATTGTTGCTCGCGTCTTTGTATTAATTTCATCTTTTGCATTATACTTACTTTGCCTCAAATGTTTCTTCAGTGAGGGTTGTAAATGAATAAAAAGTTTATCAATGCATGAAACAATTAAAAGACCGGCGCGTGATTCTAAGATTTGGAGAGCAAAATTTCGAATATGCCATAGAATTTCCAATATTATTTTAATAGAATCTCCACGACTGTATGCAGTGTCAAACTTTAAGGGTTTTAAATATTCAATGATCCATGGTACGGTAGAGACTAAGCTACCATCTAACCATGCATTGTGTAACTGCGAGATAACATCAATGCTACGTTTTGCATCTTCAACCCAACTAGTGCAATTACCAATGTATGACTCAAGTGCTCTTGATATGTTGATATTTTGAAAATGTGAATCTAGTCCCATTGACCAAAATACAGAGCTTTCAAGAAAACCAAGCATCTTGCCTAATACACGAATGTGTAAATATCGTTGTTCGAACTGTTTTAACATTTCATTACTACTTGTTGCAGCACCGCTTAATTCCTTTATTTTCGCAGCTGCAATAATTCTAACATGCTCACAAAAGCGATGACTGTCGCAATACATTATAAAGTAAATAAAAAATTCTTGTGATTTAGTAAATATGTTTTCAATTGCCATTTTGTCGTTTGAAACATCATTTGATGCATAACCGTAGGATACATTACTATGCTGATTTCGCTTTTTCCTACTATTTGTTGTTGATGAAGCCCCTTTTTTAGATATATTTTTTTTCATTGACGAGGATTTTTGGTAATTGTTTTGCTGATCATGGCACGTATTGATAGTTTTACCACCACGACGTTGGTGTTTCGGTAAGCTTTTTTTATGGTGTCGTTCCACATTGTTATTACCGCGTTGACCATGAGAGCCACTACGCCTACCACGATATTCGTTAGAATTACTTCGTACAAGTGATTTTTCAGAATGTGACTTCGTATTTAACATTCGATCCTCAAATAATGCAATTCTTTCTTTCGTCGCACCACCCTTGGCAAATTTTTGCTTCAAAAAATCTTCTTCTTGCGTTCGCTGATCCGCACTTTCTATTTGACATAGTAGTTTTAGAAAGTGAAATGCGAGCGATGGGTAGTTACAAGGCATTGTATTTTTAAGGCAATCTTTACAATTTTCTGGAAAACGCTGGTTCCAATCTGCATCGTAAAAATACTGGTTTTGTTTCTCAAAACGCCGGTATAATTGATCAAACATATCAGTTCTGTCAATTCTGTTTTGGTTAATTGATCGTTCACGTGCATTATAGTCATCCCGTTTATATCTTGCATTAACCCCATTCCACCATTTGTAATTTTGGTTACTCCTACTCCCTACTGGCACCTTACTAAAAACTTTCCCCATTCCAAGATTTTCTAATTTCCCTCTAATATTGTCTCTCATAAATTGAAAATACGTTTTAATAGTTGCATTAGAGCCTAGTTGTTTCAATACGTATATACCACTACGAAATACAATCGATTGCAACCCCCATAAACATGCACCTGAATAATATTTGACAGATTCATGATTAGGTAAAATATTATTGTTTTGAAATGATATTTGCATAATGATATTATTGTAATGCTTAGTATCGCTATTCAAACTATCGCCATCCTCATGCTCAGCAACTTTTAGCAATCGGAATAGAAAATATATCTCAGATGCAACATCTAATATGTAACCATTGTATATTAACGCGGCCGTTAAAAGGCCGAGGCGGAGACATTTTGACTGCAACATTGGCGACAATGATTTATCCTCCACTTTTCTTAATGGTGATACAGTCGCTACGGCTGGAACCGGATTGTTGGCACTGTTGACTATGCGTTCATTGTCATTAGCATCATTATGCTTGTCAAGTGCGCCGACGCGATTGTCCGACAACGCATTGTTCTTTGTTACTATGTTAAATAAATTCTTTCCGTCGTAACTTCTACTATTCCGGTCAAAGGATGGCGATAACAAATTTCTTTCTGCAAACGGTGAGATAGACTTGCGGCCATTATTTTCACCATGGAATGATGGCGACAATAAATTTCTTTCAAACGGCGATCCAGATTGTCCTGCATTTCCACCTGGTGAAAATGCCTCATACGGAGGTCTTTTTATTTTTAATTTGACAGGCGTAAATGCATTCTTTGGCACATTTGATGGAGATGAAGCCAAGAAAACATTTATGTTATTGGTGTTCACTATATTGTCATCGTCTTTTAAAAATGTATCATCTTTAGCTTCCGTTATTCTCTGTTTTAATACGGTTGGAGATACTTTTACATGGTGATTATTGCTATTGCAATTATTTGCATCGCTCATCATTAATCGTTTTTCAAATTTTCTTAAGTCTATTTCACTTTTTGGATGTTTGGTACCAATAGATGCCTGCGACGTTACCATGGGTGGCGTTGATGGCAACGATGCTATGGAAGACATTGTAGTATTAGTTGTAGAAGATGTTAACACTAGATTGGATGAGCTTGGTATATTACCGCTTGATGCAAGTTTATCTGGCACTACTGGCGACATATTTGTCAATGTTATTCGTTTCTTCTTAATTGTCTTGTTCTTTTTTACATTGTTATTACTTTCTTCCGATAATCTATTATTACTATTATTATTACTATTGTTATTGTTATCATTTACATCTTGGATTATTTTAGACGTTGTGTTATTATTTGTCGTTTTTAATAAAGCTGGCCAGTTCATATTTAATACGGTACCACAATTGCTGCTAATGTTTCCCCTTTCCATTTTAATGCCTTTCGGTGTATTAATATTGGTAGATGATGGCGAAGCAACATTCAACGATGAGCGGCGCCTTAAGACTTCACTATCATTTCGTATCATATCTTCTATAAACTTACCAAGGTTGTGCATATTTGAGTGTTTTAAAAATGTTTGAAGTTTAGTTTTACTAGTGCAACCCTCGTTCTGATGCATCGACCCCTTTTGATTCGCTGCATCTAATTTTTTAATCCTATCAAATGTGTGGCCCATCAATTTTTTGAATGTTTCCGTTTTACTTTGAAATATAACCGTCAAAACTTCACGCATTCCGATTTCCCCCGTTGAAATATCTTCCACGCAAGACGCTATTTGTTTCTTTTCGTCCGACACAATGAACGAATCCTTAGTAATGATATCCATATTCCCCAACAGAACTTTTATAAATAACGACCACAAATATGGGTATTTCTGTACAATGATGCTTGCGAACAAGCTGCCCCACAAAACGTGTATCCGTGCCAATAAAATGATATAAATCTTCGTTGACGTGTTACTCTACTGAAATCGTATCCTTCCAAAACACCGATGTAGAAGTTGTCTTGTAATCAATTAATATAATAATAACAACACACCACTACTCTACTTTCTACTGAGAGAATAATAATAATAAATAGGCTCATCATTATATTATTATTATTATAAATAAATAATTTCAAAAAAAAATAAATAATAATATTGTGGTAAATAATAGGCGTAATATTTGGTATACTAATATTTAACTTTATACAGTATGGCATCGAGTATTGTTGTTTGTACTTGAATATTTATGTTCAAATTATAAATTAATTCAACATCCACTCTATTATATATAATAATTAAGGATGAAATAATAAAATGAATGAAAATATACACTTATATACAATAGCGTGGCATGCCCGCAAGCTGTCTTTAACACCTTAAAAACACACCACACTCACCACATACCTACTCAATATTATAATATAATAAGATAATTTGAATAATATAATAATATAGAACATTATATTATGTATAATTTCTTCATCAATAAACAATTTAAATAATATTACATTATAATTAGTCATGGGGCTGTTTTAATGCTATTCGGCTGCTAAAAGTAGAAATGTTGATCGTGTTTATAATCAGGTTACACCGAAATTCCAAAAATGCAGGAGGAAAATATTGATAGAAATATCCGCACAAATCATCTTGATAGGGAATATAACTTGTATTAGTATATACTAATAAATACACACGATCAACATTTCTAACTTTAGCAGTCGAATAGAATTAACAACATCATATATATTGATAGAAATATCCGCACAAATCATCTTGATAGAGAATATAACTT
>JACKZZ010017545.1_pt1:0-5000 | contig 10519 bp, 6 predicted proteins | sample 8027871 | NCBI WGS metagenome assembly JACKZZ01 (sample SAMN15724774, study PRJNA655200) | protist metagenome | isolation source: fluorescence activated cell sorting (FACS) single amplified genomes of... | place: USA: West Boothbay Harbor, Gulf of Maine | collected 2000-07-19
GGTCCGAACAAACGAAGCGTGCAAGCCCGAAGTGCTACTGTGCGAATTGTGTACGGGCGAAGAAGTGCGGACGGGCGAAGAAGTGTGCAAGAGGAAGAACGAGGGAGAGAGAGAGAGCGAGAGAGAGAGAGAGCGCGCGCCGGCTAAGTGAAATGGGACAACCCTCGTTCAATTTTCTGCTTCCCATAACATTCCAGATTTTCGGGAGTCAGTATAAATACGAGTGCCAAATATAGGATAAGTGCTCAAGTGAAGCGAGCTGCCTGTTTGGAACCAGGGCTCTGTGGCTGTCCTATGCCCAGAGCAGATCACCCGTTTAGGAAGTGGATCCTACACGCAGCTGGCGGATGGGTTTTTGTTTTTAATTTCTATATGTATTTGATTTATTTTTTGTTTACCCTGCGACCTGAGCTGTAGTGGTGAAGATCTACAAGTGTTTCGTTGTGACCTTTTGAAAAATCCGTCAAGAAATAAAGCCTCCAAGAATACTGAGGCTGGGAATGTTGGTACAGAAAATGCAGTGGAAAAAAAAAGGACGCGTTCAACACCATGCGATTCCCGGGTGGTCCCCCACCCCAGTACTAAGCAGGCCCATTGGGGCTTAGCTTCGCAATTCGGAACGGGATGCGGCGCGTTACCCAAGGTATGGTCGAACACACTACTTAGGCAGACGGCGGACCATCACATTCTGTCACAGCTCTGGGAACCTCCACCTAGAACCTCCACATTGTGTATGCCATTTTCTAGAGGATGTAAGCACGCTTCAGCTCGGTTGTTGGCCACAATCTTGCTCACATTTCCCTGATACACTGGACGCCTTCAAGACGCCTTCAGGACGTCTGCAGGATGTCTGCAGGATGTCTGCAGGATGTCTGCAGGATGTCTGCAGGACGTCTGACGGATGTCTGGAAGACGTATGGAGGGACGTCTGCCCTAAAGATGAAATACATGGTGAAAAAAAAGAGCTGGGAATGACGGGAAACCCTTTCGGAAAATCCGGTAAACCCTATCGAGTTCATCTACATCGAGACTGCAGCCTTACGCTGACCTACAAAGTTCGACAATGTAAAATGATAGGGACAGTGGGAAATGTGCCAACGTCCATGATACGGGTAATGGAGATACATATATGCCAATATACAAATGTGGGGACATCCGGACAGCGGAAAAACATGCCAGCATCCACGGTAGGGACAGCGCGAATTTCAAATCTTATAACCCTCGATAGGGACAGCGGGAATTTCGTCAAGACATGAATGCCGCGTATCCAGGAGATAGACGAGGACCCTAAAGATGCCAAAAGTTAAGAAAAAAAAAGCGATCAAGAAGCGCAGCCAATCGAAATTGACCACACTTGCTCGATCGCAAAGCCAACAAAGTTATTCCAAGCAGATTTCAAAGTGAAAATGTAACCATAGAGGATGAGAACGGAGTTCTCGTCCAAATGAACAAATCTACAAGAACGCGGGCTGAATCTCAGCAGATCGTAACGCAAGGCTACTCTCATGCTTACAATACCCTGTTCAATATTAAGTCGTCTACAAAGGATTTCCGTTTCCCAAGACATCAACTTGTCATTAGATATGATATCAGACCCGAAGGCCTATTCGTAATCGATGACAAGGGAAACTATCATTTCATTCCGTCTAGCAAGGCTTCCAGCTTAGAGGCGTTCAGCTGTTATCCTACACATGGCAGCTTCTCAGCATTGACCTGTCGGTCAACTGAAATTACCGGTCATGTGAACCAACGGTTCCTCTCGTACTGTGATGGATTACTATTGGAATGAATCTTATCAGTAGGATAAAACTAACCTGTCTCGCGACGGTCTAAACCCAGCTCACGTTCCCTGTTAGTAGGTGAACAATCTTACCGTTTGCCCCGGGTGCGAGGCAGGGATAGGAAGAGCCGACATCGAAGAATCAAAAAGCAACGTCGCTATGAACGCTTGGCTGCCACAAGCCAGTTATCCCTGTGGTAACTTTTCTGACACCTCTAGCGTCAAATTTCGACAAACTAAAGGATCGCTAGGCCATGCTTTCACAGTTGATATTCGTACTGAAAATCTCAATCAAGTAAGCTTTTAACCTTGTTCTCCACACGAGATTTCTGTTCTCGTTGAGCTTACCTTAGGACACCTGTGTTATCATTTAACAGATGTGCCGCCCCAGCCAAACTCCCCACCTGACAGTGTCTCCTGCAAGGATCTCCACCATCTTATAAGTTGCACAGCTTCACCCCGACTAGCCACCAACTCGACCACGCCAGCTCCCCGAAAGGCGCCGAGCACAGCGAATCAGCAGCCAGAACAGAGCTCCACAAATGCAAGAGGCGAATTAAGTCTAGAAAAAAGGTAGTTTGAGCTACCCGTTCCTGGTAACAGAATAAGTGCGACAACATCGGAAGTAGTGGTATTTCACTGGCGCTTGCGCTCCCACTTATGCTACACCTTCCGAGTCATCACACAATGTCAGACTAGAGTCAAGCTCAACAGGGTCTTCTTTCCCCGCTGATAAATCCAAGCCCGTTCCCTTGGCTGTGGTTTCGCTAGATAGTAGGTAGGGACAGTGGGAATCTCGTTAATCCATTCATGCGCGTCACTAATTAGATGACGAGGCATTTGGCTACCTTAAGAGAGTCATAGTTACTCCCGCCGTTTACCCGCGCTTAATTGAATTTCTACAAGATGACATTCAGAGCACTGGGCAGAAATCACATTGTGTCAACATCGTCTCCGACCATCACAATGCTTTGTTTTAATTAAACAGTCGGATTCCCCTTGTCCGCTCCAGTTCTTGGTTAGTTGTTTCCCGCGAAGCGAGACACAGCACCGAATCCCCGAAGGAACTCGACACCGCCCTAACACTTTCCACCGCTATCCGGACAGGTCCGCCGCAACATCGCCGAAGCAAGTCGCAGTAGTCCCGATCCTAACAGCGGTTTCAAGCGTTAAGCCGCCACCGCCCAACCCCAAGAGCCAGTCCTTTTCCCGAAGTTACGGACCCAATTTGCCGACTTCCCTTACCTACATTATTCTATCGACTAGAGGCTGTTCACCTTGGAGACCTGATGCGGTTATGAGTACGACCAGAGGTGCGAATAAATCTCTCCCCCAGATTTTCAGGGACCGTCACTGACTCACCGAACATCTCAAAAAGTGAGATGCTTTACCTGCTCGATGTAGCCCTATCTCCGAGTAAATCGATTCCAGGGCGCAGTAGAAGCAGTTAAAAAGAAAAGAGAACTCTTTTCGGGACCAGTGCCGGCGTCTCTGGGTTCGCTTGTGTTACCACATAATATCCACGTTCTGGTTTCGGAATATTAACCGAATTCCCTTTCGATAAGACAAACCACGGTGCGACAAAGCGCACACTTCAGCACGGAATTACCCTATCTCTTAGGATCGACTAACCCATGTCCAAATGATGTTCACATGGAACCTTTCTCCACTTCAGTCTTCAAAGTTCTCATTTGAATATTTGCTACTAACACCAAGATCTGCACTAGAGGCCGTTTCACCCTGGCTCACGCCTAAGGCTGCGTCACTTCAACTCTCGAGCATATGCGACCAATGGAACACACACACTTGAATCGAAAGTCATGAGAGACCTCCACGCCCTGCTACTCATTTGTGCATCACATTTACACAAATGGCCGAGCTTCGGTGGTTCGCTTTAGCGCCATCCATTTTCAGGGCTAGTTCATTCGGCCGGTGAGTTGTTACACACGCCTTAGAGGATTTCAACTTCCATGACCACCTTCCGGCTGTCTAAATGAACTAACACCTTTCATGGGATCTAAATGAGCGAACACTTTGGCACCTTAGCTCACGCGTCCGGTTCATCCCGCATCGCCAGTTCTGCTTACCAAAAATGGCCCACTAGGAACTACGCATTCGAAGCCTGAGTTCAATGAAGCAACGTCAAGCATCTTACCCATTTAAAGTTTGAGAATAGGTTCAAATTGTTTCAATTCGAGTACCTCTAATCATTAGCTTTACCTGATAAAACTGCGTGTGAGTTCCAGCTATCCTGAGGGAAACTTCGCAGGGAACCAGCTACTAGATGGTTCGATTAGTCTTTCGCCCCTATACCCAAGTCAGACGAACGATTTGCACGTCAGTATCGCTTCGAGCTTCCATCAGAGTTTCCTCTGACTTCACTCTGCTCAGGCATAGTTCACCATCTTTCGGGTCCGAACAAACATGCTACGACTCTCATGACTCACAGAAGAAGCCATAGGCCGATCATGCACCGCCCACAAGGGACGGATCTGACCGCAATCTCATCATAATGACGAGAATCACTTTCATTACGCATCAGGGTTTGCCACCCGAATACTCGCACATGTGTTCGACTCCTTGGTCCGTGTTTCAAGACGGGTCGGTTCGAGCAATTTTGCCAGAATCACGAACGCTGAGCGATGGGACACTCAAACCGCAAAAGCAGACAACAACCCCCAGCATAGCTTTGCTATCCAAGAGATCAGCCCACTCATGGCCTAAGGCACCTCAGCTCCGAAGAGTCAGCGTTGTAACCTCAATCCAGTCCACAGTAGAGAGCCAAGGACTATAACAGAAGCCGCCGAAACGGCCTCCTACCTTTCCTAAGCACGTTACATCTGCGAACCAAATTGATTCTGACCTAAACGACCACACAAATCAATATCGACAAGCATACAGCGGCAAGCAACGAGAGCTAGGCTTCTGCTACCCACCACTGGACACGAATCCATACTTATTACATGGCCGCTTCTCACTTGCTCGAATCGCTTCTCTTTTAGCAATTTCAAGCACTTTTTAACTCTCTTTTCAAAGTTCTTTTCATCTTTCCCTCACGGTACTTGTTCGCTATCGGTCTCTCGCAAATATTTAGCTTTAGATGAAATTTACCACCCACTTAGCGCTTCAAGCCCAAGAAGCACGACTCTTCGAACGCCCCCTCTAACGCGGTGAACTCCATGCCACAGACGGGATTCTCACCCTCTATGATACCTTGTTC
>JACKZZ010021630.1_pt1 | contig 10517 bp, 8 predicted proteins | sample 8027871 | NCBI WGS metagenome assembly JACKZZ01 (sample SAMN15724774, study PRJNA655200) | protist metagenome | isolation source: fluorescence activated cell sorting (FACS) single amplified genomes of... | place: USA: West Boothbay Harbor, Gulf of Maine | collected 2000-07-19
CACCTAAAGCTGGACTGAAAGATGATTCAGAAGGGTTTCAGGGGCGGGACTTTGATGTAAAATTTGGATATAGCTGCCCACTAGATGGTAATTATGATGTTGAATTTAATATTTTCGATTCTGAAATAATAATATATCAGTTTAGTAGTCTATAAAGTCTTGAGTTCTATATATATATACAAATTGCCGGGTCTAATCTCAAAATCTTACTTTTTCATTGGATCCTACAGTAACAGTTAGTTGAATATCTTTTAAATGCTGTAGTAGTACCTAGTATCAGTATTTCTTAGATGTGCTGTAGTGTTTTTTAGATGATCCCTAGAATATTATTATACATCCTATTTAAGCCTCTACTATGCTCCCAAACTTAACCTCGTTGTAGCAGTACGAAAGGTTTTTCCTAACCCGAAAAACTGTTGATGAATTATCGTCGTTTAGAGAATTTGAAAAGTCCTTTTAAACAAGCCGTATTAATATTATTGTCTAATCAAATCGCCAATAGTATTCCTTTAGCTTCTGTAATACAACTATTGACATGAAGAAGGTAGGGTTAACTCTGTAAAAATTCTCCGATATTCAATAAGTTTGTTAGATCTTCTTAGTACGTGACTCATGGACGTTGTTTTTGACATGGAAAACAATCTATTATTTTCTTTTTGGAATGTCAAATACATGCTAATTTACAGCGTCACTAAAAATAATAGTACACAGAATATACTAAGATTATATATATATTTGGCTATTAAAGTCGTTGACCGTGATCTTATTAAAATACCAAAAAAAAAATTGTGCTAGAAGACCTCTGTCACTAAAACTTTTTCTAAAAATTTAAAAGCATTAAATAAGTTCCTATATTAGATATATAATCAGTCAAATATCATTATATCTTCAAGTTTTATTATGAGCCAAATTTAACATAAGTATCTCAAATGAAAATCCTGTAATTTTTCGAAAAAAGCATTATGAAGACTCAAATTTTACACTTCAAATCTCAACGAGATAACAATGTACTATATATAATCTATCAAACAGTTATTATGATTTTCAGAAACTTAGTATGTTCATTGAGGTCTCATCACTTATACTAATAAATTTTTAGCAACTATGACATGCTACAGAAATTAGAATACTCAACAAAAACACTTAAAACAGAGTTTAATTCAAGAAATATCAAATTATGTCATTGTAATATCATTATAAATTTTCAGAGTACTAGCAAAATCAGATTTTTTAATTAGAGAAAAATGGCTACTCCAGTCCAGGGCTTATATCACTCTAGAAATCACAATACAATATTTAAAAACGTCGTGTAAAGACATCAATTTATTCACACTATGCTTCTAGCATTTTAATTACCATTACGTTTTAAAAAAGTAGAACAAAAGCCTAAATTATCATCTAAAAAGAAGCATTGTGTTATGTCATTACACGAGTTCTTACTTCGAAATTCCTCAGTAATCGAAAGACATGAAAATTTAAAATTTATAGAAGTAGTATATCAAAATGAAAACCCGAACCTCTAGTCTATAGTGAGAGAAGAAATCTAGTTTTGTTATCTGAAGAACAAGCTTTGAAGAATATAATACTAATAACCGATTAATTTTTTTAACCAAATTTTGAAGTCTTGAACTCTACAATAACAAAAAAAAATTTGTGATTATAGTGGTACAATATAGGGAGGAACTTATGTATCATAGTACACAAAATATCATGATCTCTTATTAGACTCTTTCACGTTTAGAGATTCTTGAATGATAACTACATTCAACAATCTTCTTACCTTTTGAAGTACTGATAGAAGAAAAAAAATTAAATATAAATCTATTAGACAGAGTAATAACCGAATATATATATATATTGAATTATCACCACCAAAACTAGATGTTGTTGCTTTGTTTATTATAACAGTCTTTTGTATATTAACGTTTTGTGAATCCAAAAAAAAAATTTTGATCAAAAAAACATCAAAAATGATTTTTTTTTTTTATGTTTTACATTTATGTTTTACATTTTAAAATGGTCTATACCTAGATCTAGGAACTTCGATTATTGGAAACAGAAAATCATAAGAATCAGAGCATCTTTACCTAGATCTAGGAACTTCGATTCACCGGTCACACCCGGTCAAATCATAATGGTAATACTTAGATACATCTAATTTTTTTATACAACTTATCAGTACTTTAATATATGAGATCCTGATCAAACAATGACATGTTGGATTCGAAATAATAAGTTTAACATTTTAAGTAAGAAGAGTTCCTGATTATTTAATGATATATGCAGTTCAGCACGAGGATTCACCCCATTGCACGATTGCAAAAAGAAACCCTAAAATAATAGATAGGAGGAAACCTAGAATAAGTTTCAGCGAAAAAAAAAAGGGCATTTCACGTTTCATTTCCTCAGCCGCTGCGTAAATCATATCTGAAGGTGGATTAGCTGAATTAGGACCAGAGGGCCAGGAATCAAAAGGCCATCCTTCGGAGGAAGAACCCCAGGGAGGTGGTTCAAACCACCATCCGGATGGGAAATGTTTTCCTTTAGGCCATACTGCCCAGACTGGTCCTTCTCCTAAGTCTGAGCAAATTTTTTTTGCTAAAGCGATCGAGTGTTTCGCACGATCTGCACGTAACACACCTCTAATACTAAGTAAAATGACAAGAAATAATGATAGATAGTTGAAGATAATTAAAATAGTTTTCGAAGTGCCTGTAAAACCAATTGTATCATCAGATGCAAAAAGTCGAATAAAACTACAAGCGGTAAAAGCACCACATAAAATAAATGGTCCTAGATCATTTACTTTACTAGCAATATTTGTTGGTATCCATAATGCCATATAAAGACCACATAGACATGATAATCCAGATGTAAACACTTGTATTTGAGGCCATGGCATCCAACAAAAAATCATAACAATCCAAGAGAAAATGAACATAAAATGATCTATTAAGGCCATCATTGGAATACCGAGAACCATTCCCATCGTAGCATTGATATAGAAAGATTCGAGTCTACTACCGGGACCGTCATTTCCAAGCCCAGAAGTGTATTTGAGAACAGCATAACCTGGATATGCGCCCATCATACCTAGGGCGGCACAAAAAAACGTCTGAACACCATTCGTAACATACCAACTCCAATGTTCAAAACATATATTTTCAACATTATCGGCCGCAAAGTGTTCATCACGATAATAAACACCGAAATATCCAATAGACATGAGTAGCAAGAACCAGTTGAAGAGCGCTATACCAGCTTGTTCGTGTCCGGTCGGACCTTCATAGGGCTCATGTTGTAGCAGGTTAGCCTTCGACAAAAGCTGGTACTCAGCCATGGTGATGATCAGAATATGCCAACTACCAGAACACTGAAATCCCACTTTTAAATAAATCAAGTATAAAATAATCTACGCATCTATTGAACTTTGCTATTATAGAAACAACAGAGTCTAGTAAAATAATCCTAAACACATAATAGGTCAAAAAAATCCCTAATTTAGCGCGTTTCTAGAAACTAAAAAGCCATTTTTTTTCAAAAAATCGCGAATTTTTTTTTTGCAAATTTTTTCGCACTAAGCCGCATTGAGTACTCTATTTCCGCTACATTTTTGCTTGAACACATGTTTCAATATGAGTACAAGTTTTAATTGATCCGATTTTATGCAAATGAATTTCATATTTAAATGGAAGAGAATATATCATTACCAAAAATCTGTTCTGTAGTATTGGCGAAAGTTTGTATCTTGTTGGTCTAGACGAAGATCCCATTGTGATGGTTGTGCTAAACCTACTGCCTCACGTCGAAACCAAACTTCAACATCGCACTGCCCAAAACATCCAAATGATGATCGATCTATGAGTTCCATACCTAATTGATTTGTAAGTAAGTGTTGGTAGGGTGGAATTGAGCGTAGTTTGCGAGATACATCATCTAGACGGCGCACAACGAAATTCTTTTTTGGATAAAGCTTTCCGTCGCGTGTTTTGACGGGAATATTAGTGCTATTACCCAAAGCAACTTTGGAAGTTTGAGACTCTGCATGTATGGACCTTTCTGCTAAACTGGTTCGATTGGGTGCCTTCGATATTTTTTTGTTACAAAATCGTTTGGCACCTCCTGATGCTGCCAGCCAGCTCATCATTTTTCCCCGTAAAACAGTACCGTTTCCTGCACCCGGAACATCATAATAAGATTCTGGCAATCCACTCCCATCAAGATCTAGTTGACGACCTCTTGGAGTGAAACCAGGTCGACTTACGTTATGCGCTACAGCAGAATGTGTAACACGTCAAGCTGATAATACAGCATCATCACGTTCAACGATGATTAATCTTAAATGCTGAAAAAGTGATGGATTTTTTATGAATTCCAACATCAGACAGCCTTCACAATCTGCAATAAGTGTATCGAAACGAGGTACCAAACGAAGGGAATCCTTAATACTATCCCTTTGAATCTCCTTAGTAGACTATTTATCTGTAATCTCAATATTTTTATTCATATTCTTTTCAATATTACTCTGAACTGCATTCCTTAGTTGCCAAATTGCCCCTCCACCTGGTAGAAGTGTACGTGGTATTATTGTAAAATCACTTGCACATGCATCCCGATTTCTAGCAAGTGCACTTCGTTTGACACCACGCATCATACCAGCTTCACGTTCCGAAGGTTGTACTACAAAATGATCCTTCTTAGAAGCCTGCCAAAATCGAGTTAGTTCTTCACGGAGCGCTTCCAATAAAGGTTTAGCTAAGAAAAGAGGGCGGAGGTTTAAACGAGCGACGACAATATCGGACTCATCACTTGACCTAGTACTAGTGCTAGAATCACTAGTATTTGTTGATCTCTCTTTTGAGGAAAGTATAAGCCTTTCAGCAGCTTTTCGATTTCTTGTACCAAGGCCGTGAAACATTTCTGATTTTATCTTTTCCGAAATCGATTTCAGAACCTGGGAGTCTGGGTTAAAAACAGTGAAACCAAATTCTGACCCATAACTGTAATTAGATGATGTTGATGATGTCATATTATTAGATTCAGATGGTCTCACTGATGGTGATCCCTGCACGAAACCATTGTTAACAACTTTCCAAATTCTTGCGATTCCGCTAACAGTACGTTTTATAAAGCGTTGAAGGGCAAATGAAAGGCGTTCCTTCTTGACTTGTGCTTTGTCAATTTTGGTCTTCGACATTTAAGATACTTCAGAATCGAGTATTTTTAAAAAAGGCGCCAAAACTTTGGGGTTTGATATTTTTAATTCACATCGATCATTATCGACTTCACTTTTTTGTTCGCTTTCACACATTTGTTCCCACACATCCTCCAGAGTGATTTCATGGTGGTTCTCAGACCCAAGCTTCTGCTTAAGACCGCGATTGCTATCAGTTTGTAAACTTTCCAGTAGCGCTATCGCAGTCTCAAGAAGCTTATCCATCAAAGCTACTTTGCGATTCCAAAACTCCATTGCCGCTTGTACGGTTACTGAAACGCTACCGCTACCTCCACCTAACTCTAACACTTTTTTTCCAAAACCTCGTGCCAAAAAGCGTGTAGCCAACTGACGCTCCGCCGACTCTTGCCAAGCGGACCCTGATATCGTCCAGCGCATACACTGCGGAGAATGTGCTAGAAAAGGAATAGGAATAGAAAAATTAGCATCTGCGGTCAATTCAGAGTCATCCAATTCCGATTGGTTCACTGAAGATGAATAAGATTCTGCATCTTGCGCGCTTAGACAGTGCTGAAACCGCCAAAGAAAAGGCCGACCGACTGAAGGCGGTAGTGTACACTTTTTTAGCTTAGTCTTTAAAGGCGCTTTAAAAGTTTTTGACTCAGTTCCTGTGAACCATTTTCGATCTGTCTTTACATCTTCTTCTACATTATTGAGATCTAATAAATCCCTTCTTTCGGGTTCTTCACCTATAGCAGTTTCTACAACACGTTGAAGCCCTCGTAAAATGAAATCCAGTAACTGTTGCTGAGTCTGTAATAGTCTTTTTTTAAGGATTACTATTAAGCGTTTCTCGATCATCATCAGCCAACGAGCACGAAATTTCTCACCAGGTTCTGGTAGTGGCAGGCTTCTTAGGTCAAATTTAAGCAATAACATTTGCTCCATCATATTTAATTCTGACTCTCCTTCTATCTTAAAAAATATTATGCACGGTATATCTAAATTCTCTTTTTCTATAAAGTTTCCTTTAAAAATGGTATTTTTTTAGCTATTTTTCAAAAACATTTTTTCTACCTTGAAATATGCAGGTTCTGGATGGTGCAGTAGTTCTTTAGGATTATTTCGTATCGAATACAGATCTTGCAATTGAACACGCGGATAATAATGCCCTGCTCGATGAGAAAATATAATACGAGTACTTGGCAGAGCGTCATAAACATTGTACTCAAAGTCACTGTCTGTTGTCGTGCCGTTGTCGGACTGGTTGATAACTGGTTCGCAATCCTGTAATCAGTTTTTTGTCTGATCCTCTTGTTGTTTCGTGTCGGACTCGGCTACTTGATTGAGTAAATCTTGGGGTAGCTCTTTTATGAGTTCATCTTCAAGATCAAGCGTATCATAATCAAGATTTATCTCTGACTTGGGCGTTACACCAGGTGAACCAAACCTGTTTCCTCCTAATTTTACCGGTGATGCGCTTGGCAAACCTGGGTAATTCCCTGAATGTCGCCACTTTAGAAAAAAGTAAAAAAAAGTTTACGTGAATTTTTGGAAAAGAACGATAAAAATCCTATTTTTATTTTCAAAAATACGCTAAAAAAAGGGTTTTTTTCAAAAATGCCTTATCAGGTCTATCAAAATGAGCTAATCGTGTTGTCCAAGTCTCAGGTTCAGAATTATCTCTCGGAACAAGCTTCCGGCCATCTATACTGCTCAGCCATTCTACTTCTGTACTTGATGGGTCAGGTATACTAGGAGATTCATTAGGATTTGGTGGTTTTTTTTAAAAGAAAAATTTAATAATTTTTGAAGAAGATCTCTAAAAATAGGTTTTTTTATGGATAAAAACACAGGAATAAGAAGGGTTTCTGGGGCGGGACTTCAAACTAGATTTTGTAGCCTTTGGCAAGCCTGGAGTACCTAGAGGACCAAATTCATACAAAGTTCCAGTTGCCGCGATAGAAACTGCAATACCATCTTCTAGTACCTATGTAAAGACCTTGTTATTTACCTTATTTTTACAAAAGAAAAGTGCCATTGTTTTCATTTTTTTTTTCCAAATTTTTTGTTGCTGAATTTTACAAAAAAATTTTACTTGGACTTTATTATGAGAACTCGTTTGCTTCAGAACTCCTTTTGAAAGAACTTCCAGAGGCAATACATCTGCATCGTTACTTATCATGTCCTCTATAAACTATGCAGTGGATAGTACAGGCCCTGAGAACTGACCAAGCTCGTTTCCTGGTACCGCCTCCACAACGACGAATCCGATTGAGCAATTCGAGAGAAAAATTAGTCTTTGCTGTATATCGAACAGCAAGAATAGATTTAGCAGCTTAATATACTGCAACCTCGAATGCATCTGCAGAGTAATTTTCATATCTGCCACCAAAGCGGCAGAGAGACCAGCTCTACCTTCAATCTAATCGAATTCGGATCATCAGTATTTTAAGAATATAACAGCAGTACTTGATTACAGCTGAATCCACAAAAAAAAAGTCTCTCCAGAGTGAACTCGCGTATATCTTACCGTGATGCTGTCGCTACCTAAATAGGTTTGCTGGCTTCAATTAGCTCACAACTCGCTACAAGAACACAGCTTGTATTATGTTGTTCTTTAAGTTTCAGAAAAATTGATGAAAACGGAGATCAAAGTTAAGACTCCGTTAAATATTCAATCTCATTTTATCCTTCCTTAACACTATATTCAACATTAAATTAGTCTTTACAAAATTCAATTTCTGAACTTGACAAGTAAACGTGTGCCTCAGACTTATGCATCAGCCCAAATTTCGAAAACAGTGATTATAATATTGAAATATTAATTTTAGTGACTGTTACTACTCTATCTATAATGTCAAATCGTTAATCCATAATAATATCACTCATATGTAGTTACAATTGTTCAGCACAAATTTGATCTATATTATTAACATTATTTGAAAAGCTCTCTCAAAATTATTTCTTTATCATGTAAAATCATATATTATTCTAATGCTATTTTTTTTCATAGACAGTACACTATTGGTACTACAGTGCTACCGTAGAAAAAAATCATAATACTAAAGTACAAAATATATTTGGGAACTTGTTAATATCTAACTTGACAACTCAACTATTTTAGGTTCAATTTTAGGTCTACATATATATCCTTTACTACAACAAAGAAAATACTATATACCGCTTTGTTTAAAGCTACATTACAAAAAGTCTTAAAAATTCTAAAAAAATCAAAGGATTATCGAAAAAAAAGCTATTTTCTTGATCATTTTCAACATTTTTATTTTTTCAGTACTAAATTTATATCAAAAAACATGTTAATTTTATAGATGATCGTCTATATTGACAGCATCAATTGGCGTCACCACGTCTTTATCATGTGTGTCGTTATTCTCATGCAATTGTACGCAAGAATGTTGCGACGATTTAGATTTATTTTCAATCGTTACATCATCATGGTGGTCATCACTACACGGAGATTCATCCGCTTCATAAAAATCTAAACGCACTGTTAAACTTTCATCAGACGCCTTTAGGCTTAAAAGATCCAACACAGGTATTTTTTTCTCTGTTAAATCACAATTTGGATTTTGATTTTTATCATTTTCTGAATTAATAGAATTATTTATTGGATGATCTAAGTCTTCTTTTGCGGTTCTTTTTGTTAAGACTAAATTTGTATTTGGACCAAACAAAATATTCTCCTTTATATTATTTGGTCCAAATCGTCCCAAGGTACAATGTACATTTTGAAAAACCATCATGTCATCAGAGTCTTCTGGTGTATTTTTTTGCGTTATAATTGGTACATTCATTGATAAACTTGAATTTAGATTATCATCTTCATTATTAATATCGATAACAAAGTTTGACAACGATGAGTCTTCTTCGTTCTTTTTTTTGAAGAAAAAGTTGATGATTTTTAGAAAAAATCTCTAAAAATATCGTTTTTTATGAATAAAAACACAGGAATTAGAAGGGACTCAGGGGCGGGACGTGATGATCTTCTGATTCTTCTGGATGAAACATAACTGGCGACGGTATAGATTTATTAACTTCATGATGAGGGAATTCCTCACAACCAATATGACCGTAATCTACAATCTGTACTGGCTTTGTATAATATTTGAAATCAATAAGACTACTATTCATTCGTTCACTTAGACCACTGCTATAGCTTTTCTCTGATCCATCAGATTCGTCATCCTAAAAATATAAATCATTTTTTTTTTTTGGAAAACAATAGAATTTTTTCTACAAATTATGTTAAAGTAAAACAAGGTTTTCAAAACTTTAAATTTTAAGACTGGGTCCGCATTAGCAAATGAAGATCGATCCGAATATCCATCGGAAGAATATTGACTTTCTCTATTTCGGTCCCATGGACGGACAATATCACGACTTCTTGTTAAACGTTTCTTTCTGTAAAGAAATAATATCCAATAAAAAAAATTGATAATTTTTGAAGAAAATCTTTAAAAATACCGTTTCTTACAAATAAAAACACAGGAATTAGCAGGGTTTCAGGGAAGGGGGGACTTTCGTGTGCGTCCATATTTATGATAATATTCATTATCTTCTTCAGAACTTCTTGTATGTAATCCTGTATTACTCAATCCTGGTCCCCCAAATCCAGTAACTGCTTGATCACGACATTTACGTCTACGCCCATTTACGGAACCAAATTGACCATCACAATCAGCACAACACCGTCCCCCATCGCAACAACAACAACGTACTAGTTGACCTGTACAAAGACCTAAACAACAAAAGCAAAGTATTGTTATAGGATTCCCCCAAAATCTAGGATCATTCCACCACTCACTTTTTTTCCTCTTGGGCGCTAGAAATTCCCGATTTTCTTGTCCCTCACTAACTTGTACAACGGAAATCCCCGTATTAGTAAATCCGGAAATATTATCAAAGTCCTGATTTTGGAAAAAAAAAAAAAATTTTTTTGATGAATAATAATTGGGAAATAACAAATTTATTCCATAAAAAACATTCTTTATCAAAACTTTAATTTTATACCTGTTCACGACTTTGTAAAAATTTAGAAGGTTGCAGTGCTTCAACCATAAATTTTTGTTCGATTGGTTCAAATGTTGATTCAGTAATCATAGAATATGTAAAAGCAATGAGTATCGAAGTCAAAATTCTAGTCACTAAAGAAGGACCACCCCGACCTGAAACCGGGACCCTCCTTATTCCTGTATTTTTATTTGTAAAAAACGGTATTTTCAGAGATCTTTTCTAAATATCATCAATATTTTCTTCAGAAATACCTTCATTATGGAAAGATCGCATCATCGTCAGCGAGATATAGAATTAAAACTTT
>JACKZZ010015006.1_pt1 | contig 10512 bp, 4 predicted proteins | sample 8027871 | NCBI WGS metagenome assembly JACKZZ01 (sample SAMN15724774, study PRJNA655200) | protist metagenome | isolation source: fluorescence activated cell sorting (FACS) single amplified genomes of... | place: USA: West Boothbay Harbor, Gulf of Maine | collected 2000-07-19
CTAGCAGTGTTTGATGTAAAGGTCGTACTTGTTACTGTAGCAGTTCCATACCCTATTAGCATCGCCCCTCCCCACCAACAATCATTTTTTTCCAAAATACTTCCTTCAATTTTTACTTTTACCTTAATACTCGAAGTTCCCGACGCGAGGATTCCTCCACCGTTGTAACCTTTGTTTCCCGAAACTATACAAAAATACATTTGTAACTCGCCACCATTCGTGTAAATCAATATGGATCCACCATCTCTATCAGGATCACTACTATAACTACTAACATCCCCACCGACCAGCTTGACGTACCGGAGGACCAGCTTATCACTCGCGCCGTTCACATAAAAATGGCGCTTTTTACTCGCAGCGCTGATTGTAACTAAATTCTGCATATCCGTGCTACTTCCAGTAATTTCTAACGTACCAGTCACGTTAACTCCGCCACCTTGATCATTTGTATTCCCAGTACCCGAAATATAACAATCGCTGCTTCGCGTAAATGTTCCTGTATTCGTCGAAGCTGCACAATTCCATTCAACCCCATACGCAACATGCAATATGACGGATGCAAGAATGATATAATAATAATAATAAATGGTGGTGTACAAATTTTTCACCCTCGGACATCGTAATTTCTTCTTATCACTTGAGCTCCTCATTATTATTATCAACTATTAACTACGAAACTACGTACAGTTCCAATTATCGATAATGTGAAAGAACGCGTTAATAATTTCTTTCCCAATGTGTTTTCGCGTAATGTAGAATTGTACCGAAAGTTTACTTTCTTTGCCAATGTGAGCGTACTTTATGCAAACTTGGTACAATAAATTTTAACCGTAGAATATTTACTATTAATTGTTTCCAACAATGGATGGATATTGTACTTTCAGCTTTGAAGAAATCTTCCTGTTAAAACAACAAGATAATTTTCTTTGCCAATGTGAGCGTATAATGTAGATTTATATAAAATTAAAAATATAATTTTATGAAATCGTATTGAATAAATTCCAATGCCTACTGCACAAATACACAAAATTGTAGAAACGCAGCAAGAAAAGTTGGAGAATAAATAAAATGTTAAGTGTATAAATGTTAACACTAATTGAACCAATGGATAGATATTGAATCTACTCGTGCAGTTTGTCGTTTCAATTCCTCAATGTTTCAAACGTTGATTATATGTTTGTATTTTCAACAGTAAGTATATATGCTATGTTCTGGTATATGTGTGTGAGAGCATGCGTATGGAAGTAGTTAGTGCATGTGTTGCGCATATGTGTGGTGTGTGCAATACTGTACACAAATATGTTCATTCATTGTTATGAGTGTTATATTTTACATGCTTTTATTATTATCCTCCTCGTGTGTGTCCATATTTTCCAATTGTCATGTGTGTTATTTTATGCGATGTTTCTTATTTTGTCACAACCACAGTAACTCCAATGAAATTTGCATTATCGTGTGTGTTATTTCATGCACTGTGCAATTATGTACACAAATATTTTTATTCATTGTTATGCGTCTTATTTCAACTCTAACTCCAATGAAATTTGCATTGTCGTGTGTGTTATTTCACGCACTGCCATGTCGACGTAACGGCGCAGTCTATTATTACAAATTATCTCCATCTTTCCCCTTTTTCGCCTCTTTTTGGTGTGTGCCATTGGTGTTTTTGATAAAAATGAACTCGAACCCTCTTGGTTTGGCGTCACTTTAGGAGATTAGAAGAACAACATTGTATAGTGTTTAGTATAATATATATATAGTGATACCCAGTATTGACGCAGTATAACGCAGTATAGTGTATGTTTAGGAAGGTATAATAAAACATAATAGCATAGGATTAATTATTATTACCATTATTATTAATGTTATTTATTATTATTGATTTATCATTATTATAATATATTATTTTAATTTTTTATTATTATTGTTGGAATTATAATTATTATTGATTTATTATTATTATTATTATATTATTTTTTATTATTATATTATATTATATTACTGCTGCTTCGCTTTTTTTTATTAATGATGGCCACATAAAATAATAATGTTAATAAATAATAATATAATAATGATAATTTCCATATTATAATATTGTATTTATATTATAATAATACTGCTGTAGTATGTATGATGCACACTATTATTATATATGTATTGCAAATCAACCAGTCACGGATACATCAAAACTGTACTATACACGTTTTTTAAAAAGAGAAAAGTATACTAACTTTCCATTTTGCTTAGAAAGATAACACCAAGACTAAAGCGACAATGACATCCTTAGCAACAACACCAACGAGCAATAGCCCCTTCGCATCGTTATTGTCACGTTTAAATGACGCTATACAAGTACTTGCAAATGCTAAAGCTAATAATGTTGAGTATTGTAACAACGCTAATAATAATGATGATGAATACAGTCTTGTCCGAAGCATTATTTTAAGTGTTGCAGACACAATGGAAAATTCTTCAACAAAATTTAGTGTATCTATGGATTGTGGAATGTCAAACGAAATGATTGTGTCATTATGCAATTCTACTGCAAAACCAGCAGAACAGTTGACAACATCTTGTATTGTCGCTGCACGCTGTAACTGCTCGTTAACTTTGAGAAGTGAAATTTATGATAAAATAACTACGGCTTTAAATGCGATGTTACTATTGGTCAACACGGCATCTAAAGGCGAAATCAATAACTTGCCAGTGGTTACTGGGCAGGTATGGGAAGCTTGTAAAAATTTAAGAAAGTTACCGGCGTCAAATAAAGCCTGCATTAAAAGAGTTGTATTGTTAAATTATCGCAATGTAAATGACGTATGTAAAGAAGTGAACGAGATAATTAAAGAACATGAGGAGGATAAGCAAGGTGGTGGGAATAGTGACAATAATATGGCACTATTAGGTGGCAATGAATTTGAAGACGATGATTTCTTCTATAATACGTCGATGTCCGATTTAGAATATCAACGTTGTAAGGCATCTATACCGTTATTTAAATTAATTGTAGATACATATAAATGCACTGTGAAAACGTTGAACAGTTTAAAATGTAAGGATCAAAATGGCTCCAACCCGTTTTTAGATTATATTGCAACAAACAGTAGTAAAATGCAAGATATGACAAACGAAATGGGCGTTGTTTTATACCCTCCGCAAGTTCTGAATAATATGCGCCTTGGAATGAGTGAATTAGCAAATACTTGCACATCATATTTAGAAAATTTATTAGCATTAGTTCATTTAGAACTCGATACGACAAATACAGATAATAATTTGAACAATAATAAACAGATAATTGAGCAGTTGTTGGAAACATCCACATCCTTATTAAATAGATTGTTAAATGAAACGGATGCGTTTAAAGTAGACTAAAAATTATGGTGTTGAATATAGTACGGAGCGGTACAGCGTCGTATACATAAACTTTTTTTTTCGAAGCAAAGTGTGTATTTATTTTGAAGTGTGTGTGTGTTTTAAATATTGCCATAACTTATCTCATATTTCTTCATGTGTAACTTACTTAATTAATGTAACTTACTGATAATTGACTTCACTTTACATATATATTATGAATTAATTATATATATTATGGATTATGGACGTAAAATTATATGACTTTACATATTAACAATTATATTTATACGAAATCGTACAAAAAGTTAATATAATAAAAGTTAGAAGTTTTAAAATTTAAAATATATGATATTTTAAAATATGCATTCTTAATGCTTCTTTAAGACTTCTTTGCTCGCCCATGAATTTTGGTTTTTTATAGGATTTCTGGACACTGTACTATGCTTTGTATTATCATTTATGTCGTTAGTGTTGCCTTTGCCCTTACCATCTTCATTGTTACTACTACTGCTGTCAATAATTTTAATTGAAGCACTGGAATCGTTTGGAATGGATGATGATGTACCACTCCGTGTTGGCGGTGTAACAGTTTTCAATGTTTCTAATTCCATCCTTTCGATTTCATTCTTTAAATAAAAACTATTTTCTGCAATGAAAAAAAAATCATCGTTTGATATTACATGCCTTCTTATTTTTAACAATAGTTTACTTGAAAAGTTTTTACCATAAAATAAATTTCCATACATTGTATCAAACAATATATTCGCGTCTGTGCAATTCTTTGTTGCATTATCTAAGCCATCAAAAATTGGTCCCATTTCCTTACCTTTGGATGCTTTTAATATAACATCTTGTTGTAAATACAAAGCACTGAGACCAACACGGTGCAATACTTTTACACCTTCATGAAAGAAAACATCCCATACTCTTAATACAGTTGATAATGGCAAGCTATTTACAAATAAACATAAAAACCATTTAATCGCGAATGGCTTAAGCGTTTGAAACGACCCAACGCAATTGTACACTTTACCTAAATATGTTTGTACTAAAAATTCAAATGTAGCCGCTTCCGTCTTAATGCCTATCATATTTGTTGCGTAAAAACGAGGTAGCATATCTTCAACAATGCACGATAAAACCCAAAAACTTTTTTCTTCCTCCATATGCAGCAATAATAATGCTCCCAGCGTACTCATTCCTTGACAGTATCCTAACTCAGGATTGCGGAAGCAATAAGCAATTAATATTCGTTCTAAACTATTTTGTAATTCCTCAGGAAATGCACGCTCATTATCTAAAACTATAACTGTGCGATTCAAGTCTTTATCTATATCGATAAGATGCTGTGGCGCTACATTTATTGTGCCAAGCTTCAAACCATTTAATATATCGTGATATGCCTCTATTTTACAAGATGGCTTTGAAGCATTATGTATATCATTATTATTTTTTCCACTTGTATCTATTGCATAGGATGCGTTGCGTTTTAAGTCAGCGCCAGAGCAATATTCCCATATTTTACCTCGCATTAATGGCGGCACGCCACCTCTAACTAACTTACTAATTTTAGAGCGATATGACAAATTGTTTGTATCGTTGCTGTTATTGTCTGTTCTTGTAAACAGATTTCGCAGCTTTCGGTACGCCGCTTGGTGTTTCCCAGTGCGTGCATTAACGCTGAATGCTTCATATTCTTTTGTTGCAGCCACTACTGTTTTACTGTTATATTGGTATTTCCATTTCATCATTGCTTTACGTATTTTTTGCCCATTGTTACTATTATTTGAAGACTTCGAATCTTTTTGACTGATTCCAACTTCCTTCGCAAATTCAGTGTACTTCTTACAAAAATTATCCCATGCATTTGATTGACTGCTGCCACTGCCTTGTTCTGTATAGGAAAAAATATTACCACGTATTTCTGTTTGTTTCACTATTTCTTCAGGTGCTAAGGTCCACTGAAATGTTTTTCGTTTAATTCGTTGTGTTAACTTGGACATCTTTTCTAATGACACCCTACGCGCAACTGTATTCTATGTTTATATTTATATATATATATATATATACCTTCAACCTCTGGTATATCTGAAAGCACATACAATTGTTAAATGCCCCCCAACATTCCACCAACTTATTATATATAATTTATTATAGTAAATTGAACTATTGTTTGTGCCACACCACTGTAATAATATTATATTAATAATAATAATAGTAAACAACAGTAATAATAATAATAATAATAATAAATAATTAATTAATTTTTTTAATAATAAATAATAATAATAATAATAATAATTTAATAAATAATACACAATAATAAATATAATAATAATAACAACACTAATAATAATGGAAAAAATATAAATTAAAAATCGCTAAAATCCTTCCATTTTATTTCATTTATAACAATTAAATTATATTGAAATATAATTGTTATAAATGGTCATCTTAGAACTGTACTTGCTAGGATATACTTTTGGGGCATGATCACCCTAGGTAAATACTGGAATAAATAATACAATAATTTCGTACATGAGTGCATTATTTAATATCTTTTAGTATTAAATGACTGAAATACCGAATGCGGAAATGTATCAAAACATAATAGATACTGTGTCCGCATTATACAAATACAAAAAGTGACAAAAATAATCAGAATAGAAACGACGCCTATAGTCGTTAAATTTTGAGATTGCATTATTGTAATAATAAATAGTTGTTTTATTATTAATAATAATTTTATTATTATAATTAACAATAATAATAATAAATAATATAATAATAAATAATAATAATATAATAATAATAATATAATAATAATAATAATAAATCATTTCTTTTTGCACAGTTGTCAATAGGCATTGGGTGGGATGAAATCGATCGAAGAGTGAACATACAATTTATGCTGTAAAATTTGAAGTGCATTGCCTGTTGATCCTTCCCTATTTCCCCACTCCACCTCTGTTGGGATATATATATATATATATACACACGTATACAAAAATAATCTATCGTCCACCTCTATGTCGTCGCAAGTTTCACCAAATATATCGCCACGTGGTTCGGTGGAGGATATAAGGGCACGAAGTAGAGCTAATACTATGTCACCGTTTGAGGAATTAAAATGGGGTAATTTATCACCGCGTACTCGGTTGTCCAAAAATAATGCATTGTCTGCACAGATTATTATCGATGTAATGCGATGTTTGGATGAAGCGAAAGTTGCAAACATTCGACGGTATTTTATGAAACATGATAACCATGCTGTAAATATAAATGAATTTGTAAGAATTATGTTAAAAAATTTAGATAATTTTCAGGAAAAACGAAATGCTATGTACGATGCAGTAAATAAAAAAGATGAAGAAGATGAAGAGATCAGTACGTTTGATTTAGTATCAAATCTTAGGGAACTGTTTGATGAAATTGATATAAATGGCGACAAGTATGTTGAGTGGGATGAATTTACAGCATTCATAGTTGAAAAGGCTTCGTTGACAAATTATATAGGTTTAAATGCTTTAACACGGTTTGAAGAAATTTTAAAGGATCCTGGTATGAAGACGACGCAAACTCAACCTATTGAAAATGCATATTTTTTACAACCATTGGATTGCGTAGCATTTTACGTTGAAAAGGAAGTAAAGTCGGAATCGCTGTTTTCAGCGGATGGTAATGCTGGTGGAGCTTGCATCAAATTGTATAACGTTGAAGATTTAACGGAATTAGCAAGTTTAAGAAACAAGGATATACGCGGTGCACCTACTGCATACGCATACGTAGGAGATAATTTGACACACCACAGTTCATCCGTCCAAGGTAAATTAGCTGTAAGTTGCACCGATAGCAGCATTGTTTTATGGAGCTTGGACCAAAATAAGTTACACCCATTTCAAGTCACCGCACGATTTCCAACACCACATACACAATGCGGTTTGCTATGGGAACCACGATATAAATTATTGTACAGCGCAAGTGTTGCTGGCTTAGTCCACGCGTGGGATGTGGAAAGAAAGAAAGAAATTACTTGCATGTATGGGCATAACGATATGGTTATGAATTTGTGCGATATGAACCAATTGGAAGCTATTAGCTCCTGCTCCATGGATCGCAATATATGTGTTTGGGACTTACATACAGGGGCAAGGAGACAGAAAATGGAAGGTCATCAAAAAGGTGTACTTTCATTAACCTACAATGATGATTTTAAATTATTATTAAGTGCTGGATTTGAACATGATGCAAATGTATGGAGTCCATTTAGTCCCACCGTCATATTTAAGTTGAAAGGGCATAAAAACTCGTTGGTAAATATTGATTCAATCGAAGGGACAAACCAAGTAGTAACTGCAGATACAGATGGAACATACAAAATATGGGATTTACGAAACTTTCAATGTGTTCAAACATTTAGTGCAGAAATTGATGAAGTGGCAGACTTAGGATTGGAGGAAGATGGCGATATTTCGCAATTAACTTCATTTTCCTTGTGTCAAAGTCGTGTTGAGAGTAGGGTTGCACGATTAATAGGTTCGACGCGTAGGTTGCATGTATTTGAACAAGGCATTGTAAATGTTGATACTGGTGGTGCTGATGACTTGCCAATTCAAACGGCTATTTACAACGACGTTTTATCGTCTATTATAACGACTCACGGACGTTCCGTTAAAATTTGGAACGCATTGATTGGTAAATTAGAAAAAGCATATTTTGATTTAACTGTTAATGGTAGTGATATTACCGCTGTCGTATTAGATAACCGAAAGCGCAAATTCATTATAGGCGATCATTTAGGCGATATCCAAATCCACAATTATCAAAGTGGCGCGTTGATGAAAGTGTTCGATCCACACGCATCGCAAATTACTAGCTTAAAGTATATTGATGAGTTAAAGTATGTAATCTCCGTCTCATGGGATGGGGCAATAGTTGTGCACGATGAGGATCCACCTGATCATGGTGTAGTAGTTCGCACTATGGATGTTGCCCACACACACCGTGGTGACATCTCATGTGCAGCGGTTTCATACAACTTAACGCTGATTGCAACCGGTGCGGCTGACAAAACCGTCCGGATATGGGATACGGAAACTGGGAAAATCGAGGCCAAGTTAGTGTTTGAACATGAAATAAATGAAATAGTCTTCTTACACCCATACCCATTGGCAGTCATTGCTGATAGTGCAGGTATAGTATGGGTGTACGGGGTACGTGGCTCCGTCTTTAAATACCATTGCCCATTACATTTTTGCCATTTTTACAAGCACGAAGGGGAGAATGATTACATGGCTGGCGAGAGCGATGATAGTGCATTTATGCAAAACAAGCAAGCAGTCTCATCTAAAGTAAAAAGACGGTTTTCGTTGGAGGAGCATAGGACTTTAACGCCTGTGCTGTGCTTGGACTGGGATAACGAATCGAAGTTGTATACAGGTGGGGATAGAGGGCAAGTAGCATGTTGGGATTTTACAGATGTTATCAAAGCATTACATGTTGCACCAGCAGGCCTTGCCAAAAAAGATATTGAGAAACAACCGAGGGCTACGATGCTCCACTTACAAAATACTAATGGGCAAAATAGTAATCAACAACAGCAAGATGTAGAATATCATTTGCCATCATTAAATGAAAAGATAGTTAAATTTGAATAAAAATATTTGTGTACATAATTGCACAGTGCATGAAATAACACACACGATAATGCAAATTTCATTGGAGTTACTGTGGTTGTGACAAAATAAGAAACATCGCATAAAATAACACACATGACAATTGGAAAATATGGACACACACGAGGAGGATAATAATAAAAGCATGTAAAATATAACACTCATAACAATGAATGAACATATTTGTGTACAGTATTGCACACACCACACATATGCGCAACACATGCACTAACTACTTCCATACGCATGCTCTCACACACATATACCAGAACATAGCATATATACTTACTGTTGAAAATACAAACATATAATCAACGTTTGAAACATTGAGGAATTGAAACGACAAACTGCACGAGTAGATTCAATATCTATCCATTGGTTCAATTAGTGTTAACATTTATACACTTAACATTTTATTTATTCTCCAACTTTTCTTGCTGCGTTTCTACAATTTTGTGTATTTGTGCAGTAGGCATTGGAATTTATTCAATACGATTTCATAAAATTATATTTTTAATTTTATATAAATCTACATTATACGCTCACATTGGCAAAGAAAATTATCTTGTTGTTTTAACAGGAAGATTTCTTCAAAGCTGAAAGTACAATATCCATCCATTGTTGGAAACAATTAATAGTAAATATTCTACGGTTAAAATTTATTGTACCAAGTTTGCATAAAGTACGCTCACATTGGCAAAGAAAGTAAACTTTCGGTACAATTCTACATTACGCGAAAACACATTGGGAAAGAAATTATTAACGCGTTCTTTCACATTATCGATAATTGGAACTGTACGTAGTTTCGTAGTTAATAGTTGATAATAATAATGAGGAGCTCAAGTGATAAGAAGAAATTACGATGTCCGAGGGTGAAAAATTTGTACACCACCATTTATTATTATTATTATATCATTCTTGCATCCGTCATATTGCATGTTGCGTATGGGGTTGAATGGAATTGTGCAGCTTCGACGAATACAGGAACATTTACGCGAAGCAGCGATTGTTATATTTCGGGTACTGGGAATACAAATGATCAAGGTGGCGGAGTTAACGTGACTGGTACGTTAGAAATTACTGGAAGTAGCACGGATATGCAGAATTTAGTTACAATCAGCGCTGCGAGTAAAAAGCGCCATTTTTATGTGAACGGCGCGAGTGATAAGCTGGTCCTCCGGTACGTCAAGCTGGTCGGTGGGGATGTTAGTAGTTATAGTAGTGATCCTGATAGAGATGGTGGATCCATATTGATTTACACGAATGGTGGCGAGTTACAAATGTATTTTTGTATAGTTTCGGGAAACAAAGGTTACAACGGTGGAGGAATCCTCGCGTCGGGAACTTCGAGTATTAAGGTAAAAGTAAAAATTGAAGGAAGTATTTTGGAAAAAAATGATTGTTGGTGGGGAGGGGCGATGCTAATAGGGTATGGAACTGCTACAGTAACAAGTACGACCTTTACATCAAACACTGCTAG
>JACKZZ010008354.1_pt1 | contig 10509 bp, 11 predicted proteins | sample 8027871 | NCBI WGS metagenome assembly JACKZZ01 (sample SAMN15724774, study PRJNA655200) | protist metagenome | isolation source: fluorescence activated cell sorting (FACS) single amplified genomes of... | place: USA: West Boothbay Harbor, Gulf of Maine | collected 2000-07-19
AACGCAGAGAAACAACAAAGCCCGTTCTTCGGGCCGGGCGACTGCTTTTCCGAGGGGCCCTGGGGTCTGTTGGCCGGTCGCTTTCTCGGCTCCCGGGCGGATTGCAAGTGGGCCGAGAGTGGAGAGGAGCAGCTCATGCCGAGGAGCGACGTAGAGACGAGGCGGCACCAGAGGATTCGGCGGGATGCGGAGGACGAGGCGGCTCGCAGAGGGTTGGCGGGGAGGGCGCGAGACCGGGAAATCAACCGGCTCGTGAGGCGACAAGAACGGGAGAGGTACGAAAGGTGGCGAGAAGTGCTGGCAGACAACAAGGCACTCTGGAACAGAAGTATTAAGGACGCGGTCGCGGCAAGGGGTCAACACAGTAAAAATCAGGGAGAAAATGAATCACGTCGGGATCATCTTCACGACCAGCCCCGCGTGCGGCCTGAAGGGAACGAGGACCCTATCGCCTTGCATTACCTCTTCATCAGATCGAAGGCGGCTAAGTCCTCTTGTTCCGCAGACAAAAGGGCCCAGCCGGAGGCAGGAACCCCACCCCAAAAGAAGCAACGGATTAGCAAATAAGGCAAACAAAGACAAATGCTCAAGATGGTACCTGTTAGGTACAGAAGACGACTACTCTCTGTTATTTCATTTACAACCTGTAGATACTTATTCACTAATATTGAACCAGTCGATAGTACTGAGACGAAGAGGTCGTATGAGGGAACTCGAAGGCGAAAAGGAAAACCAAAACGCCTAACGGAAATGATGATGATGATGATATCTATCATTCGTCTAAGCCAATGAGCGGGCGTGTAGGATTTCCAAGAACTCATTCCGTTTTTCGACGTGTATGATGAATCCCAGTCTAGTTGTCTTCATCTGAAAGACATCGAAGAAAATGAATGTTGTTCATCCGTTTTTTTCTTCGAAAATTGAAGATCCTGATCCGAATCCGATTCGGTCCACAGCAGAAATATTTTTTCTGTCTCATTTGCGCTTCGTTTAGCCAAAAGATAAGTGCGGTGTGAAATCAAACGTGGCTTGCACCGAGCTCATGGAGAATGATGCTTTCTTCAAAATCATGCTTGTCAAGAACTCGCTTGAGTCGGAAAGTCAAAATGGAGTGCATGTCAACGCCTGCGATCATACATTGGAGAAATTGCTTGTATGTATGGTCTATTACCGAATAGCAAAAGACACTTACTGGATCGTGGATGTTGGTCAGAACTGCATATGATTTTGCAACATGGGTCATAACAGCTGCGGCAGAACCAGATGTGTCCATTTCTGTCTTCGGTTCAAATTATGTTGGAAAATGTATGGTCGCACTTATCAAAAGACAGCAAGAACAGGATTAAGAAGCAAAGAAAGCGGGAGAAACTCTGTTAGAAGAAGCGACAAATGGTTTCGAGGTAGACTCCTGCCTAGGATTGTATTCATCACTCCACAGTGTATGTGTAGTTTGTCGTGTTGAAACTTTTTCTGTTATTCACGAACTTATCCGAATATGTCCGACGATTTGAAAAAAGAGCGTTCCCGCCTCCTCAACAAGCAAAAGGAGGAGCGGACGGGGATAGAGAAGCAGTTGAAGAAGGCAAAGGGGGCCATGAAGGAGAAATTTGAGAAGGAGCTGGAGCAGCTCGAGGCGAAACACGCCGAGGAGATGCAGGCACTGGAAGCTGGTGCTACTGGAACATCTTCAAATAGTGCAAGCACGTCCTCCGACCAAAGTAGTAGTAAAAAAGGCAAGGAGAAGGCGTTCAAGATTTTCAAGGACGCGCAATGGGACGCGTACTCGAAAACCGAGCTGGCGGAGGCGTGCCAGGAGCGGGGCCTGGGGAAGAAGGGGGGAAAAGAGGAGTTGATCATGAAATTGATCTCTTTCCACCAGGAGCAAAGAAAAAAACTCGAAGCGAACCCGGAACTAGCGAAGATAGCGGAGGAGGAAGCCAACAAGAAGGGAGGCAGAGACGAAGAAAAGGTAAATCTATATATAATACCAGTACTATGTATAATACCATAGTGACGATGTAGCAGTGCTGTAGTACTACCACGGTAGAAAATTTCCTATATTAGCGCCAGACGAAAATAGTCGTGCACCTTGCAACTACAGAAAAAAGAGTACCTGTACAAAAGGCTTGTCACGTTTGTATAAGTGCCATCATCTCTTTTTTATCTACACGAAAATAATTATAAACGCCACAGGACCAGGACGACAGCGACGACAACGAGAGCGAGGACGAGGAAGACAGTGAAGATATCACACCAAAAAGTGTTACCGTTAACGGAATTTCGAATGCAGTAATGCATGAGAAATGTTCTTGGTACCCAAATTTCTTTTCTCATTGCATGTGCATGCATGAACGACGATGAAATTTGTCATGTGACATGACTGCAATTCCTCAAAACCGTTAATGCTAAAACACTTTTTCACTCGATAGAAGACAGCGACGAGGATGAGGACGCAAAGGAAATTTTGAACGTGAGCCCCGAAGAGGCGGAGAAGCAATTTAAGCGGGAGCAGCACGTGCGGAAAGCCCTGCGGCATGTCTTACTGAAAACGGGCCCGTGCTCCCTCGAGGAAATCCCAAAGGTACCGTGAGTGCTGTTTTCTCAGAGCGGATATCAAAATAGAACAATAGATACAACGTCAACGATCTATGCAGATGATCAGGGAATTAGATGCCCCGCCGTTAATACTTCAGCTCGCATCGGAAACTAAATGGAGATTGAAATTGAATGCAATTGGTTCTTCAAAATCACGTCATAATCGAAACTTTCCAATTTCACAGGTTCTGGAGAGCGTGGTGAAGGGTTTTACGCCGGAAATTCTTGGCTACACCAGTTTGCGAAAATTCGCAAAAAATCAGCCGAAAAAGTTTATGCGGTTTGACAAAAAGGAAAACATGTGCCATCCACCGAAGGAATAGCATAACAACAAGTGATAAAGATTGAAAATAAATGTACTTCAGCGACATTTTTCGCGTATAACGAACGGTATCTGAAGATCAGAGTTACTTTCTGTAGACGCTCGTTCTTTCTGCTTGGTCGCAAACCGAACGCCCTAGCATCTCCCGAGGCTCCGCGGTTCTTGTGGTTGCCACCTACGAAGTACTGCGAGCCACAGCTTGTCGTGTTCGATTTCCACGGCCTGTCGTTCTTCCGTTCGTCGAAAGTGAAAGCCATACTACTTACACAGATCGTCTCATCTTTCAACTTCGCTAGTAGTATCTTTGGCACTTCTATTGCCTTAAGGTTAATATTATACGAGGTTTGTTTTGCGCGTAGAAAAAGTAAAAGAAATTCAAATTCGTGCACTCGTCCAAAACCACTGTTCGTTCTCGTTTCCGACGTTTAAGAGAAATTCGTACAGAAGTCCACTGGCGAAACCCGGCACTTCCTTCGTTCACGACATCTTTCGTAAACGGCAACGAAAATATTCTAAATCATACTTTTCCATCCGTTCTGACTTTCTCATCGTTCGTTTTTTCCGGAAAGATGCCTGAGTAGAAGCTCTAGGTTTTGTTGACGTAGTGCGGTTGCTACACCAACACCCGAACTGCATACCACTCCAGTGTGAGAACACGCGTAAAAATGCTTCGTTTTTGAATTCTGGCACCACAGGTCTTTTTGTTTTTCCTTTTTTCAACAACCCAAGTGCGAGTTTTGACTTTATTGACGTTGTGGACTAGATGAATTAGCAAGAATTTGAATCATACAACACGTAGTTGATACGGCTGCTTTTTGAAGACAAAGCGAAGCAGTTGGAGATTTTTCTTCAATTCCGCGAACCGCAAAAGTAATCCACGTACAAATTTAATCGACATGATGTCGAGCGCGTTCTGCTCCGCGCGGCCGCGGTCTGGGAACGGCTTTACGTCGCTGGCGGCAGAGGGAAACACTCCCCTGTCGGCGTCGCGTCGAAGCATGTTGCCGCGCTCGACACGAAGAACATGTAGCAAGAGCGTTTTTGGGTCTGCTCTCCTCGTCGCGCGGCATCAGATTTTGATGTTCAACAGCCACTACACTGGTTTCACTCCCGCCGCTGCGCTGGAATTGAGGCGCCGGACAGACACGCAGGAGGGAACTATGGGACGGGGTGCTCATGCTCAACAACCTCTGCGGCGCATACAATTAGCCGCCGCGACCGGGACGGGCTCCTCGATCACCAGCAGCAGCAGCGCGTTGTCGCGGAGTGATCATCTCAGTGAGGGGTCTTCTTCTACCGAAAAACCGCCGGGCGGGAGGATGAACAATAAGAATAAGGCTATTCAAATTCAGGACAATATCAAACACGGGGACCACGCCGACATCGGCTCGGAGAGCACGTCGTCCTCCGCCTCTGCCTCGTCTTTCCTGCGGACGGGCGTTGGTGCAAGTGCAACTTCCAAAGGGCAACTCGCCGCTGAGGACGCCGCCGCGGAAGAAGCTGCAAAGAACCTTCGCATCAAGATGCCTCAAACCGAGATTGATGCGTATTTGGAAGAGCTTTACAACAACCAGGAAAATTGGTTCGACTACCACGACGGCCTGGGACTGCGGCGGATCATTTTCCCGCTGAAAGAAGGTGAACCAAATCCGTGCCAGGACAGTGACATTGAGACCCCACTCGTGATTAGTGGCATGTCCTCCGTTCACAAGGCCGGCGTCGATGCCGTATTGGGGGGTGAGGAGGAGCACTCATACAGAATGGTACAACCCAATGATCAGAAATGGTTAGATGGGGATAACACCGACCACCGAATCTGCTACGGCGGCAATGCGGACGATACGCAGACGGGGCACTTTCACCTGCCAAAAATTGGCGGACACGGCATACAGCAGATCACGCTGCGGCACCGCGGCGGCACGACACACTCCTGGATCTCTTGCCACAATAAAAATGGAGGGGGCTGCGCGAACAGTCGGTGGGGACTGCGTCACGAACACAAACGAGAAACGGACCGCGGCGAGATTTCCACGTGGATCACCTCAGGCGAGGGGAAAAACGCGGTGGCGCCCTTCAACGCGAAAGAGGATCGCATGGTCAAGTCCGGCTGGAATCTGCAGGACATGCTCGGGCTCCAAGGAGAAAATGGGTGGGACTATCGAGGTGGACGCTGGCGCTACACTCCCGCGTATTCTTGGGACGAGCTTCCGATGGTGCACAGTCCAAAGTATCCTGCGTAGAAACGTGCCTACTACCCCAAATGTGTGGTCGAGCAGATTTGTCCGTGCGTGAACTTCTGTTCCGACAGGCAAATGCGATTGGCGTTGGCATGGAGACATTGATTTTTTAGTAAATATGTATACGTGTAGGTGTAGGTGTACTACCTAGTAGTTTGATACTGAATATGCCTCGTCGGTCTCCAACTAGAGAGGCATGTCGATTTTCATTTTGTAGTGATTTTTTCATATGTGTAAGTGATGCTTACGACAAACAAGGTGAGGCTGTACTAGCTCGCCGAGACTGATGCACTGCGCACAGTCTGATGTTTCTGAAGATCCAATTGTATTTCATGCGCAAGACGTCGTAGTCGGACCAGAACTTCTCTATGATCTGTGCTGGAGCAGAACTTAGCCGTAGTATCAGTTCATCATGGTAGATTCATTGATGTGGTGGGGATGTTTTTACGTAGGACACCAAATCGGACTTGTACAACGCTTGCCGGAAAAAGGAATTGCTAACCTCAAAAGGCGCACAAGTGCAGGACCAGAACTGCGACGCCAATTTGCTTGCGAGCGATCCGGCCAACCTGTACAATGTATGGGCGTTTGAAGACGACGGCAAGGGCGGCGGGGAGGACGGTAAAGACTTGCATTTCCGGGACACCAGCAAAGGACTGGATCAGGTGGGCATGAACCGGTGCGACCTGGACGATCGGAACCAGGATGCACGCGAGATATCGTACAAAAAAACTGCTGCACTCTGATGATTCTTTTGTAAGTACGACCTACCATTGCAGTAGAGGATGGTGCAAAATTAATAAGTAATTATCGCGGAGGTGTCTGTCACTGCCTCGCTAGATTCTAATAAATACCCGAGCAATTATCATGGTTCTTTAGCGTTGCCATCTCTTCTGTTTATCCCCAAGAGCGTAGGGAGTTGTACGCATGGCAGTTCTTTTTTTTTCGCGCGGACAATGGAAACTTGTCATGATGCATGTTCTGCAAAAAATAGTTTCTTATAATTCACCTTGGCATGCTGTAGAAACGGCACCAGTCTGAAGCAGTTTTTCTTTTCCGGGCCATACATGAGTTGCTTTGACTATTCCGAGGGCAACTATCGCATTGTGCACGGACAAAATTTGTTTGTGGGTTTTTCCGACGACAACGCTGGAATCACCTGCGCCAGCGTGGTTGTCTGCGTGCTGCTGACTACCACAACCCCGGTGCCGGTGGTACCGGTCAACTGCACACTCTCGGAAACGTGGCTACCTTGGAGCGCTTGTGACAAATTGTGCGACACAGGCACGCAGACGCGCACGAAGCGGATTACCATGACCCCTAGCGCCACGGGCGCGCCGTGCTCAGCTATGCCCGATTTCTCCGAGTCACAAGAGTGCAACACACACGCCTGCCCAGTCAGCAAGGACTGTGTGCTCGCCGAGGAGACAACCGTAAGCGAGTGCAAGGCGGAAAATGAGTGTGGCACCGGGTGGCAAACGGTCACGCGCCAGATTTTGGAACCCGCGGAGGGGGACGGGAGCTGCAGCAGCGTCATCTCACGCCCGTGCGACACGGGAGTGGAGTGCAGTGTGGACAAGAAGGACAAAACGAAGAGAATCGGTTTATCCCAGAGAAAAAAGCTGGCAGGGCATGTTATTTGTAATGCAAAAATAAACACACACAAAAATTTGTCATGGATGGCCCCATAGCATTCTGTTTCGGATATGCAGTACAGATTTTTTTGTGTATTTATTTCTGCATTACAGATATGCCCTGCCACCTTTTCTGTGTGATACGTTTGCTTCGATGAAGATTACCAGTTGACGGAGGAGGATCTTAGCGGTTATTTCGACGTGGTGCGCGTCACGCACGGGTCCGGGGATGCGGTGTGCCAAGATCCGCTGTTCCAGCCGCCCTGGGAGAGCGGGTGGCCGAGGAACGCGCACGGGTGCGCCAAGGCCTGTTTCGACTTCAAGGTCCAGATGCAGAGGACCGAGGCTGGCGCTGCTGTTGAACAAGAAACCGGGATGAAGACCAAGACAATATACTCGCCCGGCGGCTGCGACGTATTTTTCTTCGAACCAACGGATCTCACCTGCACCTTGCTGCGGCTCAAAGACCGACAGGTGGCGCTGGGCAACCTGGAAGTTGCCCTGAAAGAGGACAGCGCCGGGACAGGCATCGTAGTGGGTATGGGACCCCTGTGCCCGCAGTACATGGAGGCGCCCAAAGTGCGGGGCGACTACCAGAACTTGCACGGAAAGTGCTGCGACCAAGACTGGAAGGCCGCCGGGGAAGAAGAGCCCGCGTGGTGCGCCCTGCTGCGGGAGGTACCGGCCGAGCAGCAGGCGGTGCCTGCAGAGGAGGCTGCAGATGTAGGAGGAGGAAATACTCCATCGGATGGGAATGATGCTGCTGCCGCAGCCGGCCAGGAGGACAAGGACGGAACAGGGGCCGCGGATGGAGCTGAGCCGGATGCGGGGGACGAAGCGGAAGCTTGACCGGGCTGACGTACTTGTTCCACATCTCGTAAGGTGATCTGTACAAGAATTTGGGTTTTTTTTTATCCCGCACGCGTTTTTAGTTAGTCTGTATCTTCTTTTGTCATGTTGCCGTTTAATATTTGGAATTTCTATGATCAACCCTTTTTATTTTTTTGCTTCGTTTTCACCTGCGTTGGCGTTCAAAGTTAGTCAAAATAGAAAATTGACCATCATCGCTACGAAGTAATAGTAGGCAGCACATCCACATTGATTTCCCAAGTTCATTGAGACCCGCACAGCACTACCCGTAAAGTAAGTAGAGTATTTCACAAGTACACAAGAATTAGAGCTGTTTTCGGTCGTGTTTGATTTCTCCCCTACACCATTCAAAAGTTCGGATATCCCACGAAACGCGGAGAACGGCTTTGCACAAAAAAAGGTTTCCGAACTCTGCCCTCTATGCGCGAGTCGCTTTCGCATGATTCAGATAGGCGCTTACACCGAGGACGTTTTTTACGCTAGACCCCGAGTAACAAGTATCAGTATAACTGCATCTCCTGAGAAGCAAGGACAAGGAGCATATCAACATGCTCGTCTTCGGATCGTTCCTCACGACTTGCCAGCAAGGATTGACTGGAAATGTTTTCACTTCAATGTAGTTTCTCCTTCGGTAGGTTTCGGGCAGAAAAATTAATTTTTAGAAAACTCCGTCTCCGCGTCTGAATTTGCCGAATCTGTCCGTTGGACACTAATTGGTCTCGTGCGACAGCGTTAAACTTAAATTCTAAAAGTAAAGTCGTATTTACAATTCCGTCGTTCACATCATACCATCTTCGCCATCGTTCGTGCACACATGCAGTGCCACTGCCATCATCTGGACAGTTTTTTCGCAATCTCTGGCGTTTTGCGAAATGTTGCTTTCGTCCTTGCTCCCCGTACGCCCACACACATCCTTCTGTCGAACTCTGTCATTTGTCACATAAATTCACTCGTAATGCAAGATGAAGAGGTCTCCCGGTCCTGTTGCAATAAGATAAGAAGAATCGTGAAAAAACAACGTAGTTTCCTTTCAGTACGACAAACTCCAGTTTCTGTTTACCGTCAGTTTACAATCAACAACTCGACGCTTCCCCCTTGACCACCTTAGCCCCTTGTCAAAATGTCGTGTTATCGTAAGAGAAGCGTGGGGTTGTTTCAGTTCCCACGGCTGCTGGTTTTCTTGACCGGAACAAGATTATATTGTTCACCTGTAGAAGAAGTTGCCGCACTAGAGCTGCGGCGGATCACCAGCCTGCAACGCGCACAGAGTAAAATAGTAAAACCGTTGCATGACCTGTCGGGTCGGCGCATCCAGCTGATCCCGGGCGGTGCGACTGCGTCGAGGACGCAGAATGACGTCTCCGCAGCTGGAGTGGAACAAGGAGCTGCTGCTTTCGAAAAACAAAAACATGCTCACGATGAGGCAGAGGTTCTTCCGGTGAATTCGCTTTATCGCAGAACTAGTGTGGATAGAGAAGTGGTAGACCACGACCTGGACGGAGTAGAAGACCAAGAGGCCGGCAAAGGACGACAGCACGGTGGAGGTGCTTCTTCGTACCTCAAAACTGGCTCCTCCAATAAAGTGTTGGCGTCGCACCAGAAAAAGATTGCTCATGATCTAGCTACCTCGACGGCCTCCTCAACATTGGCTAGAAAAGCAGAGAAACATGAGGTGTTTCTGCAGGAGCTCCAGGACAATGAGCCCCAGGAGACCGAGGAGAGCGGAGAAGTTGTGGAGGAGCAGCTTCGCGAGACGCTGAATGCCACGGAGCGCGCCGCGTACCTGCAGACGTTTTACGATCTGGAGTTTGACTTTTACGACGGACTAGGGCCTCGGCGCTACATCTTTCCGCTGGAGGAGTCTGAGTCTGACCTGCCTGGGAATCCGTGCAAGGAGTCGGACATCGAGTCTCCCGTCGTTCTGAGCGGCATGTCGACCGTGCACGTAGCCGGCCAAAATGCCGGGTTCGGGGGCGATGCGATGGCGAACGAGAATGACAAAATCCCGCCGAATGCACAGCCCTACCTCGACGGGAAAAGCAACACGGACCACCGGATTTGCTTTGGCGGCAACGCGAACAAAACACAGACGGGACACTTCCGGCTTCCCCGGATCGGGGGGCACGGCGTGCAGCAGATCACGCTTCGACACCGGGGCGGAAACCGGGCCAACATCACCTGCAACTATGAGGGCAAAGCAGACTGCCTGGAAAGTCCGTGGGGCGCAACCAAGCAGGGAACCATCTCTGCTTGGATCACCATGGGCGAGGGGAAGAACGCGATAGCGCCGTTTGAAGCAAAGGAAGATCGGATGGCCAAGTCGGGTTGGGGTGCGAAGGACGTGGACATGGGCTACCTCGTCGAGGACGACGGTGGAACTTATCCCAGCACAAAAAACTAGCATACCACGTTGGCATTTGCAGAAAAAACGAACACGAAGATGATCTCTCTATGTCCCGCTCGCGTCTGGTTTTTACGGCACGCATGAGCATTGATGCAAGGGCGCTTGGCACCCACGAAAAATCAGATAAACTTCTTTACTTCTTTCCTTCTGCATCTGCGATGTGCTGCGCTAGCTTTTTTTCGTGTGATAGAGATAGTGTGTGGGAATCACGGGGTGGCCGCTACCGCTACACAAGCGCTCGCTCATGGGACGAGCTGCCGGTAAAACACCGCCCCAATGCAGGTAAGTACGTGGAATGGCACAACAAGCTGAAAGAACAGTGTAAAGCAGGCGACGGGCCCGACCAGGAGGAGAACTCCCGGCTGTGCGATTCCTCGGATCTTCCGGAGGCCACCTCGCCGGAGAACCTGTATAACGTGTGGGCGTACCAAGAAGGCGACGAGAACA
>JACKZZ010008233.1_pt1 | contig 10507 bp, 9 predicted proteins | sample 8027871 | NCBI WGS metagenome assembly JACKZZ01 (sample SAMN15724774, study PRJNA655200) | protist metagenome | isolation source: fluorescence activated cell sorting (FACS) single amplified genomes of... | place: USA: West Boothbay Harbor, Gulf of Maine | collected 2000-07-19
TAAAGGGGCTGGGTTCGTGTATGATGTAAAGGTAGTGTAATTAACTTGAAATCGCGTTCTGCTTCCTTTCGATCAATACATGTTGGACAAAGTTACAAAAGAAGTGAGATGATCTCTGCAGTTGCTGCAGTAGAGGTCGAATGCACTAGTATCCCACCAAGAAAAAGAATAAAGACGCCACTTCTTGAAAAAAAACACTGTTCAGTACGTCCATGTCGATAGATATCTTGGTCAAAAGCAGCAGGAGCATGCTAAGGAGAATGACGCGGTTTAGATAGGCCATTTCCTTGACGCCGTGAGGCAAGTGGAAGATGCGGTTCATGTTGATTGGTGTTTCCTGTTAAAGCGTCGCACGTGCTATAGCAAGACCAGCAAAGGCCGCGCTGAATGCCGTGTAAAAGATCCTGTGGCGTGGATTCGTCAAGGGAGTCTGTGCCTTGAGGTACAGCGCATATCCTGACACACCTGACAGCGTGATGAATCCTGTGACACGGCACTCCAGGCAGTCTGGCTCCACTCTGTCTTTCTTGTCCATTCGGATCCCCTGTGCCTTCCTTTCCCTGTTCTGAAAATGAACATGGAAATTTTGCTTCGTCCAAAATCATCCAAAAGTTCCTTTGAAAAGTTTCTTTCTTTCTGCAAATATACCAAAGTGCATCACAGTATACACAAATACCAGGCTTATATAGATGGGAATCTTCTGATTCTGGATCAGGATCAAGCACTCCTTCTTCCCCTCGAGCTCCGTCCCCCTCCGTGTTCAACCCGATGAACTTCAGTGCAGAAGACGATGATGAGAATTCTACCAGTACAGCTGCCATCTCGTCTATGTTTGGTGAGGCGACTGAGAAGACAAGTGGATCTAGACTTGGCATCTCCTATGTTCGCGCCCAAAAGCCTATGTTAGAAGTCCTTCTGGGCACGGAGATTGGCCAAACCTTGGCATTAGCGCAAGATGTGGCGGACGAGGAGGCCATCTCTGGGGTCGTGTGGGATGCAGGCTTGTTGATGATCGACTACCTCGTGACTCAAAAGAAAAATGTGAAGGAGACGTGGCAAACGTTGATACCCCAACCCAGCACTGATCCCAGCACTGGTTCCGTGTTTCTAACACACATACCTCCCGTGCGATACGTGTTGGATCTCGGGTGCGGCACCGGGGTGGTGGGGTTAGTGGCGTCAGCGCTCTCCTCTTCTTCTTTCTCCTCCTCCGGTAGCGCCACTGTAGTGTACTTCTCAGACAAACCAAGCACCGAGCACCTGGCCAAGAGCAACATGGTCAACAGCACCGCTGGCAGTGGTACCGGAGGATTTGATGCGACCAGCGAGGCTTCTGTCTCTCCGTCACGGGCGTTTATCGCGTTCGACTGGCTGTCTGGAGAGCCGCCACCCGCGGCCTTGTGCTGCCCGCTGGGCGACGACACTTGCAGCTGGGACATTGTCTACTGCTCCGATGTGCTCTATGACGATGCAGTACATATCCCGCTGATGCAACTGCTGCAAAAACTTCAATTCAAAAAGGTGGTGTTCAGTTATAAAAAGCGGTACCCGGGACCGGAAAGGACATTTTTCCAGCTGCTGCACACTTGGTGCGACTTGCGCGTCGTCCCCGTTGCGAAAAAGGCAGAGGCCAGTGAGACGAATGGGGTGCATCTGCTGAACTGCACGGAGGCCATGACCAAGGCTGGCGGTGGGCTGTATATTGTGGAGGCAACTCCGCGCTCATGACGTTAGATGTGCGCTCTGTCCTTGTCGCGTTATCTCAAGCTCTGCGCACTGACACTGACGTCGCGCTATTGTATCGGCGGCAAATTCGAGCCGTGAACAGCCCATGGTATCTTGTACAAACTGTAAGATGAAGTGGAATGGAAATATATGAATATCAATTTTTTTATCTCAAATTATTTACATTATTTCCTGGTCGAGGTGGTGAGGCTGCTGCTCCAACGCCTCCTCGTGCTCGTGCTCGTGAATGAAGAGAATGTATAGGATGAAGATCAATGCACAATAGATGCAATAGCGGAAGTATCTGCTTCGCAGTTCCCTCTGGCTCTTGGCGCCCACGTTGAGAGCAAGTAAATTCTGCTGCTTCTTCTCCCGGCTTCCGGGTGCGCTGGCCCCACTCTTCTTCTCCTTCTCCTCCTCTTCTTTTACGTACGCTTGCACGTTCTTGGCCACATTTGTGGATACCAAGTCCAGGTACTCTGCCTTGGTCTTGCGAGGACCGTTGCGCGTATCCATTGCCTCGATTATCTTGAACACCTCATTAGAAACAGGCATTTCTACGCCATATCTCTTACCTGCAGCCACTAATTCCCCAAGTTGCGTGGCATTGACGGTGGTGCGACCTTCATTCGAATCCATTAACATGGGAGATGGCAGCTCCGGTGGCGGACAGATGCCGAAAATGCTTATTAAGGCAATAAATATCCATCCAGGCAAGCAGAGCCATAGCTCGAAGCGATGCGGAGATATCCACTGCGTGATGGTCAGCATTTCTGGAGCCCATCTCCCCCCACCTGCGGCTGATTTCAAGGACAGCAATGACTCTCGCATCATCGAGGCCAAGATCAGGCGGGCTCTCTTGTCCCAGATTGTCTCGTATATCGTACCCCCAGTCAGCATGTTGACACAGTGCAAGTTCTCCCACAGCAGTATTCCCCACGTATAAGGCGTCAGCACTTTTCTGTAATACACTTCCAGGCTCATGCACTCCATCAAATTGCACGGGCCCACGGCAATTGCCTCCTGTGCTTTCTCCAGCCGCTCGAAGATCATGATAGGGCACTGCACTGTGGGCACTAATGCGCCTGTCTTGGGGTGCGGTACCACTGCAAACCCGACTGCAGCTTCAATGACCGCCACATCCTTGCGGCTTGTGAAGGCACTCTTGATGTCGAGTGAGTTCTTGACTCCACGAGACATGACAAAGATCGTCACAGCAGTGTCCTTGTTCTGCCTCTTTTCGTCCAGGACTGTCAACATCTTCGCTTTGCACATCTTGACGTCTTGGCTATTGACCGTGACGATGACCACATGGCACTTGCCCAGCACGTCGAAGTGAGCATGTGTCACATCTGATTCTGGCACATCAATCTTCTTGCGATCCGAGCAGTAGCAGGGCATGTATGATATGCGTTTCATGCTACCAGATTGTAGTGAGCCAGGCATGCCATCAGGAGTCAATCCTATCATGTAAACATTGGCATATCCAGTGTTGACAAGCTGTCCACAGAGATACTGCGCCAGATACTTGCTCTCATTGCTCTCTTTTGTGGAATCCGAATAGATGATACCTACCCGAGGCCTGTTCTCCTTCGGAACGTATTCCTTTGGAGCCATGATGATGAAACCCACCTTCTCTTTTTCTAAGAACCTTACTCTTTTTCTTCCTCAAAATTTTGTCGGCCGAACTCAAAAAGCACAAGAAATGGAAAGTGGTTTTCTAAAGCATTTCTCCATATCACAGCTCTACAAATCACCAAGACACCAGTGTTGATTGTCAGCAAGTGTATCTAGAGTAATATGAGCGGTTTCAATTATTCCAAATGGGACAACATTGAGCTGAGTGACGACGAAGACGATCTTCACCCGAACATTGATAAGGAATCCTGGTTCCGCATGAAACACAGAAGTCGCATTGAGCGTGAGGAGCGTGAGGATGTGGAGGTCAAGCAAATCGAGAAGATTAATACCGAGGATGCTAATCGCTGTGCTATTATTGCTGCCAAACTGAAGGCCATCGAGAAGTACAAGGAGAAGGGTTCCGAAGCGGGTGACGAGGAGGACGATGCAGAGTTTGATGACGAAGAAGCCCTCAAAATGGAGTTTGCTGAGTTGAAATCCAACACAGCCATGCGCATGCAGCGCGTAGATGAGATCAAGGAGCGCCGAAAGTGGAACATTGACAACATCTGCACGACGACAGAAGAGAAGACTATTGTCAACAAGAAAGAGCCTGCTCCGTCTCTCAAGGCCGACGACTTCAAGCCCACAGGCATGACGGCTAAAGCCATGGAGGAGAACAAGGCTGAGAAGGCTGCCAAGGATGCCAGCAATGCAAAGGTAGCCGCTGCCCCTGCAGCCGTCGCAGCCAAGCCGACTGCAGTCGCCACCAAGGCTCCCATCAAGGGCCCCAAGGAGAACAGCGAGAAGGACGCCGTGCTATCCTACAATGACTACGTGTTGCAGCATGAGGCGTTGCTGGAAGAATACAGCGAGATTGCAGACATGGAGAAGACCAAGCAGTTCTTATTCAAGCACTGCCATGTGCTTTTACACGAGCACTCGCAGTCCTACATGCTGCTATCTTCGCTGGAAGACGAGATGAATGGCAAGCATCGCCGAATGAAACTCGTGTGCAGACAGTCGCAGATCCTGTCCCACATCCAAGAGCTGGGGGGCTCCATGCAACGCGACCCGCGCGACGTCGTGGTTCCCTTCTTCAGCCGTATCGATGAGAAAGAGTACTTCAAAGCATTCACAGAGCAAGTGGATCAGTTCATAAAGCGTATTAAAGAGCGCGCAGTTGTGAAGAGAAAGGAGATGGATGCAGAGCGAAGAGAAGACGCGGGAGAGGCCGCGCCGTTAGGGCCAGGCGGGCTAGATCCCTACGAGGTGCTCGATTCGCTCCCGGATGTGATGCGCAAGGCATTCGACAGCCAGGACGTCGGGCAGCTACAAGCAGTGCTCGGGGCCATGCCGACTGACGAGGCTAAGATGTGGATGAAGAAGTGTGTCGACTCCGGTCTGTGGTGCCCCGGTGGCGGCAACGACGCGGAAGGAGAGGGAGAGGGAGAGGGAGAGGGAGAGGAGGACGAGGAGGAGAAGGCGCAGCTGCGGGCCAAGCTGGAGAAAGAGATGGATCCGCTAGATTAGGAAACCCAAGTCAAGCTAGTAAAAGAAAGAAACTGTAGAGTAATTCCAATAAATTCCTTTAGTAACGTACGCTCTAAAAGAGTGCTTTCACTCTTGCACACACTATGTCTATCTCTACATCGTTCGGTACTTCTTGAGTCATTCTCATACTCTACGGACTGCAGAACCCTCGCAGCGTGTTCGATACGGCCGTGCCCAGGCGATTTATGTCATACCCGCCTTCCTGCACGAAAACAGTCGGAAGGCCACACTGTCTCAGTGCTGCACCGATGTGCACGTAGTCCTCCAGCTCTACTTCGAAGCCAGCTCCCGGCACTGCCACAGGGTCCCGCGTAAGTGTATCTACACCTAATGAAACTACCAGAGCTTGTGCGCCGAATGCCTTGGCTGCGTTAACAGCCTTTTGGAGAGCTGCTTTGTAGTCGACGTCCACATCCTCCAACGGAACGTCGGACCAGCGGGTGCCGCGCTGCATGGGCAAGCACAGAGTAGCTCCGATGGCTGCGGGATTTCCTGTACCGCCTACTTGGTCAGCGAACCCACAGTTGTAGGGGTATTCAATGTCGGGATCTGCGTGTATTGAGCACACGAAGATGCTTGGGTCGTCCCAAAACATTCCCACAGTGCCGTTCCCACAGTGATAGTCAACATCAATCACTGCAACTTTATCCACCCAAGCACGCTCACGACGAAGAGCATCAGCAATGACGGCTGCCTGGTTCACATAGCAGTATCCTGCCGCGCTAGCCCGTGCCGCGTGGTGGCCCGGGTGGGTCACGAGAGCATACGCGCCCGACGGGCTCCCCTGGACCAGCGGGAAAGCATCTATGACTGCGCGCACTACTGCCGCATCCGCTGCCAATGCGGGCACTAGTGTCGCAAAGATTGGAGCGCAAACATCCGTGACGTAATACGTGCATTGAGAGGTGACGGATTTGCCGGGTACAGCACTAGGATCGTTGGACTTGCCATTCCCTGGCACCATGGCTGGCACCTCGTCCCCCACCACGTGCGCCCCCTCATTCGCAAAGAACTCTGGGTCTCTGTGAGGGTTTGCTGACCAGCGGTCCCACGCTGACTCGAGAAAATCTATGTATTTGCTGTCGTGGACATGTCTGGCTTGCCCCAAAGAGCTGCTCTGCGGAAGAGGCACCATATTGATTTCTACCTGCAAGGCCGCATCATCAGTCAGCGCCTTGAGAATTTCATCTTTACGCTGCACAGGCTGGTTGACGCCGCACGAGTCGATGGCCAGCTCGCTCGCTCCGCGCTTCTCCTCCAGCAGGGCGGGCGTGGTGTACACCTGGAGCTTGATCTGGCTCTGCTGAATGAGCGCGGACATTGGCTGTTGAATTGAGATTGATGCAGAAATTGAAGTTCTTGGGTATTTAATTTCTAGCTGATGCAAGCTTTAGCGCAATCTGCCTGTGTCAAAGAGGTTTGGCACGGATTCCGTGCCGCACGTCCGACGCCACGTGCGGGAATCTTTGGGAGTCGAAATTTTGATATTTCTCCTTGGCCTTGAGACTTCCTGGAGCCATGTCAACAGCAGAGGAGAATTTAAGAGCTGTCCTGCAAAGTGGAAATGCAGATGATTTCGTGAAATGTATCAAAGACATGTATGGCGCGGAGGTAGGGGATGAGACCGTGCAGCTGAACAAATTGCGTGATCTGCTCACAGATAGTATCAAGACGGTCAACAATCTAATTCTCGGACATGCCCAAGCAGCAGTATCTGATATAGCTGGCGATCTGGGTGGAGAAGTGTTTTTAGAATTACCTGATACTCAATTCTTCGAACCGCGAGGAAGATTCAAGACGACCATGAGCAGCGCGGGTCTGCTGCTGGAAGGCAAGAGCGCGTCGTGTTTCATCACCTGGGATAACATCACGCACGCAGTCACCTTCCCCGCGTATCAGACGACGAAGAAGGAGGGAGAGGACCTGGTGGCCATCCGCATCGAACCAGGCACAGTCAAGTACAATGGCAAGGATCTCAAGTATCTGCTGTGGAACCTCGGCAAATCCCTCGGAAAACCTGTCAAGTGCACGAATGAGGCGTGCCCGGTAGACGGCACTGAGAGCGTGGTGGTGACTGCTCTGTTGGAGCATTTATGGCGCAAAGGCTTGACCAGACCCCGACTGGAGCTGTTCCAAACCATTGCCGCCAAGGATGCCAAGCCCTACTTGCGCTGCTATAAGGGCACGCAAGAAGGTGCAATCTACCCACTGGAGTGCGGCGTGGTTTTCATCAAGCCCACACTTTTTCTTCCAGCGGAAAACATCGCTTCATTGACGGCAGGGCGCGGAGGGGGGTCCGGCCAAACGCGCTATGTGGATTTGGTTATCGAGACAGCTGACGACGCCATGCACGAATTCACAAACATAGAGAGGGAGCAGCTGCCTGCCTTGCAGGGGTATGTCAAGGGCTATCTGGAGATGCGTAAGAAGGCCGAGGAAGAGGCAGAGAGAGCCCGCAAGGCAGCCAATGGGGAGGAAATGGATGAGGAAGACAGCGACGAGGATGACGATGACTTCGACCCGGACGCAGACAGTGACAGTGACGAGGACGGCTTCAGCGGCAGTGACGACAGCGATGAAAGTGATGACAGCGATGCTGACAGTGATGCTTCTGGAGGGGACACTGAAAGCGACAAGGAGGAGGAGAAGGGGCCCTCGCCAGTGAAAGTGAAAAAGGAGCAGAAGCAGAAGCAGAAGCAGCAGAGGAGCTCCAGCGCTACGGATACAGGTGCGAGCCCAACGAAGGAGAAGAAGCAGCGCCCGGCCCCAGTCAGAATCGACAAGAAGGAGAAGAAAGAGACTGCGCCCGTGGCTGCTGCGACGGCAGAAGAAGATGAGGCAGACGCTATGATGCGCGCGGCATACCAATCCACCTTCAACGCGCCGAAAGCGGCGGTGAAGCGGGAGCGGGAAGAGGTGAAGGCAATGGATGAGGGGGAGAATAAGCTGAGCAGAACCAGCGAGTCGAATGAAAATAAGAGCCCGCAAATGCATTTGACTGGTATCCAGGAAAACATATGAGAGGGGTACATGTATGATAAAAGCATATTAGTAACAACAAAAAACACGACGTTGCACATATCACTTTCTGAATGCCGCAGCGAGCGCTTGGCTCACATCCGCCAACAAGTCGTCGATATGCTCGATGCCAATGGACAAGCGGATAAGATTGTCACTGATACCTAACTTATCACGCTCTTCCGCCGGCACGGAGGCGTGCGTCATGACCGCAGGGCACTCCGCCAAACTCTCCACCGCCCCCAAGCTCTCCGCCAACGTCAACAACTTGAGCGATTTCAGAAACTTACCGCTTTCGACAATGCCGCCCTTGATGAAGAATGTGACCATGGCTCCGAAACCGCGCATCTGAAGGGAAGAGAGGGGGGGGGTTAGTATATGATACATGTCAATACCCATGTACACACACACAGGCACAGACACGCACACAGATACCCGTACCTGCACTTTGGCAATCTCGTGGCTCGGGTGCGACTTGAGGCCCGGATAGTTCACCTGAGTCACATAACTAGGAGTGTTCTCAAGAAATGTGGCGATTGCCATGGCGTTTTTTTGTGCGCACTCCATGCGGACGTGCAGAGTTTTGAGCCCGCGTAAGGCCATGTAGCAGTCGAACGGTGACGGGGTCCCTCCCATCGTGTTTTGGTAGAAGCGCATCTCATCGTATATGGTCTCATTGTTGGTCACCGCACAGCCCATCACTACATCCGAATGGCCTCCGATGTACTTGGTCACGCTGTGCATGACGATGTCTGCGCCCAGCGTCAATGGGTTCTGTAAATACGGAGATGCAAACGTATTGTCCACGCAGACGAAAGTGCTGCCATTTGCAGCATGCACACCGGCAGCAATAGCTTTAATGTCACTAATTTTCACGGAAGGATTTGTGGGAGTTTCCATCCACACTAATTTGGTGTTCTTCTGCACTGCTCGCGCAACTGCCTTGGCGTCAGACATGTCCACGAAGGAAAACGCGATGTCCATCTTGGGTGCGAGAATTCGTCTGAACATGCGCTGAGAACCTCCATAGACATCGTCGATGCAGATCACATGGTCGCCTGGACTGAGAATGCTGGTGATGCATGCAGTCGCCGCGTTGCCAGATGCAAAGGCCAATGCGAAAGCTCCTTTTTCACAGGCCGCCATTGCCCTCTCGAAGGCACCACGAGTCGGGTTGCCAGTACGCTGATATTCATAGCCATGACCAAAGCTGCTGGGATCACCAACCCCTGCGTGAGTTCCCAGTTCGTGTTGAGCAAAGGTAGTGGCCAAAGATATGTTTGCCACGACTGCCCCAGTTTGAGCGTCTGGCTCACTGCCAACATGAATAGCTGCAGTCTCGAAATTGGCATATTGTGCAAACCCGCTCATGATCAAGTTTGCAAAGAGAAAGCTGAAGGAAGGAAGTGGAGAGCTATATGGATGCGAACTTGATCTCATTGTCTGGGAAGATTTTGTTTGTCGGAATCGGTCGGAGTGATAGCCCGGGCGAGGTGCTTAAAGACGACTTTTTGTTGACGTATCGAAACCTAACGAGGTACAAAGGAGAGTTCATGCATATAACAACCAACCCTTGCCGAAAAATCGAATTCGAGTGCGTAAACCTGTGTGATCCACAGCCTTTGCGTCATGGTCCACGACAGTGTTCACATCTACTCCTTCCTCAATGAGCGAAGTGCAGATCTGCAGAGGGTCAGCAAGGTACTCGCCACTGCTGCAGCAAATGACTCCAAAAGAGGCTCGAGTGGGGAGTCCACGAAAGGAGGAGCCGCAGGAGGAGGAGAAGGCGCAGCCCCTGCGACCGCAGCAGCAACAGAACTGAGTGGCATCTCCAACACATCTGCCCCATACAGACGTACGGGGTCCTATCGACCATACCGCACGCCCCGTCGCGTCAAGCTGCAGCGGTTTCAGCTGAAAAGAAGAAGAGAGGAGGACGTGGCGGCAGCTGCAAGCAAACGCGAGGAGCTAGGGCAGCCTTGTGCAAAGAAGCAAAAAAGGGTTGCTCAACCGCTATCTCGCAAGCAGAAGCGCGGGCTCATGGTCAAGCAAGGGCGGCCAGACTGGCTAGCGACGCATGTGTGGCATGCAAAACGCATGTGCATGAGTGCAGAGTTCGGCGTCGAAATGGCTGCCTATCACCGCAGCAGGGGCATCACGCGCAAACTGTCTGAGGCACTAGCCACTCGTGCGGTGGTGCATGATAGCTCTTATCTGAAGCCGATTGAGCTGCGGGGCACGGCTCTGGCGCTAGCGGCGCTGCTGCGGAGAATGACGGACGCGGAATGCGACATACTCGTAGATGCACGGGAAGAGGAAGAGGAGGAAGAGGAGGAAGATAGGAGCAAAAACAGCAGTCAAGTTGCAGGGGAACAGCAGTCAATGCGTGAAGTATATGTCATGCTGTACCGCCAGGACTGCTTTCCCGAGGGCTGCCTGGGTCCCTGCACTCTCTCTCTGGTCCCCACCGCAGGCAGAGACGTGGTGGGCAAGGGCAAGGGCAAGGACAAGGGGGGAGAGGAAACATGTGTGTGGCTGTGGCTGCACCCCTGCATATATAGCCTTGTCTTTTCTGAGTTGAAAGCTACCG
>JACKZZ010008355.1_pt1 | contig 10507 bp, 8 predicted proteins | sample 8027871 | NCBI WGS metagenome assembly JACKZZ01 (sample SAMN15724774, study PRJNA655200) | protist metagenome | isolation source: fluorescence activated cell sorting (FACS) single amplified genomes of... | place: USA: West Boothbay Harbor, Gulf of Maine | collected 2000-07-19
TTTGTACCGGATAAGAACGTTTTCAGCGGTGATTTTTGTTGGCTGGTTCGCCAGCTGCGGCTCCGCGGGTCCGTTTCCGGCAGGGACAGCTGCGGATGAAGAGGAGGCGGACGACATGGTGCACGTTGTTTCTTCGGAAAATTTACTTTTTCTTCTAGCGGCTTTGAATATAACAAACACAAATGAATGCTTTCTTGGGGGTACGAACACGATAATATTTGAAATGCCTTTAGTGAAAAAACAATTAGATCAAAACGGAAGATGAAGTCTGTCGGAAAGGAGTGACATGTCGGTCGAGGACTCCCTCTTCTAACTAGAGTCGAGGAACCAATACAATCAAGGAAGGGGATCTCTCCAATTATACGAGAAAGATCTCTCATCACCCTGACCATTTGCACTGTCACAGCCTAGCACAAGCGGAAGCGACACAGAGTGACTGCTTAACTCCTTCTGCGTCGAACAAAAATGCGCCGCTTTTGTTGCTTTTTCGACTCGCTCTCGATTGCAGCCGAATCAACAGTCTCGTAAATAGGCTACGACAATCGAAAGATTTGTGTTGCAGCAAAAAATGCGACCATCCTCTGTTTTTCGGAGGAGGCGAAAAAAGGACTTGATTCTTATTGTAGTACGCGTTTTATTCTTTTCGCTTCGTAATCGTGCTCCTGCCAACTAGCGGGAAAACTTTCAAATTCAAAAACGAGGTCTGGATCGGCACATCATATTCACGGTGCGTTTTTCCATTTTGCATAACCGAAAATTTCGGGGGAACGCAGTAAGATCTGCAGTCACCTGTTCCTGCTGCGCGCGACTATTATTACACGATCTGTCCTCAACCTCATCCAACCAGTCTCACTACAATTCCAGCTTTCCGCACGACGACCGGGTCGTGAGGTAACACTAGCACCTCTTCTGCTACATGCTCAAATATCCTCGAAGTGCCCCACGTGCAAGGTAAAGGGCAGCGCCCTGCCGTTCTGATCGTGTCGCCGGCCCTCGCGGAGTCGCAAGGTAAACCCGCGCGCGCGCGCCTGGTCTTGCAAGGTTTGCACCAAGCAGTGCCGGTTCGATCGCAATCGCAAATCGAGACCATCCAGCCCGAACGCCGGATGCACACCCCGCACCTGCGCGGGCGTGAGTGGGTAGGGCCGACCGTCCGGCAATTTCGGCGCATTCTCCATCACCGCTGCAGTGACATCGAGCGAAGGGATGCAGTACGCCGCGCAGTCGGTCTCTAGACGCTGCACCAAGTAGTCGACCACCTTTTTCCCCGTCCGAGCGAGGGTCTCTTCGAAGACCGCAAAGACCGGGCCGGGGTTCGCCATAACCTGGCCCGCAATGCCCACGGGGTTGACGTATCAAAAGGATAAATCCCCACTCCCCATAGATATCAAAAACATCAAAACACCTGACGCTAGACGTGCGCACCCAGCTGAGGGCTGTCCTGTTGTAAGGCACTACAGCCACTCTCGGGCTGTTTGGGACCGTCATGGCTTGGCCGTTTCGCATGGGACGCGCCTGCTCTGCAGAAGCAGGCCCAGCAGCGTGCCAAATCGCCTCCATAATGCGGCGCATACCTCGGCACTTGCCTGCTTGCAAGACACAAATAGCCTCAAAAATTTTCAGAAGGGTCCCTTTTCAACATGGGAAGGTGGGACTTTTCCTCACAATATGAGGTCCTCGTGGCCCTGCATGTGGTTCTCCCCGATGTGCAGCTCCACATTCACCGGCGGTTAGAGTATGAGAACGTAGAACTTCCTCGCACGCCCACCTCCTACTCATTTTTCGTGTCATGCGAAATACCAAATCTAGGTGATGTTGCATTGCGCTCGCTGCTTGCATGCAAACTTCCGCGGTCCCCCGCAGCACGACTCCAGTCTTTGTGCCAAAAGATTTGTCACGCAGATTGGCCGCTATTCTTGCCCTCGTCTATTCTGTTGCTATCCTGCGTGCTCTTCAAATGAAGTGGAGGGGGGATCGATGAAGAGATGCACTCTCGTATGTAGTTCCTGTCCGTCATAGGCCGTCTGAATGATTTGATCCTCGTTGAGCAACTGGTCGTCCGGTCCCGATACGGCGAAACCTTGCTTTATGCAAGAAAAAACGTGTCCAAGTGTAACCTTGTGTTGTGGACGATGCAAGGCAGTGACAGTTGGCAAGCTGGACAAGATGAACATGCAGCACAGAAAAAAAAAGATCTCTGCTACGCGTTTTCAGTTTCATCTCGCAGGCACGCATGACAGGTAGTTTTCGCTTTCATGCAAAGTGGTAATCTGGCTTCTCATCCAAAAGAAGTGGTTACAGCAAAGCAGAAGTTTTTTTTCTATGGATATGTTTCATCAGCAGCAACGCGACCACGTTCAACCGCGGCCGCTCGCCGCACCGCAAGCCCGGCGCCGCGTCCGCTACGGCCTGCGTGATAACGAACCGGTTGGAATTGCCCCGCAACGCCGCCCCGCGAACCTTGCCCATGTAGTAGTCGAAAACAGTTTTGTAGTCCTTGGACAGCTCGGCCTGGGCCAAGTCAGTGAACCTCCCCAGCGTGAGCCACGGGGGGTGATGTGCGCCTTTTTTGTTACCGCTGCAGACGACCTCGTGGGTTTCCTCCGCGGGCAGGAAAGCTAAGATGGCCGATCGAATTTCTGGCGGGAGGGGGGGTCGCTGGGAGCGCGGAACTTTGCGCGTGCACAGCGCATACCAAATATTGACCTGCGGATGAGTTGTTTTGAGCACTAGGACGAGGAACGCGGCGTCGGGGGTCAGTAATTATGGTGCAAAAGAAACTTTGTGAGCAAGAAAGGAAACTTCACTTGATGAAGGTTAAAGATAATTCATGAACAACATATGTGTATCCTACCTGCGAACTCCTCACATTCCTCAGCACCGCGTCGTCGAGATTTTCCAACTTCTTTTCCAACCTCTCCTTCTCGAACTCCTGAGCTTTTTGCAACCATTTGTCGTAACTCCCGCCCCGGAACCGGACCAGCACATTATCGGCGGTGATTTTTGGCAAGGGCAGGGTGCTGGAACTCGAAGCAGATTCATCATATGCCGCCGGTTCTGCTCCTATTGACGATTTTTCGGAAACCACGCCGAGAAGGTCGGGGGCTGCTGTGGGACGGCGAGATGAAGAAGACGACAAGGCGGCCATTTGCTTGCAGAAAGGATGTAGGTGTAAGCACGACAATAGTGGCACAGGGGCGGGTCTACTATCGTTTTGTCACTAAGCAAGTAGACTACTTACAACAAGTGGCAATCGCTTAAACTCACTGTCAAGAGAAGCCTAAGTAGCCTCGGGCGGATCGAAGCCCGCGGGACATGAAATACAATTTTAGCAGAACCGAGGAGGATTCGTTCTCGCCGGCAGTTTGCTGTGGTGACCGATCATGACGCGGGTACGAAAGGCCAGAGCCTATTAGCATCCACAGGCACCGATCTCCACCGACTCGCAGATAAAACCGAAAAGTGATAATTGAGGCAGAGGATATGCAGCGCTCGTATGTACGTGAGGGAAGACCTACTTACCGAATCATCACATTGTAACTCAATGCAAAACAGCCCCTGCGTTCACGTGCGCAGGAACGGCCCTACGCCGATGCTGCGTTTCGATTTCCTATGTGCTACTACCGATACTTCAAAACCGAAAGGTAACACTGGGAACAGGCTGCTCGCTATGGCTTCGATCTAGAATAGAAATAGAACAACACAGTAGCAACAGGAGAGGCGCCATTACTGATAATGTGGTAGCTCCTCGCTTTGCAACTGCATTTCGTCTGATGGCAGTTCTTTCCATACTGCTGCGAGTGCATGTGCAAGCAAGCGATTTATTGGCTGGACTCGTAGATATTGCGCTAGTTGATATTGCCTCAGTCTTCCTCGACCTCTGCCTCCTCTTCCTCCTCACCGGAAGGCTCGTCTTCGCCATAAAAAAAATAACCGACCCGCATGGTGAAAGGCAGTGGCTCACCGTTGGAATACCAGTCGCGGCCCCGCTCGCGGAACCGCAATTTGAACCCGTCCGTTTCGCTCCTGTGCATCAATTGATCAAGCAGCCCGCCGCGGGGGAGTGCAGGATGGAGCGCCTTCATCTGAGCCGGATTCAACGGCACGTGCTCACCGCTAGGTAGTTTCGGCGCTTCTGCCATCATCTCGGGTGTGACTACGATCTCGGCAACACCCTTAGCAGCAGCCTTTCCTAGACGATCTATCAGATAATCCGCAACCTCCTTGATCCCGTTCTCTACGGTGTTGGTGAACGACTTCCAGGCGCTACCTCTACTATATCCCAATACTTCCCCTACACCCGCATTTTGGCCGCCTGTTCCCTGCACAGCATGGCGCGCAACGGTGTTGGCATCTTTATCAGCATGGCCAAAGTTCCCCTGGCTGAGGTCAATTCGAAGCGGAAGGGAAAGATCTCCAAATCTTCTGTTCCGCACGTCGAATCGAGAGATTCGCTCGCCATCTGCCCGGGATATGGCAAAGTCCTTCCGGCAGAGCATGGCAACGACGATATCTATGCGTGGTCGGTCCCCGTTTGTCAAAGCCGGCACCGAGTGCGCCACCTCCTCGGTGATCAGAAACTCGTCGAACTTTCCTGCTTTTGCCGCGTTATGGATCTTGTCAAGGTAACAGCACAACACCGTCTCGTAATCCTTGTTGATCCGTTGATCCGCAACTGGACACAATGTTTGCCATTTGATCGAGCCAATGTTCGTACTCGCACCTGCTAGATCTAAAGCCACCTGCTCGTTCATGAACTGAATCACCAACCTCCGGATCGGTTCCGGAAGCGCGGGCCGCGTTGCAGCCTTCAGGTGTCTTGTGGCAAGCACATACCAGATGTTCACCTTTTTTCGATTTCAGTTTGGCGGATTCTGCTGCTTCGCATTTCATTCGAGTTCAAGAAACCAAGCACCATAGACCTAGACTACAACTATTCAGTCCACATTACCTGACTCGCCAACATTTTACTGACCGTTCGCTGGTCCATTTTCCGCAGGCGCCCTTCCATCAGCTCCCTATCGAGGTCCGCGATCTTCTGCCCCCATTTTTCATAACTCCCCTTGTATCGGATAAGAACGTTTTCAGCGGTGATTTTTGTTGGCTGGTTGTTCACCTGCAGCGGGTCCGGGGGTCCATTTCCCGACGGGCCAGCTGCGGATGAAGAGGAGGCGGAGGACATGACGTTATAATGTCGTCGGAAATTTACTTCTATTTTCGATCAACTGTCTTCAGGATATCGGTATGATGTGAGACCGCTACTCCGTTCTTGCGATGTGCGAATACGAGCTATCTATTGAAAAATTGAAATTGATGTGTGAAAATTTGGGTTTATAATTGATACCACTCCTACATCGTATCATGGTCCGTCGCTGTTTTTTTTTCCATCCAATTATCGCTCTAATCCGGTTCATGCTTTGTTATAAATGATACAACTCAAGGATCTCCAATTAAGATCGCAACAAAGACACTACATTCTCCTCTACGCAGCGTACACAGTAATGGTATCATGCCGCTTTGCCGAGGATAGTTGTTTCCGCTCCTTTACGTATCTAAAACAGCAAGAGATACTTCCACCACTTGAGAAATCTAGATAAAGAAGTGACCTGATTTGCACGAAGACGGGTTGGAGTAAACGACAAACCCCTAATCGCGAACAAACGACATGGCAATACGATTTTACGTTGAACTTTTTGGTCCCCGCATCTCCGAGCGCAACAGGAGCATACAGTTTATTTCATTAGGCACTTTAATATTTCTCAAACAAGCCGGTGATCTGCATCTACTCCGTGCTTTTAGTGCCGTGATAGTGTATTGCACTCGTTTACCCTACTCGTCCTCCTCTTGTGCTTCCTCCCCCTCTTCCTCGTCAGAGCTCTGATCATCGTGCGGAAAATAGCCGACCTGCAGCGTGAACGGGAGCGGTTCGCCACCGGATGTCCAGTTCCGACCGTCGCGGTACCGTATCGTGAAGCCGTAGGTGTCCTCACGGAGCGTCAATTCCCACAGCACACCAACACGCGCGAGATTCCGGTGCAGGGCCTTCGTTTGTTCTGGGGTCAGCGGAGCGTCCTTGCCACTAGGCAACTTCGGCGCCTGCGCCATTATCTCGGGAGTCACCACGAGCTTGGGTTCGCCCTCGGCCGCGGATTTGGTGAGCAGCGTCACCAGATAATCGGCAACTTGTGCCCTTGTCGTGTCAACGGCTGCAGAAAACGCCTTCCACGCCGCGCCTCCACCCTCTTGTTCTCTCCCCATCGCGAATTGGAGGCCTGCCGTGCCTGATGACTCCACGGCAGCATGGGCAATGGTGGCTGCGTTTCTATCCGCATGTCCGAACGCGCCACAACTGAGATCAATACGAAGCGGAAGAGAAACATCGCCGATATCGATCCCATTTAATCCTGACCGTATCAGCGTACCGTCTTGCCGTCGGAGGGAGAATCCTTTCTGAACAAGCATGCTAGCGATGATGTCCATTCGTGGTCGGTCCCCGTTTGTTAATGCAGGAACGGAATTCGCCACTTCTTCGGTGATCAGAAAGTTGTCGAATCTCCCCGCTTTGGCCGCACTCTGGATCTTTTCCGAGTAAGACCGGAGCACTGCCGAGTAATCCCCGGTGAACCGTTCCAGCGCAATGGGAACTAATGTGCTCCACGTAACCGCATCAGGGTTGACGCCCGCGCCCCGTAGCTTCATAAGCGGCCTTCCGTCTTCACTCCCCCGAATAAACTGAATCACCAGTCGCCGAATAGGTTCCGGAAGTGCGGGCCGCACAGAAATCTTCAGGTGCCTCGTCGCAAGAACATACCAGATGTTTACCTTTTTTGTATTTTTCTCGGTCTTCTTGGACCACGTAAGTAGAACTAACTTCAACGGACGGGAGCAAAACAAAACTTTCGCCAAATTAAAGGCGCGAAGATGACAGAACAATATACTTATTGCAGCGACATCATACCTGACTCGCCAGCATTTTGTTAACCGTTCGCTGATCGAGGTTCCGTAAGCGCCCTTCGAGCAGATCGCGGTCCAGGTCGGCAATTTTTTGGCTCCATTTTTCATAACTCCCCTTGTACCGGATAAGAACATTTTCTGCGGTAATTTTTGTTGGCTGGTTAGCCAACTGCGGATCCGCGGGTCCGTTTCCGGGCGGCCCAGCTGCGGACGAAGAGGAGGGGGCGGAGGACATGGTGTACTGCGTTTCTTCAGCAAATTTACTTTTTCTATCGGATAAGTTGAATACTTATGACAAAAGAATGCTTTCTTTAGGGCGGTGGGTGGACTATTTCTGAAAGTCGTTGATGTCGTGAAAAATCGACTGAAAATTTTCTATTACGTTTAAGTCTTGATACACAGTTGCTTACATCGTTGTTTATTTGGCATATCCCGACCTCGGTTTGCTGAAATCATACAACTCTAGGAAATCAAATCAACTACGCCCCAACACAGCTCACACATGATATTTGCCTCTTTATCTCGCCCTTTGCACAGTGATTTCGTTATCTTCCTGATTTGCTGACTTTTCTCCGCAACTGTCTCGGGGAGGGCGAGACGCAAAGTTGCTGTAAGGATCGTCTCTTCTATCTGAAACTAGTACTGCAAAGACCTGGAAGTACAAAGTTCATTCACGTGAACGAAGCTGGGGAGCAGATCCAGATCGCGACTCCTCCATCCCGAAAAAAGAAGACGGATATGCGGCACGAGGTGGCGCCACGTGTGTTCTGACAGCCCAGCACAACACCAGAGAGTCTCCATGCTTTGAAGCATGTCTGCGTAAGTCATTATAGTACGATACTGTTCGCGTTTCACGTGCATTTCCTTAATGTGTAGAATCCTGTATACAGTTCTCCCACTTATTCACAGATGGTCCGACTACTCGTTGTCAGCCTCATCTTGTTGATCCTCATCTTCCTCGTCGCCCTCTTCGTCTTGGTGAAAGATGTCATCGCGATCTTTCTCATCATGGTAACCCACTTCCAGCGTAAAAGGAAGCGCCGGGTCATCGCCATCCCACCGATCGCGCGGCTCCTCTCCCCCCGGATAACGAATGAAAAATCCATCCTTTTGTTGCCGGATGACCAGATGTAACAGGAGACAGTCGAAAAGTTGCCCGTGGAGTGCTTTCGCCTGCGTGAATGTCAAGGGGACACTCTCACCGCTTGGCAACTTAGGCGCTTGAGCCATCACTTCCTCCGTGACCTCGAGTTTCGGAATACCCCTTTCTGCGGACGCAGCTAACAGCTTTACTAAGTAGTCCGACGCGTTTTGCAATGAGGTTTTAAAAACCTTTTCGAACGACCGCCACAGTGGAGCGTCGCAGAGTCGCGGTCGTTTTGCGTTCGGACCCCCGTACGGCTGGCCCGTGACTTCTCGTGCGACTGAATCTGCATCCCGATCTGCATGACTCCACATCCCCTTTCCGAGATGCACCGTTAGGGGCAAAGTCAGATCACCGAAACCTTCGCCTGCGGCAGGGAGAAAGAGGCGCTCCCCGTTTTCCCTGTAGACGGAAAAAAGCTTGCGTACCAGCATGGCGACAATGATGTCCATTCGCGGCCGGTCGCCATTGGCCAGGGCAGGAGCAGCGTTCGCAACGTCATCGGTGATTCGCAGCTCGGTAAAATCACCGACCTTCGCGCCGGCGCGAATTTTCCCGATGTAGTACTCCAACACCGTGGCGTAATCCTCGCAATTGCGGGCCCAGGCCGTGCGCATCAGACCGTAGAACAGGTCCTGGTTGTCGTCCCGGTAGAATTCTGCAATTACTTCTGCGTAGTCGCCTTGGGTGAACTGCATGATCAAGTGCCGGACCCCTTCCGGGAAAGGCGGACGATTCCCTGGCCCGATGTTCCGCGATGCAAGGACGTACCAAATGTTGACCTGGATTTTCCAAGCTGACCATACATGCTGCTCTGCACGAGAATTCTTCATCCTAGGTAGATCTTCGTCCTGCTGAACTGAGGAAAGCTCTAAAAACAGCCTGGGCTGCGATACAAACTCAGCGGCACCACGAAACTTGGACTTAACACTTCTAGTAAACGAAAATCACAACACCGCACCTGGCTGGCCAGCATCTTGCTCACTGTCCCTTTTTCCAGGTTCCGCGTTTTTGCATCCAAAATCTCGCGATCCAGATCCGCTATTTTTCTCCCCCACTTTTCGAAGGTTCCTTTATAACGAACTAGGACATTATCAGCAGTGATTTTTGGAGGTTGATTTTGCTGGACGGCATCATGGGCCTTCGCCTTCGCGTTTCCCGTGCTGGGCGCTGAAGACGAGGAAGAAGAGTCGCCCCTGGACATGGTTATATACTTTTTGCAGCTTTCCTGCCTCTCACTAGGTTTTTTTGAAAAAACTGCCTGCTTCACCGAACAGAATGACATAAAAGACCAACGCCCTATACGCGGAATTTTTTTCTTCGGTATTTTTTTTTCTCGACATCGCAACGATGATCATTAAAATCAATATTATGATGAGTGGAGTTATAATTATGAGTCATACTACGCGTCGCCGTCTCGCTATCGCTTGTGATTTTCATTATTTTACTTTTTCTGTTGCGCAAGAATAAACTCTCTCTTTGCTTTTTCTCTGTTCCTTTTTTAAGTGCGAGAACGGCGCGCTTTTTATACACGCGTCACCTAAATTGCTGCTCGTCAATCTACTTGTACAAATTCCGCTCGGAAAATTCCGTTTTTCGATGTATCGCATGCACTGGTAAACTGAAACCTTCATCTTTAGCTCGTCCGTGGCGAACACTAGATGCTCTCACTCGAGGATGGGCAAAAAAAAGAAAACAAAACTCCTTTTGCTTCATTCTCATCGTACACAGAACCAGATTCCTCCATCGTTCAATGGGAGGAAACGGAAAGTTTGTTCGTTGGTAAGTAGTTAATCAACTTGAACGCCTTCACTCGGTGCTTGAAGACCATGTGGAAACTTTTCATTCCGAATTCATCATTACCAAAGCGGTCTTCCTGCTTCACTTTCGTTGTCGATAAGGCCGCAAGGTTACAGGTCGCCGGGTACACCTTTTCATTTTCAGCTGGGATACAGAGTGAACGGATAATAAAGGGTAGAGCTCATATGAGAGCGGGAGGCATGACTCCGTACCACTTCTCATCTGCCAGAACTAGTGTGCTGCTCTCCTTCCTGCCGCAGATTTACCTACTTTGCTTTATTGCAACTGAGAATGACCAGAAAAAAGCTAAGGCCGCACTCCTTGTTAAAGTCTGATGACAGACAGATAAAACTCACAGTCTCTACCGTTTCCAAAACAAAGCTCTGTCATTTTTTGAAGCTCTTGCTCTATCTTTGTTTCCCACTAGGAGCCCAGAGGTGCGCCTATCGTCACAAATGCGAGAACTTCACATCCTGCTCTCCAGCGGTGGAGTAATTTGCCCACGGTCCGCCAGCATTCGCGTAGTAATCTACTTCGGGCCAGTAGCGCGAAAGGCTGTTGGCGTCGTCTTTTATTCTTGCTGCACTTTGCTTGTTCCCGGTATCTGTG
>JACKZZ010012200.1_pt1 | contig 10507 bp, 10 predicted proteins | sample 8027871 | NCBI WGS metagenome assembly JACKZZ01 (sample SAMN15724774, study PRJNA655200) | protist metagenome | isolation source: fluorescence activated cell sorting (FACS) single amplified genomes of... | place: USA: West Boothbay Harbor, Gulf of Maine | collected 2000-07-19
CATACCTTGATACCTTGTGTATGTGATTTCTGTGACGCCCTGCTGAATAGCACTGCTGGGTTAGCTTACATTGGCGTAGTGAATCTCGTGCAAATTCATTGAAAATTCACTAGAAATGCATCCTTTCAAACATATCAAGTGATCATTGTTCACCAAATTGTTAGTATTTACATTTCTGCTGAGGAAATTCATTTAGATATCATCAATTACATCAATAAATCTCCAAAACTGTGTTTCCCGTGAAGTACCCCAGTAGTCACTGCTCCTCGAGATTCATGTTCTGAATATAATCGGTATTCATAGGTTCTTAGATATTTAATTAATTGGTATAAACACTGTAATGTATATATGAAGTCTATAAGCATATTTTAGTAAACTCTATTGGTGATATAATCACTTCAAATGGCACATATTTATCGAAACTATTTGGTTTCTACGTATGGTGTGTACGGCCAGAAACCAGAAGACCAGTTCATGTATTGAAGCTGTTTTATATATTCATTGAAGTATATATCATTGGAATAAGGAAAGGGTATTGATTGCAATTAGTTGTAATGAAATGTCTTCTTTCACCAAGATGTCGACATAAAGCGATTGAATCTCAATCATCCTACTAGTGATTTCATGAGATTCTGCAATTTTTACGTAAATTGCATTGTTTCATGATGTTACAATCACATGAATGTGATGTAAACTTAGTTAAATAGTGATGTAGATGTGTATACCATATATTGATTTCAATCTACATTAAGTGAAATGCAATTTTATGCATCTTCGCAACAAGCAATACTAAGAAGCTACCCAATCAACAGAAAAATTGAGGGCGACAATGAAATACATGAATAATATGAAGTTGGAAGCAAATAATTAACTTACATTTAACATATCACTCCTTCACTTTTTCTTTCTGTGAACATATATATGTAGCAAAGTACTCAAGTGAGACAGCCAACATCAGCAAAGCAGCAAGTTCTTCTATCAAGTGAATTATGAAATTTGGGAAAACGATTAAAACAGCACAGGATAACTGTACAGTGTTTAAAGAAGAATGGATGGATTATAAGCATTTGAAAAAACTGATACGCGACATTACAGAAGGTTTGTGTTTTTACCGTTCTTCTCTCCTGTTGTTGATGATCCATGTACTACTATGCTATGTCCCGTCATGTGTTGGAGTAACAGAGGTTTTGATGAGGGAAATTCAAGATTATTATTTCCTATTTCTCTTGACTTTGTATTATACTTTACTTATCCAATTTATATGCATATATAGCCAATGGTGGTAAAATATTAGTTGAATCTACTGGTTCCTCCAATAATACGAATGTCAAGGAAGGAGGAGAGGCAAGCACCACTACGATAGGTACACATTCACCCCATCTCATCCTGGCCTGAATATAACACACTAGTTCCTAGAGCTACTTATTCTCTCCATCAAAACCATTTCATTCAAATTCATCATTTCTGTTGTTGCCTGCGTGTAAATGATAGGGAAATGTCCAGAGGAACGTATTTTCTTCCAAGCCCTACGTAAGGAACTGGTGAAAACCGATACCGCGTATACGACCATGGCAAATCGATTGTTCAATAAAGTTGTGCAGTTCATTGGAAGGATTCCATCTCAATTGATGGTGGATGCTCCACTTGAGTTAAAAGGTAATTTATGTGGTTGGGTGTTTTCTCTAAAACCTCCCTCCCCCCTTCGTTCCCTCTCTCTCAAGCGTCGTAATATGTTGATAAATACTTTTGGTGATACTTCATTTGGGTATTTTGACTTTATCACTTATTCTCTTATAAATTGTAGAAATGTTGTTAAAAGAAATGCCGTCATCAACAGCGGCAGTCACGAAGACCACAACGACAGCATCGACGGGAACAACAGTCTCTGAGGAGAAAGGGGAAACGGCGCCATCCATGCTCCCACCAATAGCACAGGTAAAAATATCCAGGTCACATTACATGACACCACCACATATACATTGTTCAAACTCTTAGATTGCAGTGATTGAAGCATGTAGTCTGAATGGTCGTTATACCCTACTTGTGAGCTATCTGGTGTAGCAGCCTCAGAGCCACACGTTCACACACCGATCTTCATGCTGAAACTACATTGATTGTCTAGCTATTCACAATTATGTAACCACAACTGTTCACTGAAATGAATTGAAATAATTTACATTTTACCTCTTTCTATCTCTCTATATATATATATATATGCAGTCGAAAATTCTTAAATTAATCACCGAGTGTTCGAAGCTCCATATGGAGTTGATAGTCACTGAAAACTTCGCGGTTTTAAATTATTGTGGATTTGCGAAGATAGTGAAGAAGCATGACAAGTATACAGGGTACGTACGCATCAATGATATATATATATATACACAGTGGTTCTATATAGCATCACCGCCTGGTTGATTTGTCTTGAGATTCATGATACGTAGACGGCTCTTTGCCTTACCTCGACGATTTTTGAAATAATATTTGATATGTGGCCCCCACGCCAGTGGTAACCTAACCGTTCATATCATATTATTTACGTATATAGCTTCGTAACTCGTCAGAAGTTTATGTTGAATGTGGTGAATAAATTTAGTTTCGCATCATATGAGTTGATTATCAAGGCTGTGGATCGACTGGAGATGGCATTCAAACTTTTGCAGAAGAACGGTGGTGCGGGTAAGTGCGCTGTCTTTTGATTTTAGACGCTACATATTGTTTCGATGGAGAAGGAGGAGTGTAGATTCCAGTGTGTTCTGATGTGATAATGATTTGACATCTCTCTCTCTCAACACTCAACGTGACAACGCAATTCTGTTGTCTGTACGTGAGGTTGTATTGACCTGAGTAGCTTTAGTTACATTATGTTAGTACTTTCAATAACAATATGTTTCTCTCTCTCTCTCTCTCTCTCTCTTTCATCATCTCTGCATCATAGCGTGTGTTCCTGGTGGCAGCCACGATGATATCCATTCAAAGAAATTTTCTCCTCCACCAGGGAAACAATCCGAAGTATTCGTTCGTATGACGAATGAATTGAAAAGTGAACGACGTATATTAGAAGACGAACATCATGCATTGTATATGAAATCCACATCATCATCGGCGACGTCAAAAGAGAAGTCGAATAAGATGGACAAAGAAGCTGCAAGGTAAGTGCGTTCGGGTGGTTTTCTGTCACCACTGGTGTAGTAAATTGTGATTTAATTGTATTTCTAAATGTATATGTTGTTGGTATAGTAGAAGTCGTCTTTATTCAAGCTCTGGCAGTGAAGATGAATCGAAATCATCCCTAGACCCATTGAACATGTTGGTCATGGCCGCAGCTGTGAATGAAGAAGGGGAAAAGGGAGCTACAACCACTGGGGAAGCAGCATCCACTGGTAGTCGAAGTAGTCGCAGATCCCGGAAACGTGGGTTAGTTGACAATGATGATGATGATGGTCATAATAATGCTTCGAAATCTGCAACTTCAGTAGTGGCATCAACAAAGCGACAACGGCTTCGATAGCTCTACCCTCTCCACTCTACTGCCATATGTATGTCTACGGTAGTAGCTGCTCTACTCAGGGAGAAGGAGAGAGAGAGATGGAGACACGGTCATTCATCTGCTAATACCTGGCTGTGGTGTACTACTGCAGTTCATCTAGTAAATGTCAATATGTGTGTGATATATATTTGCGTCTGGTGTGGTTCTATCTCTGTCGTGCTGCTGTCTGCGTGTTGCGTTCGTCTGCCCTCTCTACCCTGCTGTACGAGAGTGGTTTAAATTCAACGCACATGCCCAAATATATAAGTCTATGGGACTAGAGAGCGTGCTTCCTTGTAAATAAATATAAATATATATTCATGAATTAATATCATTTCGTTACAATATCCCATTTGCTGCTGCTGCGGTGCACTGGGGTAGATCAACGTCCTCAAGCCGAAAAGTCATCCAATCTGTCTGTATTGATAGATCAATTATATTGAAGGTAATGTGAATTTATTTTAAAGTAATATGTATTTAATCATCTATATTACACTCCCTTCACCATTATATTATCCTAACGGAATAAATGGCTACATGAACAACTGAAGTAAAATATTCAGTCAAAACATACAACTCTGTCAACTGTTAACACGTGATGGTTTAACTTCTTGAGCAATGATGTGACGTTAATCTACATTAATTAGGATTTATGAATGATGTTTCATCTATTCACATCAATTTGGAAATTTATTAAATGAATTTCTGGGCTATACGCATGTACATCTGCGCTCGGTTCAACATGTGTTTGGGACTTTCACATTGCACAATACTTTCCGGCATTGTAGAGTATATCAAATGACCTGTGTACATTTAATCAGATCTGGTTTAGTCAGTTAATAGTGTAAATGTCTTGAATTGATTGAAAATTTACATTGAAATTGGAAAAAGAGTGAATTCTTGCGACCGCATTGATACTTACACCACCAACACACATGAAGCATGAGAAATTACAATCTTATTCATCTAATCTGAATCCTCAAATCATCTTAAATTATTTGTATTTTCTCATGTAGACAGAGATAGAGATTTGTGTAAAGGTTTCCGTCTTGAAAGCGTACTGACGAGAAAGAGAGAGAGAGAAAAAAAAAGGACAAGCAAATGAGTGGTTTATTTTCTTTCTTCTCAAGTAATAAAGATAGCTCGAAACCATTAGAGGAGAGATTAGATTATGACTACATTACAAAGAGGATTCTTGGTACGTATATTAGCTTCAGACAGACTGACTGACGATGTGCAGAGCACAGGGGCCGGGGGCTTCTTGTGGTTGGTTGGGTTTTTTTTGTCAGTCCTTTTGGTCTGCGCAGTTAAAATGCATTTTCTCACTTTACGAACTAATGTGGGCGAATCTCGCTTTCTCTCTCTCTCTCTCTTGATATTTGCTTTCACTACGTTTACGCGCGTGGCTTCTGTGTTACCCCTGTGCAACCAATCGATCCACAATACACATTTATCTCGTCACAGTGATCGGACAAGTGTGGAAGGGAAAGACCATCAAGTCAGAGCACAAAAATAATGTAAATGAAATGGCAGAATTCTTAAACACCAAACATCCGTACGTACACACATATACAGGGGAAAATTGCTGCATATATCAAACTACTCTAGTAGTAGCGCTGTCTAGTTGAGTCGTGGTTTTGCCGTGATGGAGCAGAACTTCGTCCATTTCGTCGCTCGTTGTGGTGAATCTTCGTACTAATGTGTTAATGTTATCATTGTAAACAATGTTTTATCGTTTATTATTATTTATGATGATGATATTATTAGTGGGAAATATTTGATTTGGGATTTCGCAGAATATGGAGATGAAACTGTTGACCGAAGCAAGGAGCTTTGGACACCGATGCATAGTCAAGTGGTAGCCTTCCCATCCGATTCACCGATACCAACCATCCCATCATTTGATCAGTTGTTTAGGTAAAGTTGTTAGTTATAATAATGATACTGCTATTCCTACGTCATGTGTGTACTCGAGTGGTTTTGTGTATTCGAGTGGTTCTCATCCCCCCCTCCCTTCCAATGTGTGTTTGCGTGGCTGAAATATATACATATATATTTGTAGAATTGCATATTCTGTTCAGTTTTGGCTAACATTAGACCGCAGTAATGTGGCGGTATTCGTCTCAAGATACTCAAATAGTACATTCTGTGCATCTGTACTTTCCGCGGTTTTCACGATTTTGAAATATAAAATCCATCCCCATGAGAGCTTGCAGTTCTTTTACACCAAGTAAGTTAGTTATATAATTGTTTCGAATTGAAGCTTTTTATTCATGATTTGCATATTCAATAGATACAAGATCTCGCCAAGAAGCCACTCGAATGCACACACAGTGTGGGTGGTGGCAAAGTGAGTCGAGAGAGAGAGAGAGAGAGAGAGAGCACGAGAATGAATGAATTATCTCTTTTCACGGTCATTTTCATGTAATTATTTATTTACATATTCATGTGTTTAGACGTACTGGTGCTCTAGAGATAGGCAGAGATGTGGATGAATATATAATGAATCTACCTCGTGGAGTGATGGATACATTAAACTTAGTCAATGCTGCTGGTTACACCAAAGAGGTATAATATGCTGCTTGTGGCAACCTCCGCCTTCACACCACGTGCTTCACACACTAAACTGATTCAAATGGATAGAATCCATTCTTCCTATTTCTCTCCCTTTTCATTTGTTTCATATTTTATGTGCCACTGTTGGCCATTATTTCTATATAATGACACATCATGTAAATGTAGTTACCAAATCCACGTCCGTTTCGATTGCATCAAATTATGATTAACAATCTCCCCTTTACACTGGATGAAGGGATGCCCATCATTGAAATATACCGGGGTAGGAAGCTGATCATCACCACAGCCGATAAATACATATCACGTTGTGTGGAGGTAAGTTCACAAGTTCACAAATATATATAGATAAACATGTGTGGTTTGCAGGGTAAAGCACGGTTGGGTTGGGGGGCAGAACAATTCTACTACTTTGAACACTATTATTGCTATGGTTATGTATTCAATGTAGTGATGTAGATAGAGCCAGTTTTCCAACACACTTTGTATTTTGAATTTCGTTTTTTGATGTTACAACATTCTTGCAGATAATGGATGACTTAGTTGTGGTTCCCTTGAAGTCGTATGATGTGCTGCTACAGAGCGATATCACTGTGATATGTTACATTGGAGATGACACCAATATACGAGGACACAAGAAGGCTCTGTTCCGTTATACATCTTCAACCTATTTCCTTGAAGAAGGTACCCACACGACCCCTGCATACCCTGATTCACTACTAACTCAACTCACACGAGCCTACTATACACCCCGATCCACTCACTCACACGAGCCTGCACATACATATCTTTGTTTCCATTATTATCTATGGAATAGGTGTAAAGCAATTATATAAGCATAATTTGGATATTCAGGATCGGTTTGACATGTTCGAGGAAGACTTTTACGTGGAGTTAACCTTGGCGAACACTGATCCAGAGAAAGTTCCAGATGTAGAGCCAGTGACGAAGGTAAAGTAAAACCGAAACCATAATTTAATTATTATTATGATCATTGCAATTGATTATATATTCATGAATCACCATAATATATATTTATATATAAATGAAATCCTTCGTCGTCTTCATCAGCGCTCTGACTCTCTTTACAATTGTTTCTCTCTCTCTCTCTCTCTCTCTCTCTGTATTTCACGTTGCCTCTGCTTCACGAACATTGGAATATGAATTTCAAATAATTATGTATTTCTGTGTCTGTGTATGTAAATAGGTTGGTTTAGAGGGAGATGCGGCATGTAAGGTTGGAATGGAAGTGTTATCCACGAGACATATACTTTACCCAAACAATGTTCACTTCAACACACTATACCAGTTGGGAGTCGATGCCACCATTGCTGTGTTCACCCTCCAACGAACAGAAAACCAATTTGAAGAAGCGGAGCGGCTTTATAACAGGTAATAGTATCATCATTGTTAGCTGTATCCATGAGAGCGAATTGCAAACCAAACCATTTCAGTGTCTCTCCTCCACAGTGATGCAGCCTGGTTGCGTTGGCGACGATATTTTCAAATTCAGTATGCATGAACTGTGTTTCTTCATTCGTCTATAGTAGTTTTTGCGATCTTAAATAAGAACTAATACTAATCTATATTGTCTTTTATCTCCTTTGTTCTCGCCCTTTTATTTGTTACTTCTTGGTTTCCACTCACACGAACACATACAGTGGATCCTTCACGAATATGCCACAGTTGTCACCTGAGTTCATTCTGGATGGGGTAGCAGATGATGATGTGATGATGAAGAAGGATTTCGATGTTCATGATTTATTCCACAGTTCATTGGATGACGATGTCACAGCTATCTTTGCATCGCTTGGATTCGATCCTACCATGGCTGGAGGTACAACCAGCACTGCTCCTGGTGGTGGTGTCGGTGCTGAGAATCCCTACGGTATGCATGATATGATTGATTTAGATGTATTTGTGTTTTAGGAGAGAGAGAGAGAGATAGGTGTTCATTGATTGGTGTTTTTATCTGTGTTTCGCATGTAGGTCTAGGTGGAGGAACAGCAGCGGTGTGCTACAAATGTCGAATTCACGACAGCACAAGAGATTTGCAAGTATGTATATCCCCTCCCCCCCATACATTGAGTGAAATGCAGTATATTATATTATACTTGTGAACTCTACTTGCTCTATATATTTCAATGAATCTTTCACTTTTAATACCCCTTTACCCTCTTGTGAGAGGAGCTTTTGAGCACAACTTCCCACCATTTTGATATTTTCGAATTTGTCATTACCTACAGCTCTTCCAATGTCCAAATTGCACTAGACCATGGCATACGAAATGTGTCGGCTTGCCCCTGATCCCTGTGACCGATACAGTGACACATGAGTCAAAGCAAAAGTATGTTGTCTCAAATCATCCAGATTGGCATTGCTTGTATTGTAACGGAGAATCTTCCTCTTCGGATGGTGTTGGGATGCTATATAATGATCTAGTGAATGGGGTAGGAGGGGTACACTCGAGTGGGTCTACTAGTACTGGGGCAGTTGATACAGATTTAGAAGCTATGAGGAAAATGTTGTATGAATCGAATGAGAGGAAGGAGATTCTACGTTTAACTCGTGAGCAGCAGAATGCTGATAGTGCCGCTGATGACATCATGCGGCAAGTTGGGGATGCGTTGATGCTTCGAGGTAGTCTACAATGATGATAATACACTTCTCGCTCTCTCTACCACCTTTATTAATATACTTCAAACTTCTTCTCTCTCTCTTAAATTTGCTGTCAAACGCAGGTGTCTCGGTTCCAGATTCATGGGGTAAATCAGTGACAGGAGGAGCTACTGCTGGAGTAGAAGCCACAGGACAGAGTTCAGTGTTAAATGCTGTTCAGTTGCTACTATCATTGGCTCAAGGGAAATCCTCTAATCCAGATGAAACCTTAAAGCAATTGATGCGAACCATATCAACGATCAAACCAGAATCGTTGGAGGAGTTGTCCACAGCTATGCCAGCAGCTACTACCCCATCTGTAGGAGGAGGCTCGAGTGATTTAGATCAATTGATTGCAATGTTGACAGCAATGCAGGGTGGTATGGGAAGTGGTGGTGTTTCTTCAGGTAAATATATATATATACCATTCACACACTACACCACTCTACGCACGCACGCACACGCTGCTCATTGGAAGGGGGTGCGTTGTTTCTCTTCTAACATGTTTTTAATTTCTTATACTTTTTGCATGAAGATGGCTCGAGTGGTGGTGATGATACTGAATCAAAGGGTGCTGGTGTAGCTGGCAGTGGTTCTACTATGCTCAAATTATCCGGTGTCAATGACAAATTCCTTCTCGCACTGCAGGAGATCATTCCTCAACTGGGGAAGGGAAGCGGGTCCACCACTGCTACTGGGGAAGGTAGTGATGCAGAAATCAGTTCTGATAAAATTGATGCATTACTTCAAGCTATGCGTGCTCAATTGAAGGTTCGTGTGGTCACATTTACACTGCAGATTTGCTTTTGTAGGGGAGAGAGAGAGAACCTGCGCTAATGATGTGCGTGGTCACCATCACCTCTTTCCCTTTTCCCACTATTTTTGTTTCTACTTCATATTCCACCACAACGAAGAAGGAATATATGTTATTTACGTCTGAAAATGCTAATTCTTGCATATGTCAATGGTTATGTTTATCTCTCCTACCTTCGGGTGTTCGACTTGATTGTGCTGTAGAAAACCACACCTGATGATGGTGATGCGAATCCTAAGAAATCAGATGGTACCGCAACTACCCCATTGAAGGAACATCCAATATATGGAATATACTTTAGCATGTTGACGAAGGGGATTCCTCCCCCAGCAGTGAAGCATAAAATGAAGCGGGATGGCCATGACCCGAAGGTGAGATACATACAGTTACTACAGCTCATCAATGATATAGTGTTTGAAACAAAGGTAAATATTACCATCATTGCTAACAATAATCATGTGGTTACTTCGGTTCGTGTGGTTTTCTACCCCAGATATTGGATTGTGATCCATTGAAACCGCTACCCGATGAATTTAAATCTGAACAAGATATCAACGCAACTACCCCATTGAAGGAACATCCAATATATGGAATATACTTTAGCATGCTGACAAAGGGAATTCCTCCCCCTGCAGTGAAGCACAAAATGAAACGAGATGGCCATGATCCGAAGGTAATGTTGATTAAAGTGGATGAGATATATCATGCAGTTAGTTTTGACCTCCTCCCTTCCTTTCATTTTAATTCACTCACCAGAGCCATCACTATTATTGAAACTATTTCTTTTCATACTCACACGAACCCTCAATATATCATACATTATAGATATTGGATTGTGATCCATTGAAACCGCTACCAGAGGAGCTGCGTCCTAAGAGCTCTAATAAGGATGGTAAGAAGGTGAACACTACCCCACTGACGGATGATCCGATTTA
>JACKZZ010020779.1_pt1 | contig 10500 bp, 14 predicted proteins | sample 8027871 | NCBI WGS metagenome assembly JACKZZ01 (sample SAMN15724774, study PRJNA655200) | protist metagenome | isolation source: fluorescence activated cell sorting (FACS) single amplified genomes of... | place: USA: West Boothbay Harbor, Gulf of Maine | collected 2000-07-19
TCACATATTGCAATTGACAGATTTTGAACGGCGGCCGAAATCTAACTCCTTAGCTAAAACTGTTGCTTGACTGTCTCCAAAAGTCTAATATTTATGTACTTGAAAAAAATTTCCCAATACTGTAACTCAAGCCTCACACTCTCATTGACAGTCGGGCTCCACTTTGATTCGAAGCTTAGGGTTACTGCATGAATTTAGGGCCATAAAACCAAATCTACGAATTCAGAACACCTTAAAAGTTTTACCAGAGCTAGGAGCATGGGTTTTCGAATCAGCCCTCGGAGAAACTTAAAGGCGGCCGGGATTGGAATGGAATCTCTATCATGAACTCAGTTCGGATTCAGTGTGGACACCACGAAGTTCTACACAGTCGATCACAGGACCCTGTATAGATTGCCTAGATAATTCTTCAAGGAGAAGATCAAGATCTACAAAACTGAACAGTAACTGCTTAGAATCTACTAAGTAGCACCCGATTCCACCGCGTTCCTTGTGTATCTCCACACCTAACTTTACAAATACAATTCACCAACATCATAGCTTTAGGCTACGGCCCTTCTATAAAACAATTCGAGTATAAAATCTGATCTATACAGGCTACAACAACAATTAAAGTGATTATCTTTCTTTCGATGCCGAACCAATGAAGTCTCCACCCTTAAACTTTCCGTTACTAAAACCGACCGTCACCTACCACCGACCTCAGCCTGTGCCCGAGTCAGACGCACTCTCAGTCCTTCTCCATGCTCCCTTCCTCTCCAATCGTTATCTCTATCCCATACTGTTGATCCAGGCCCACAAACGAATCGCTCAAGCAGACGAAATCAAGCATAAAACTCTCCCCAGGGTCCTCTTCGGGAACTTCAAATTCGAAAATGGCTTTCTTTTGGAATTTACGGCTCACTGGCTCCATCAAAAGACGTTTCATTTGGATCAACTCATCATTCTCGGCGTCTCCGAGGAGGGCCCACCAAGAGTAGCTGGGGAAGGGGGGATTTTATGATTCATCTTTGGATTAAAATTTTGCAACATCTTAGTACTACCAAGAGTCTACAAGTGGCATAAATCAGGACTACCTTTAATAAGTTACGTACTACTCAATAAGTCCCAACTCTTACGTTTTCTTTTTCGGGAATTTCGGGCAGTGCGCGAACTTCATTGGCATATTCTCGTACCACACGTAAGCCTCCAGCTCCAGATTCGTTTCCGGAATCAATGTATATTTCATAACCATGTCCTCGATCCCGGTCGGCTGAATCTTTTCCCGCCTCTTGACCTTCCCCTCTTTATTGGCCTTCAATCTTAAAGAGTCCCAATTGGCTGATTCTTCCTCTGTTGGCCAGCTATGTGTGATTTTGAAGAGAGCGAGGGCGATGCGAAGCCGTGGAAGCTTGGAGAGCACGTCTGTGCATTCGCGGATCATGCGTTGCTGGACAGATGGGCCGATGTTCTTGGACTGGAAGTATTTACTGGGGAAGCGATTAAGAGGGTTACGGTATCAGACTTGGTTGGACAATGCTAAAATCATAATGCTAGAAAAAGTCTGGGAAGTTGCAATGGCAAACAAAGTTGAACCTAAACTGAGCTCCAGGCGGAACAATCATGCTCCACCCCTTACCGTTCTGCCTGAAACGCCCTCCCGAGCGTCTCCTTCACATTCCAGTCTTCCACCAGCTGCGGCAGGTGTTCCACGTTCTCCACTTTCTTCAAATAGGTCAACAGTCCCGGATTATTCAGATACGGCATGCTCATCAACGTACTTTGCCACGGGTGACTCGCCTGATGGATACACTGCAACAGGGAGATTAGGTTCAAGCAGGTTCGCCACTGCGCCTCCTCCGCAGCGATATCAACGTTGGCCTGGATAATCGGGATCGTACGATCCAACACCGATTTCAAATCTGTCTTGAAATCGGCAGTAGGGAGCTCTCGTCTGAAGAGATGGGCTTGGAGAAGCAAAAAAGCCTTGGTGTGGGGGGAATCGAAAGCTTGGTGAGAGGGATCCAGAGGAATAGGGAGCTCTTCTGATAATTCCATACAGGTTTTGTCTTCATTGTGACGGACGGGCAGCTCTGCATACTCTGGACAGTCGCAAAGCATACGAAGAATTTCGAGGAAGGACATACCCTGAGGAGAAAATTAAATTTGAGGAGTTCGGAATCGATTTTTTTCAATGCATTGAAAGTTTCAAGTGTCCACTGTCCACAGTGAAATTATGAAAAAACTATAACAGTCAGAGTCACTAGGGCTTAGGCCAGTTTTTACGTGTGTACAAGTTAATAGCGCCTTACTTCCTCCGCATGCCCCTTCAACGTCTTCGAAAACTGAAACACCGTTTTGTGCCCCATATAGTACAGCGACGCCACTTTCCCCAGAGGAAGCGGTTCAATAGCCAAAGGTGTCGTCCCGTCTTCGTTTTTTTGGTCCGTCAAAGCTTTGAGTTTAATGCACCTACACCGAATCAAATCCGCAAAACACTTATCCATCAGCCGCTCAATATACTGAATCAGAGCTTTACTATGGGTTGGAACACCAGCTTTTAGACTGGATGTCGCTGCCCCGTTCCCGCCGCCCTCTTCATCCATAGCAGACGTTGGGTCGTAATACGAAGGATTAGCCATTAGCCGCCTAAAAAAGTACGTCCACGTGAGATAATCTATCGCCTCCGACTTATTCGTAATCGTTTTTCCAACGATTTCTGCGTTCAAGTGGTCCGTTAATTGCTCATGGAGAGAACTTTCAACCGGAAATGGCTCGTAGATGAAGCGTCTGTAGAAATTCTTCTTAGGTTCATGGACCATAACGACAGCTATGGCGGAATCGTCGAATTGGGGACGACCAGCTCGACCCATCATCTGCAGCACATCCGTAATAGGAAAATCTACGTACCGCTTCGATTTCGCGTCGTAATACTCTGTGCCCTTAATGACCACTAAATGGGCGGGAAAATTCACTCCCCACGCTAGTGTGGATGTACAGATTAGGATGCGAATCTTGCCCTTGAAGTAGAAACGCTCGACAAACTGGCGATCTTTTTCGGTGAGACCAGCGTGGTGGATTCCGATTCCGTAGAGAAGAAACTCGGATAAATGTCGGTCCGTAATCTCGTCCTTAGCCTGCTTATAGTCTTCGTCTGTAGCGGGGTCAAACTGCCTCAGCTGCTAGTTCAGGGGGGCGTCCTCTGTTTCAGCAGTTATGTATCCAATCAGATCCAGGGCGGTTAAACGAGTCTGACGACGGGAGGAAACGAAAACAAGAGACGGTTTGTCGGGGGAATATTTACGGATGGAGTTGTAGACGGAGCGATTCATAGTCGCCATGCGGGGACAGTAGTGTTTCTCGGGGTAGCCTTGGACGTGAACGGTCATGGGGACCGGACGAACAGATGGTTTGAAGTTGAACAAACCTACTGCGCCAATTCCTAACCAATCAGCGATGTCAGTTGCGTTTGCTAAGGCGGTACTCAGCCCGAGAAACCTAATCGGCTGATCTAGATTCGCACTAATGTAGCGCATACGACTCACGATGACCTCAAGTACCGGCCCACGATCCTGCCCAAGCAAATGAATCTCATCAATCACCACTAACCCCACCCGTCTCACGTATGCACGACTCTGCCAGTGCCGTGAAATACCGTCCCATTTTTCCGGGGTTGTAATAATCAACTAAGCGCGGTCTAAAGCCTGCACATCCGGCGTGAAATCTCCCGTTAACTCGACAATATTCTTTCCCAACTATCGGCCAAACCGCTCGGTCCAATCGTCCATTCTCTCGCGGGCTAAGGCTTTCAACGGGGCAATGTAAATCACCTTCTGGTCCGGATGTTGGTTGAACAGTCTGAACATAGCTATTTCAGCGACGTTGGTTTTACCGGAACCGGTGGGGGCACCGACTAAGACGTTGTAATCGGTGTGCATCAGAGTGTGGAAACACTGGGTCTGAATCGCATTGAAGTGCTCGAATTTGTAGAGATCCTGGTACGCCTGGTTCTAGAGAGCCGTCTTCGGGAGCGGGAACAGATCTAGGAGCGGAGTGTGCGCATTTTCTTTATCTGGGAGAAGAAGTCCGGCAACACGGAATTCGGCCGTGAATTTGAGGTCAACCCAACGCTCAGATATCACCTTAATTACGTACTGAGGAGGATGCGGATGCGACAACGGAATCACGAAAGCGACCGTCGCGGCCACATCCTTGTCCTTTTTTGTTAGCACAAAAGTTTCCGAATGCAGGATGTCTTTTGACAACGGATTCTCTACCCAGATGTAGAACGGTTCGAAGTTTCCTGACCTGGGTACCGTTTATGTAAGGAAATTTCACAACACAGACGAAGTTTAGATTTTCAAAGTCTCAAAAAATCTTAAAAATCATCAAAAATTAGCCACTCTTCATTCCAAAAACATGACGATTCTGACCAACTTTTGAAAACCTGAATTATGGGTACTACCCATAATTCACAAATTCACACGCTAAGCAGCATCCAGTTACCAGTTATCGCTCCAGCTGCACCACTCATCCAGCTCAAGAGTGAGCTTAATTCGCATAATCGTACTCGTGATTGGCGTGATCGAGTGTTTCAGGTTCAGGACAGGTACCTTATACAGGTACTCAGAAACAAGTTTAGCTTCTCGCTTTTCACGAACCAGGGCACGAATCTCTTCCCACTCCATGTCCCTGAGATTCCAGAAGTCCCAGCGGTCGTTGGTTTCCAGCGCCTCTATCGTGTGTGTTGCAATAGTCCCGCCTGTGTTGCCGGCGTAAGGATTCCCCTGTTTTTTTTTCGAGTTCGCTGCCGGCGAGTAGCAGAAGTGACGAAGCATGTGTGCGCCACTCCACAGCCTGTTATCGATCATCTTCGCCCACTCCAGGAGCAATTCTGCAATAGCACTTAACCCAGTGACCCGTGTCAACGCCATCTCGAACATAGCCCGAAACAGCCTGCTCGCGTTCTGTTGGATGTAGTTGCTATCCGAAGTCAAAGAAAAACTGTCGATGTTTTTGCGCGCGATAAAAGCTTGCAACAAAACCGCTACCTTGCCCGGAATGGATTCAGCACCTGTTCGGGGCATTTTTACCCAACAGCACGTCTTGTCCGCTTTCATAGCTTCCAGTTCTCCCATCTCATCATCCCGAATCTTCAACTGCTCAAATTCTTTTGCCTGACCAAAAATATCGAGGATGTCGGAATCCCGAGCCGAGTCTGAGAGATTGGTGGAGAATAACTCAGCTGACTCGAAATCCAAGTAGTACTTGGTTGCGACACGACCTAGATCCGTTGAGAAGTAGTTTTTATTTGAATCGGCCCGAATCAGCTTCGCCCGATCCAGTCGTTTCGCTGCGTCAGCAATCATTTCCCGCCGCTTCTTCTCCAAGGTAGGGTCGTTGGAGACCATCTCCTGGGTTATCCCGAAAGCCTGAGGATTCCGAAACATCCGCACGTACATGTACGTGTAGGTGAGCCATTGCGCGCCCTCCGCTTCGCTTGTGATGTTACCCATCGCAATTTCGGCGTTGAGAGAGTTTTCGATATTCTTCATAAACTGTGACTCAATTGGGATTTGGTGCATTAGTTTTTGGAGAAATTGGTCCATAGTATCCTTTTTCGTGATCATCTGGGCGAGACCCTCCGTATCTAGACCGGCACGACCAGCACGACCGAAGATCTGGAGTACATCTAATATTCCGATGTCGCAGAAACCACCTTTTTCGGCATTATAGACCTGTGTCCCCTTGATGATCACACATCTAGCCGGTAAGTTGACACCCCAGGCTAACGTCGCTGTACAAACCAAGACCTTAATAGCGCCTGTGTGAAACGCTTTCTCCATAACATTTCTATCCGACCGTAGAAGACCGGCATGGTGAATACCTGGGTGACGGTTTGACAGGTGTTTTTTCACACACAGATGACAGATTTTTCAAGTTTCCAAAAATCTTCGAAATCCCATAGAATAGGCTACTTTTCATAATGAAAACAAAGCAAATTTGTCATTGAGACACATTTAAAAACGTGAACTTCGGAAGAAAATTACCCTCCAAAATTTACAAATTCACAAGGAAAGCGTCAGCCAGATACCGATGTTGTGCCGCACCAAGTCCTTTAACTGCGGAGATCGGGATTTATCGACCTCTTTCAGGATACTACCGTAACCATACACCGATTTATCCGCCTCTATAATCCGATTACTGTTGGTCTGCTGCGCAAGCTCGATCATTTTCTTAGCTGTCTTGAACGTGTCCATGCGGCTGTGCACGAAGATCATCACCTGATGACCCTTGGTAACTTGATTTTTTACCTCTTCAAAACATAGTTCGTCCATCTTGTCCATAGTTTTAAACTTGTCGATCTTCGCGTTCGCTGACTGCGTTTCGATCCCTAAAAATGTCTGAGAGAGTGGGATGGGGCGGTAGGTGCTGTCGAAGTAGAAGATGTTTTTATCATCCACCCGCAAGAAAGCGCCGACATCCTTGTAGTTAGGCAAAGTAGCTGATATCCCGACGAGTCTACAGTGGTGAGAACTCGTTTCCTGAAAACGTAAACTACGGGCTACAACTGACTCAATCACCGCACCACGTGACTCATTGAGCAAATGCACCTCATCTATAATAATCAGTTCCACTAGTTTCTGAATCGAAGTCGTATCCGAAGCACCGCTTCCTGAAGAACTATTTCTTGTCATCACATCCCATTTTTCCGGCACCGTAACTATTACGTGGGTGCGCTCCAGCTCGTTTTTCGTCAGCTTCATGTCACCCGTCAGTTCCCGCACCTGGATGCCAAGATGCTTGAGTCTTTCGGTAAACTTGTCGACAATTTCCGCACAAAGAGCCTTCATCGGGGCCATATAGATAATTTTAAAGGTGGCTTTCAGTTCTTGTTCGTCATCGCCCCCCTTTTTACCCTTGCCTTTTTTGCCCTTTCCTTTGCTCGCTGTTTGCTCGGGCATCAGATTCAGCTTACCGTCGCCATCGGCCATTTTTTGGTGGATCAGTCTCAGTACCGTTAAAAGAGCTACATTCGTTTTACCCGCACCCGTTGGGGCGCAAATCAGCATGTTGTTGGAGTTTCGGAAGGCGGCTTTGTACACTCTACTCTGAATTATGTTCAGGTACTCAGTACCCGGGAAAGCGGGTTGCGCCCAATCGGGGATGTCGCAAATCGCGACTAGATTCTTCTTTTCCTGCGCGGTTCGATCAACATTTGCAGCTGGGGGAATGTCAACTCGCACATACCCCTTCATAGCTTTCTGCGTTGATCCCGCAGGCAGAGCTGTTTTAAGCCCTCCTGTTACAGCGACGTCTGAAGTCGTCCCCAGCCCGAGCTTGACTGCAGACGACATATTTTTCGTGGATTGAGGCGTCGAAGCCACCGCCATAAACTACAGCACTGCCAACCCGGGCTGTGGCCCCTCCGCTCCCGCTCCTGTCCCAGCATCTTTTTTCTTCTTCGCCGCCTTGAAATTTATCTTGATCCCGGTGGAAGTGACCGTACTTTGGTCCTTTTGTTTGGCCTGTTTACCGCCGGTAGAACCACTGGCTCCGCCTGAATCGCCGTCCCCACTTGTCATACTCTCGGCCTGCTCCCACTCTTCCAACGCATCATCCTTGAGCGCGAAAATTTTGGACACCAACTCCATGTCAAACTGTACGAGTTCTACCATTAGGTTCTCGTCATTTTCCTTTAGCGCGTTTATTACCTAAATCGCCACCTCGTCGAACGAAAAAACTTCGGAAGGATCGAGTTTTGAGAGGTATCGTTTTAGGGTTGACATGGCGGGGAAGGGGTCCTTCCAGTCGGAATTTGTTACGCCAGCGACGGCCACATGGTCTTCGGGTATCGCTGGTAGATCGAGATCGAAAATTGAGGGTTGTCGATTGCCGCGGGCGCCACAAACGACTGCGAACGGGGAGGAATAATCCTGACCCTGGCCGTATACATCGGGAAGAGGCTCGAGAGTGTCGGCTGGGGAGAATTACAATGAGTTGTGAATGATATCAACAGTCACAGTTAGATTTAGTTCGTTATATCCGGACCTACTCACCCGCTTTAGCCTTACGTTACGTCATTATCAAACTCTCATTGTCATCAAAACTCTTACCATCATCTTCCTCCTCTTGCATTACGTCATACTAAGCCAGGTCTCCGGCTAGTTTGTTCAAACGATCCATCTCCTCATTCGTTATCGCCAGCAAGGAACCGAGCTGAATCGCGATATTCCGTCGTCTCTCCTCTTTCGTTATATTTTTCTGCTTCATTTTCACACACGTGTTATAGATCAGCTCGGCTGCCAGGGACACCGGCACCTGGACGGAGTCGCCAATTACCTTGGTTGTTTCGGAGAGAAACTTAGTGAAGGCCTTGGTGGCCTCAGCCTGCTGATCAGCGGTTAGCTTTTTGCGGACTGAGGCTGAAGATGAGGCTTTGAATTTTTCGAGGGACCACTCGTCCTTGGGCTTGATCTGTCGCTTGGGATTGGCGCGTTTCAGCCGGGCGTCGAAAACCTTGATACGACGAATCGCCTCTTCTTCGGCGTTGGGAAGAGGTATATCGTCCCCATGGTGAGAGTCGATGTGGGCACGGAGGTAGCCGGCGAGACGAGGACGATCGAGAATAGTTACCATGATTACGAGTCAGGGAGTCTGAGGATCGTCACCTAGCCGCCTGCCGGTCAGAACGGACTGCGACCAGAAGTCTCCGACCAATCTAGGTATGTGATTCTAAGACTAGTAGTAAACTATTGAATACTTGACTTGAGAGTCAAACTGTATACCTTAATCGTTCGTTTGCTCTGTCAAAGAAATAGTTGTTACAAATCGCTTACAGAGGCCTCGTGGTAATAAAATTGTGTTCACATCTTGAGCGTCTTACCGTTGTCTAAATCATAGACTTATTCTATTTAAAACTGTATAGCTCAAAATTGAAATTATAGCAGCTAAAACTTCTTGGAAGTTCTGAGATTCAATCGATAGATTCAATCCAAGTTGTACATACGATGTCCTTTCAGATGAGAAACATGCACAATAGTTTAACAAAAATCACAGGAGTAACGACATTGATTCGACACTGATTCAAAATACTTTCAGAAATTCATCGTTTATTGACGAGAGAACCGATGAAGTTTGAACTGATTTGACGAATCAAGTCTGTTAACACCAAAATTGAAAAGAATTTTGAATTTTCGTTTCGAACGCTCGAAAGCGGTGTTCGATAGAATTCATGTATCACTTCAAAGCTCATGTCCAAAGCTATGGCAATTTGAATTAAGCCCGTGTGTTACTATGTTATCACATGAAAACCAATGCCATGAACTTGAAAATATGCACCTCACTGCTGTGCCATGCGCACTGCATCTTGCTCTTTTTGCACGTGAAAACGCACAAATTCGAAGCACAGCGAACATAGTGCCACCTTGTCGTAGCCATTCGTACCGGTTGCCTGGGACACATTTATTTTTTGGTAATACAGAGCCTACAGGGTGGTATTTTTTTCACATCAAGTCTTCAACTTCTCAAAAAGCGAAATACCGTGAAAAACATCAGGATTCTCAATGTGCTTACCAAATGCCCCGCGTGGCCCAGTAACTCCGGGTCCTCCGTGTGTTTGATCCAGCTCGCCCGCAGTTTAAATATCCTCGCTCGCGTAACCCGTCTCGGAAGGCACTCCACCGGATAATCCTGTTCGCATAATCCGCAACGCATTTTTCGGTAGTTTCGACCCAGTAATTTCCGTTTCTGGTCCGCATCAACAAGATCTTTCACTTGGGTGCGGGGACTCTCGAAGTGGGGCGCGCCGTACCTGCGTTCGCGCTCCTGCTTTCGCGCTAACTCGGTTCCGTGCGGCATTATGTCTTTTCGCTGGTACATAGACTTGGGCTTTTCAGGCCGCGTTGGGACGAGGTCGCCGTCTGCGGAGTTTCTGCGTTCGGTGTTTTCCTCGGGTTCCTTCACCTTAGGGGGCTGAGCGAGGAAGGGGCGAGATTTCAGAAGACGATCCTTCATGTTATTGTACTTGTTCTTGACGAAAAGGTAACTGAGAGGAATTCAATGGACCAGGTTAACATGTCACGCGTCAACTGTTGAAAGTTTGAACTTTGTAACTGTTAACTATATGAAACATGAGAACCTACTTGATACAGCTAAACCTAGTTCATATGCTTACTATATGATTATCTATAGTTACCTACTACCTTTATAATCCCATTCCTTACCGTTTCTTCGCCTTACTAAGCTCATTCTGATCGGCCGCGGCATTTGTCGCGTTTTTCTCCGCCCGCGCCTGCGCATCCAACAAAGCCTTTTCCGTTTTCCACGCGTCTTCTATCGTTTTCTCCGCCGCCCTTTGTCTACACAACTGCAGCCTGTCGTCGTGTTCCTGACTTGAAATCGCCAGTTTCTGGAGTCTTTCATGCTGCAATTTCTCAATTCGCTCAGTTTTATTCTCCTCGTCCTCCCGAATTTTTAGCACCAGCTTCTTGTGTCTTTCCTAAAGCATCTTGTCGTGAT
>JACKZZ010002511.1_pt1 | contig 10496 bp, 10 predicted proteins | sample 8027871 | NCBI WGS metagenome assembly JACKZZ01 (sample SAMN15724774, study PRJNA655200) | protist metagenome | isolation source: fluorescence activated cell sorting (FACS) single amplified genomes of... | place: USA: West Boothbay Harbor, Gulf of Maine | collected 2000-07-19
AGAGGGGGATGCAGAGTGGAGGCTCTGACTAAACCGCGGGGATCTCGGAAAAAGTGCAGATTCACGGAGTAGTTGACGGATCTAAGAGAGATGTCTGATCCATAAGATAGATAAGATAATGTGCCCCTGAGAAGGGGTGCGCGCTGTCGTCAATTTTCACTTGGATGGTTGATTGACCGGGGGCCAATTGGAACATTTGAGCACCCCTTTCCTCCAGGGACTTCATTTTCCGTCATTTGACAACACCAAATGCGGAAGAAACTGTGATTCTTGGAGAGATTTGGAAATTTGGGAGATAGAGGTTGGGCTGAGGGTTAGGGAACTATGGATTTTGGATTTCAGATGCATTTGAAGAGGGACGGATGCATTTAAAGAGGGATGGATTCGAAGGCAGGACGAATTTAAGAGGAGAACTCGGGTATTCGCTACAACTTGAATCGGCGTCGATTTCCAGGTCCCAGGGCCGGTAGACAGACATCGATCTTGGTGCGTTTCAGAGGTAGATTCGGTACTACCTGCTTTCATAGTCTTGGTGTACCGTGTGTTGCGTGTGAAACGAATGTGCCAGTTATAGTTAGTTGAAAGCGAAAATGTCCCCACGCCCCCCCATGTGATATAGATTAAAGTTTAAACAACAACAGATTAAAGACTTACTACCCGTTACCCATTTCTCTCTACTTCACATTTTGGGAAATTGATTCTGGAAGCTACTACCCGTTACCCGACTCTCTCTACTTCACATTTTGAGACCCCACTTTGTAGCCGAAAACCGACTACGTGGTGCGGAGGGCCTGAAAACAACAAACGTTGGTGACACTGATTCTCAGTGGTCACCGTGACTTGGTGCCGCCCAGTATCCTTCTTCCACTGGGACACCCCCGGCTGGTGCCGCCCAGTATCCTTCTTCAACTGGGACACCCGCCCAGTATCCTTCTTCCACTGGGACACCCGCCCAGTATCCTTCTTCCACTGGGACACCCGCCCAGTATCCTTCTTCAACTGGGACGTTTGTGTTCTCAACTCGGGTGGATCAGAAACCCCTCTCCCCGCCGATGCTTCTTTTTCGAACTTCCTGGATAAACGTTAAATTAAAACTAAAATCGATAAACTATTAAACTTTTTCTGCTCCCTTCCTCGACTGAATTGAACTGTTTGCTTCCTTAAGATGACGGTTGGTATTATATGGGTGCTGTGTAGCTGTTAGATGACGTATTTTGGTGATGCATGGATGTTTTGTTTACATTTGGCAGTTTTGTTTACACTAGTAGTTACAGGGTGCTGAATGGGTGCAATCAGGACAGTGACTGACAACGGTCCGAGTGCACGGAAAGGGTGCAATCAGGAGAGTGCACGGAAAGGGTGCAGTAACGCGGACAGACAACGGTCCGGAACAAGCCAGTCTGAGAGGGTGCAGGTACGCGGACAAACAACGGTCCGGAACATGCCAGTCTGAGAGGGTGCAGGTACGCGGACAAACAACGGTCCGGAACAAGCAGTGATTTTGAAAGGGTTGTTGCCCGGACAAACAACGGTCCGGAACAAGCAGTGATTTTGTTTTTTTTTGAAAGGGCACAATTAGTGCGTTAACTTCTCCGCACCAATTGTGACCTCGCCACTTCTCGGTCGGCCACTTCTCCCTCGAGGCGCATTCTCACCTGTCGGAGCTGGTTGATGTTGCCGTCGGTGGCAGCGCGGAAATCGTGAAAAATTGGATCGGTCTCCGTGACTTCCCCGCTCCGCCCCAAGCCCGCCGCACGTCTTTTGGCGACTATAAAAAGAGCTTGGTGGTCCTCGAAGGTTGACTGGTTACCCAGATTGCTGCTCCGCGGCAGGAAAAAACTCTGGAGGTCAAGAGGCAGGCTCTCCAAGTCCACGTTTTGCATCAGCAAGTTTTGCATCAGCCAGGTGACCGCACTCAGGTGGTTTTCCCAGTCGTCCAGATGCGACCGAAATACTAACGGAATACTAGCAGGATGCAGTACATCCGAATCGGAGCTGGTGGAGTCTAAGTCTTCGGGGGTCCCGGCTTGTTCTTGATCAGGGTGCCCCGGCTGCCCCCCAAAACCTCCGACCCCGCACAGGGCCTGCACTTCTTCCGTCAACTTGGCGATTTCCCGCCGGAAGCCGTCGCGCTTTTCCTGCCAGCGCTGCAGCTGCATCGAGGATGTCTGAGACGCCCGGAACGAGAAGCGGTCCAGATCCACCCCCAGTTGCTGGACCCAGCCGATCTTGACCACCGCTGCCCACACTGGGTCCCGGGTATCACCGCCGGCCGAAGTCGACACCACAAGCAGCTGCGAGAGCATCTCGGCGACCCAGAAGAGAGCTCGAGCGCTCTCGATTTCAGCGTGGAGGGTAGACTGGAAGAGATCCGGCACCCCGGCCCGAGGAACCGAATCCATGCAACCGGGCACCTCCTGTAGAGTATTCAGGGGCTGGAAAACCCCGGCCCGAGGAACCGAATCCATGCAACCGGGCACCTCCTGTAGAGTATTCAGGGGCTGGAAAACCCCGGCCCGAGAAACCGAATCCATGCAACCGGTTTCCCCCTGTAGAGTACTATTCCCAGGGAGGTCCGGAAGGGGCGCGGTGGGATGTGCCGGTCCGGGCGCAGCGTTGGTGGGATGGGGACCGTTCGATCGCGGTGAATGAGCCTCAGCGGATCCTGGGGCGCTGGGAGTTGACGCAGCGGATCCTGGGGCGCTCTGGGTCGAGGACCCTGGCGCCGTGGAAGGTGACGCGCCCGGGGATCCTAGCGCGCTTGGAGCTGAGGACCCTGCCAGCGGGGGCAGCGGAGGCCGTCCATTGAATTTGAGAGCTCTCGGACGGCGAGACTCGATGACCGGAGCAAACCGAGGTGCCCCACACGCCGGAGCCAGTGGATTCGGATTCAGCGGAGCCGGTGGATTCGGATTCGGGGGCGCGAGACGGTGGTCACGCGGCGGAGGCGGCACTGGCTTCGGATTCGGTAGCGGACTTGGGGGCTGAGCAGAGGGAATCGGAGGCAGACTCTGACCTGTGGGCTGAGGATCGGCAGAGTTGTGCTGGTTTTGAGTATGCGTTCTCTTCGACTTGTTCCGATGAGACGGAGGTTGGCCCGCTAAGCGCGTACATCCGGAATGGAATTTTGCCGGGGGAAAGTCGTCTTTTTTGTAGTTCTGAATGGCGTAGCAGCGGAGTCCGGGCTGGGCGTTGTGGTGCCTGTGCTCGGACCCCGGCCCACCGCCAACCGCCTGCTCCGAGTTAAACGCCGCGGCAAAGGGGAGAAAACGAGGAAAGAGGACCATTTTGGGCTTGGAGAAGTGTTGTTAGGGTGCTAGATAATTTGGGTCTCTAGATTAGGTCTAGGGTTGATATTGGATCTAGGTTGTTACTATTAGGGTGCTAGACTGAGAGTGAGCCTAGTAATGAGGTTTATTTTGGATGCCAGATTGGGTCTAGCCGGGTGGTTAGGATGCTAGATTGGGTCTAGCTGAAGTTGTGGGTTGAGCGCTCGAATCCTAACTTGGACTCAGGGTGCCCGGGATAAAGATGTGAATTGGAAATGACCTTACACGCAGCAAGCTTAACTTAGCGGGCTGGCGAAAAGAATCTAGTTTCAAATCGGTTTTTCTAGTAGACTGAGTATGAAAATGACCTGTTTACGGTTTGAAAGCACGCCGTCGTCGGGCTAGCGAGACAAGTGGAGGCTACAGATGCAGCGAGTCAGCGAAAAGAGTCGTCCTGTGTGGGCCAGAAAAAATGGATGAGAAGGTTGTTGTAGCAAAGGCGGGAGGTCTTTAGGAACGTCATTTTGGAGGTGAACTGGGGTGGGGATAATACGCATTTCGGAACAGGACTTCATTTTCTGATTCTGATCATTTTTCAGCCATTTCGGATGTGGATACGAATAAGACCGAGATTTGGCGGGATTTATCGGATTTGAGAGACGGCACTCGCGGTTACGAAGGAATTGGATTGGTAACAGAATGGTGATTCTTTGACAGATTTGAGCATTCTCATTGGTGTAGATGGATTTGATTCGAATCTTAGAGAGAGGTCATTGGTGTACAAGGATCTGATTCGATTCTTAGAGAGAGAACAATTTGGAAATTTTGCTGCTCAAGGTGAGGCCGTTCGGGGCGCCGGCGCTGCGGGAGGCCGGCGGGACAGGCCGTGTCTTTCAATTTTTACCTTTGAATGAACTGCTCTTGATGGCAGTGGTTTGTGTGCGATGCTAAGAGTAAGAAGTCTGCATACTCTAGTGCTAACTACGCCTTCAGAACTCCTTCTCTGTTCTAGATATTAGTGAACGTCTTCTCTGTTCTAGATATTAGTGAACGTCTTCTCTGCGTTCGTAATGGCTTACGAACAGGGAAGACGTTAAAAAAGGGAAGACGTTCTCTTCTGGACTATTATAAGATCATGATATCACAGACTCGCTGCGAGTGGTGTTTTAACGATAGATAAATGTTTTAACGATAGATAGACCTTGTGTTGAGTCCTTGGTTTGGTACCTTAAATTTTATTTTTTAACCTTAACATAATCATTCCCCCTGACTCATTAGTACTCCACCGCTTCCTAGTACTTCATCCTCCGCTTCCACGTCACGAAATCCCCTTTCAAATCCCCAACTCCGTGATCCCTTACGTCCCCTGCTAATCCTCCCTTCGTGTTCTCCGGACATTCCCATCTTCGTCCTCTTACATGTAAAAACTGGTTCTTCTCCGTCAGACCACTCCCCGCTGGGCCTTCCAGGCATCCCCCTGGACAGGAATGCAACTACCACCCATGAGAATACAGTCCAGCCGAATGATCGACGTCTGAGACGGGAAAGTCAGACGGGCCGGGACTTTTCTTCGCGGGGAGCGATGGAGCCCCACTCTTCGTGTTCACCGTGGACGTCGACCTACAACTTCCATTCACCCCAACGTTCCCACTTCCCGTCACCCCCCTGGTTCCCCCCCTTGGCGAAGGTCTCTCCGAGCTCAGTGCACCACACAAGCAGTCGATGACGTCGCGGTCCTGGACCGCGGGTTGGGCACCCGCCGCCCGAGTCTCCGACACCACACGCTTCTCATTCGACCGCTTCTGCGGCTGCCCCGCCGTCTTCGCCTGCCCCGACCCGCTCTTCCCTCCGACCGTCTTCGCCTGCTTCAACTTCTCGTCCAGTTTGGTGAATTTCCCCTCACACGCCCCTATCTGTTCCTCCCAGTCGACCAGCTGATCCGCCCGCGGCGAAGAGCACCGGATCTTGCGGTAGCCGATGTCCCACACCAGGAGGTCCAGCTCGCGCTCGAGATCGCGAGCCTGCCGCTTGAGCTCGGCGAGCTCCTCCCAGGGGTATGCCAGATCACCAGATTCAGAAACCTCCCGGAGCGCGCGCGTCACCGGGGAGCAGAGCTCACTGGATACACGCTTTTGGAGAACCCGCGTTTGGTCCAAGAGGCGGTCACTGAGCGTCAAGGGCGGCGAACCGCCTTTGAGGAGACTTTTCGGAGGCGCTGACCTAAGGCTAATCGACTCTGCGGACCGGGACTTGGGAGTTGAACTCCCCGGGAGAACAGTAGTCGGCGTAGAGCCTGCCGATTGGTTGACAGTGACACCGTTGCGATCGCTCCCCGATTGGAACTTGTCCTTGGGAAGATGGTTGAGCGGTTTCAGGGCACGCGGTTGGCTTTCCACGGCAGGTGCCCGGCTATCCCGCAGAGGCCGTCTGCCGTAGGCCGGAAAAGGCGATGGGGCAGAGTTCGTACCGGTCATCTGCGAGCATCTACTTTCCCGGGCGGGCAAATATCCAGGCGGCGGATGCGGCCCCGAATTCAGAGTCGGCGGTGGATGAGGAGTCGAACGGCCACTGCCAGGCTTCCGGTTTGGGGGCCCTGGAGGAGTCCCACTTCCTTCGTGATGCCCGTGATCGTCGCGATGCCCGTGGACGCCGCGGGACCCACTAGCGACTGAGTTCTGGAGGTTCAGGATCACCACTAGCTGCGCCATGCCCCCGCCAATCCTGATTTTAAGGGCCATTTTGAAGGGAAGTTTTGAGTACACTAGTCTTACACTATCGGACCTTAATATTGTTACACACGACTGTGGGAAGCGCGTTTAGCGATAATCGAACCGAGGCTAGTTAGCGAATCAGCGAAAAAAGCGAATCTACTTAGCGAGCCAAAGCCAGCGAAAAGAATCGTCCTGTGTGTGGGAGGGGTATTGGTAGAAGAAGGTATGTAGGTGGGTAGACAGAGGGAGGTTGTTGGGAGAAGTATTGGGGATGTTGTTGGGAGAAAAATTAGGGAGGTTGGGAGAAGTAGGGTGGATGGATATACATCCGAACCTGTGATACGCACCATATCACCAGTGTCACACACAGGACCCGTCGCGGATAACGATAATAGGAAGAAAACTTCATTTCGACCGATTTGCATTTGGAGGTGTTGGAGAGATGGAAGGAGTAGACGTGGACCGAAAGATAGATTCATCGGATATACAACCGAGAGATGGCTTCACCACATTTACATTTTTGGAAGACTTCTGTTTTGGATCGGATCTTATCCAGGGTGAATTCGGGAGATTTTTGATTTTTCAGATCGATTTGAAGAGAGAGATCATTGGAACTTGATTTGCTACATTTGGCTACAAGAAGTCGTTCAGAAATGGGATTCTATTCTTAGAGAGAGAACAATGTGGAATTTCTGCTCAAGGTGAGCCCGGCGGGGCAGGTGGCCGGCTGGGCGGGGGAGTTTCAATTTTTTCCTTTGAATGGTCTGCCTCTGCAGATATTCTTGTGCGATGATCTTATTAGGAGTAAGAAGTCTGCATACTCTGGTGCCAAATGCGTCTGGATCATATGATATTTAGCTATTAGTGGACAAACCTTCTTCTCCTATGGTTAACCCCCTTAGACTCTGGTCTGCATAATGTTGGTGTTATACAAACAACGGCAACAACAACCTTACCCAGAACAGAGAATGTACAAACAACAATTATTTTTATTTGTCCAGTTGACCAGGACGAAGCGTCGTATCCAACCCGCTCAAACCTCCGACCCCAGACAACTCCGCGTTCAAATGATCATTTCCCTCTCCGAGCTCCTGTCGCAGGAGTACCGCAATACCACAGCGGTCTTCCTCCTGGGAAGGCCCTCTGAGCTCCCGTTCCAGGAGCTCCGTAGTACCAAAACGGTCTTCCTCCTGGGAAACCGTCCGACTCGACACGGCCGGTTCTGCGGCCACAAGCGTCCTCTCCGGATCAAGACTTTCGACGGTCCCACCTTCGGAGTATCCCAGCGAGGATTTCATTGTAGTAGGTCGCATCGCCGTCTCCGACACCGGGTCCACAGCCCCCGCCTCCGCCTGCCCCAGCCCGCTCTCACCTCTGACCGGCTCCGCCTTCCCTACCTGGGTTACCGTCGCGTATTGCTTCTTCATCTCCTCGAATTCCGAATCCACCCCGTATTCCTTCATCAACCGGTCGAATTCCGCCTGCAGCCATCGTCTCTGCGTCTCGCACCCCCTCAGCTGCTCCGACGACGCCCTGTCCGACAATGGCCCGTATTGCCGCAGCGAGAGGTAATTCATGTCCCATATCAGCACGCTCAAATCGCCGTCGAGCTGCCCGATTGCACGGGTGAAACCGGGGTCTCGCGAGGACCGAAGCACGGTGGAGATCTGGTTCTTGAGAGCCCTCGCTTGAGCGAGTTGGGAGTCGATGGCGGGGGGGGTAGCATGCCGGCCCGCGAACTCCAAGTAACTCTCGCGCGGGTGCTTGGGCGGGGGATTCCGATGAACAGTACTCCAACTGGCCCGCCTTATTGCGGGGTACGGACCAAAAGGCCAATCGGGGTCGTTAGCTGGACCTTGAGGAGCCGTTTCCCCGGAATGGGGCCTACTCCAACTGGCCCGCCTTATTGCGGGGGACGGACCAAAAGGCCACTTGGGGTCGTTAGCTGGACCTGGAGGAGCCGCTCCCGTTTTCCTGGAATGGAGCCTTTTAGGAGGTGGACCTGGAGGAGCCTTTTTCCTGGAATGGGCCTCTATAGGAGGCAACTCGTTAGGTGGACTTGGAGGAGCCGTTTCCCCGGAATGGGGCCGTAGAGGAGATGGACCTGGAGGAGCCGCTTCCCCGGAATGGGGAGGTGGATTTGGAGGAGCCTTTTTCCCGGAATGGGCCTGTATAGGAGGCAATTTGAATGTGTTGACCAGTGAGGGGTCAAGTGAGAGGTCGCGCCCGATTGCCGCCCCCGGGTCGCCGTTGATGGCCGCCCCCGGGTTGGCATTGTGGATGATGAGAGTGAGGAGACCCAACACGAGCTTCTCCCGGAGACGGCGAACCCGCTGCATGCGCGAGAAGGCGGACATTTTCGAGGAATGCAGAGGTTTTGAGCAAAATAGTATTTGGAAGGATAGAATATCGTTTTTCAATATCGTTTTTCTGATAAGAAACGAATATTAATCGAACTAGCTAAAGATCTTTACTAGCCGTCGAAGTGTGTAGCTTTGTTGAGGAAACAAAGACAACTAAAGACAACTTTCTTTAGTGGTCGAAGTCTTGGACTAGTACCGAGCAGGAGTGGCAGACCGAGATTGACCTTAATATTGTACGCACGACAAGAAGCGTGTTTGGTAGTTGTTTTTTGGTCGAGATTGACCTTGATATTGTACACACGACAAGAAGCGTGTTTAATCGAAGCGAGTCTAGTTAGCGAAAAAAATCGAGTCTAGATAGCGAAATCTACAAAGCGAGCCAGGGCCAGCGAAGAGATTCAGAATCGCCCTGTGGGGGGGGGGTATTGGTAGAAGAAGGTGGGTAGGTGGGAGGTTGGGAGAAGTAGGGGAGGTCGTTGGGAGAACTAAGGCGGGAACGTTAATACGGCTGCCTGAACAGAGTTTCATTTTTGCATTTGGAGGTGTTGGAGACATGGAGGGACATTTACGTTTGGAACTGATCGAGAGAGGGAGTGGACAGACGTGGATGGAGAGATGGATTCATCAGATTTACGATCGAGAGATTAATCAGATTGACGGGAAATGGGACGTTGGATATGACAGCGATTCTTGGGAGATTTGTGATTCGGATCGGATCTTATCGGGGGCGATTTGAATTTCGAAAGATTTGTGATTTGGATCGGATGTTATTGAGTTTGTTATCGAGATGAGAATACGGGTATCTTCAGTTGTTGTCGGCGTTTAGACACGCTTCATTCGATAGACAATTAGATTGGACTAGGTCCTGCAATCGACCACAAACTGTGTCCACCGTGAGTTCTGGAATCGATCACAAAGTGTATGCCCCGAGATTGCCAAACCCCGATCGTCGGCTACTAGGAGAAGCCTTCTATCATCTTTGCACCCTTCCCCATATACCAGCTTGATCATCTCCTCGCGCTTCTGGCTCCCCATTCTCAATCATTCCCCCCCATTTATCCAGATATCCGGGCTACCAGAACCCTTCAATCATTTTCGAGCACTTATCTAGGTAAACAAGGGCTGGTATTGAGAGACTAAACAGCCCCACATAAGCTTTGATCCTCCAATAGTGATACAAGCTCCCCGCCCGGCTCTTGGTCGGAAACCCAAGCGCGGCGGCCACCCCTGCGCGGCGGTACTTGTGGTAGCAGACGAGGTCCTCGTTATCTTGCTCGTCTGTGGACAGGACTGTGAGGGAGGGGCGGGGGCCCCCTGTACTCCCCCCCATCCGCGTAGACTCTCGTTCTTTCTCCAACGCCTGACTCTCCAAATAGCCCCAGGAGGCCAGACACAAATTCAAAGACAGCAAAAAGGGGAGGCCCCATTCTGTGGCGTACATCGAGCACTGAGAGCCATCGGATAGATGCCATTGGTCATACATAGGATAATAGATCATTCCGCCAACTGATAGAAAATAGTACAGGAATAAACTCTTCCACATGTCCACAGGCTTGATGAAGGGCGCGTTGGGATCTGGAGCAGGGGGATTCGTACTACTATTGGGGTCCCCATTATTGGGGTCCCCACTATTGGGGTTATTCGGGTCCCCACTATTGGGGTCGCTACTACTACTACTTCCGCCACCCCCTTTCTCGCCACCCCCTTTCTCATTCGTAGTAGCCCCCTTATCTTTCTCATTCTCTTTCCTAATAGCCCAATTCTTCTCAATACTCGCAGTATTACTAGCCGCATTCTCATTGCTAGCCCCACTCTCGTTACTAGCTCCATTACTAATAGGCTTAGGCCCATTACTACCCCCATTACTCGCCCCTTTACTCCCATAAATCTCTCCGTAATCTCCCCCTGGAGGGACCCCCATTGACATCCTCGTCTCTCTCACCAGCATAAAGAGCCCGGTTGATATGGAAAGTGCAGCCATAACCCCGAGAGTGGAGTGCCCATAGTCCTTACTGGCAGAGCAATCGCCGTTCCAGTGGATCGCGTAGAGATGTTTCTGACAGTATTGCGGGCGAGAAACCGATTTCCAGAACCTCGGCGCCCCCCAGAACTCCCTTCTATAACGATCCCCCCCGTCCGGGTGGTCCTCGAGC
>JACKZZ010012562.1_pt1 | contig 10494 bp, 4 predicted proteins | sample 8027871 | NCBI WGS metagenome assembly JACKZZ01 (sample SAMN15724774, study PRJNA655200) | protist metagenome | isolation source: fluorescence activated cell sorting (FACS) single amplified genomes of... | place: USA: West Boothbay Harbor, Gulf of Maine | collected 2000-07-19
CTTGCTCCCGTACGGGCTGCGGCTTCCGGCGGACCCGACGCTGCTCTGCCGCGACAGCCTGTCCGACAGCGTCGGTCGGGCGGACAACGGCTGCACGGACAGAGGCCGGATTTCAAACGGCTTGATCTGCGGGGGCGTCAATCCGATCCTCGGCTCGCCAAAGCCGCTCAGTCTCCGCTGCGACGGCTCTCGCGAGTCATGCGCCGATGTGTTTCGCTGCAGCGAGCTGCTCCGCTCGCGCAGCTCCTGCTCCTTCGCTAGTACCGCTACCTCCTTCTCCCTCGCCAACACCGCCTTCTCGTGCTCCTTCGCCGCCTCCAGAAAGAGCGTCTTCTTCTTGCCCTCGTGCTCCTTCTCCAGTTTTTCGAGGCGCCCCGCCATCTCCAGCAGCTCCGTCAAAAGCTTCAATAGCCCGACGACCGGCAGCTGGTCCTTCCACAGCTTGGATTTTACCATGGCGAACACCGTGTGCAGCTTCTTCCCCGACAGCACCATCCACAGCAGGGCCTCGTCCAGCAACCGCGTTACGGTGAGCGGCGAGATGGAAGTGCCCGACGTCTGCGACAGCCTCGAAACCCCGCCCGTGGTGGATACGCGGGAAGGCCCGCTCTGCGAGGGCCTGCTCTGGCCGGCGACGGAGGCCGCGTCGTCCGCGACGCCCTGCTCCTCCTCCACGAGCTGCTTCGTTTCGACGAGCTGGATCGTCTCCTTCGCCTCCAACAACTTCGTCGTGCTGATTTTCTGCGAGACCGCGAGGAGGGTGGAGATGTTTTCTGGACGATTGAAAGAGGTGTTTCCAGTCGTCTTTCCGGCACCTTCGAGCCACTCCAGCACGCGGTACTGCTCCAGCTGTTTCAGCGTGGTGACCTCCCCGATCAAACGCGAGCGCAGGTGCGACGGCACTACTTCCGTGTCTGAAGACATGTCTGAAGACATCATCATCCTCACGCTCTCGTCCTGCGCGACAACCAGCGAGTAGTCGAAGTCCCCCTGTCTGAACGAGCCTATCTGCACGCGCAGGATATCCATAACGAAGTTGAACGCAAACAGCACGCCCTCGCTAACCTCCGCCTTACCCCGATCCTCCAGCAGCGGTATCCACTCCGCCAAATACGTCTCCAGGCGCTGCCACCGCTCCACGTGCGGACACGTTAGCGGGTCGTACAGCTCGTTAGCGTTGTCCTCGTCCCCGTCCTCGATTTCCCCGTTCTCCGCGAGCTTCCTATTCAAAATATCCTTTACGTAGTCGTCGAAGACCTGGTCGTACGTCTTCGCCGTGATGTTGTCCGCGCTCCGGCCGTGCGGGATCACGCTGTTCCCCGACCGCTTCCACGCCTCCCGGTAGTGCGCGTAGAAGTACGCATGTTGCTTCCTCAACCGCCGCACGAACCGCGCCTTTTCTAGAGCAGCGAGCCGCGCGCGCTCGAGCTGGTCTACAGCCGCACTTCCGGTGCTCCCGCATGGATCGAGTAATGGATCTATGTTGTTCTCCTGGTCCGAGTCGAAGATCATGCCTCCGGGGCTGTGCGACGGCAGCGAGGCGGCGTTCAGGATCGAGTGCGCGCTGATCGAGTTCGTGCTGTTGACGGCCGACAGGCCTGCGCCCGAGGAGGAATTGTTATTAATCGGTGGCAGCGCTACGGGCGTGCTAAACGGCGCCGCCGCGAAGCCCGCGGGCACGCCCAGCGTCTTGGGGAAGAATAATGGGCCGGTCTTGACGAGGTCCTGGCCCTCCTGGTCGTGGCTCGCGAGCAGCTCGAGGCCGTTCTCGTCGCCGCCGGCTAAGGCTGCGTCCTCCGGGTTGCCGGCCTCGAGGGTGCGCAGCAGGAAGCGCTCGAGGGGGTGTCGGTTGCTGGTGGCCCGCTCGCGCTCGCGGTCCATCTCCTCTTGGACCGCGCGGAGGAGCTGCTCCTCGGAGACCGCGAAGTCCACCGTGTTTTGGCGGCGTTTATGCAGGATGTGCTTCTCCTTCTCCTCGGCCTCCTCCGCCGCTTGCTTGGCCGCCTCCTCGCGGACGCGCGCGCGGAAGTCCGCCTCGCGCTGCAGCGCCGCCGCCAATTCCCGCTTGTCGGCCTCCTCCGCGTCGGCCTGGGCCCTTGCTTTCGCCGCCCTCTTCTCCTCCTCCTCCTTGAGGATGCGGTCGAAGGCCGACCAAGCGCCCTCCTCTTGCAGCTCGTCGACTGCCGCGCCGACCTCGGCGGCTGTCGTCCTCGCGCAGGCACACACGCGCAGGGCGAGTCCACGCAGACAGTCGATCACTGGTGCCCCGGTGGTAGGGCCTGCTCTTCTCGGCTCAGCCATTACAAAAATATTGTTTTGGATATATGTCGTACTCGTTGCCATTTTTTCCTCTTTCATTTTTCCTGCTGTCGATTTCATTTTTTCAGATTATTAGCCAGCAAGTTCAAGATTGAAGTTAACATTTGCGATTATTCGATCACTCGATACCGCTCTTCTACACTCTCACTTCTCCGATTACTAAGCCCAAGAAAATGCTACCGTGTTAAGCCGTCTCTTGAACCGTCTCCACACTGAGTTATGGTATTCTCAATTGTCACCTCTCTCCGCAGTATGCCACATACGAAAGACCAGACTAAAACCGTTTGAAGAACTGCTCCAGACTCTCAGTAAATCACATCGACTCATGGAGTATATAAGTCTTCCGTAGGACCGTAGGAATCAATGGACGCTAGATTATTACGAGCAAACCAGGCTCAGCTATGTTGTTGTGTTCAGTCTGACAGTCTGTTCCCATTGTCATGAAGCATAGCAGTTCGACTCGGATGAAGTTGAATATATGAAATGACTATCTCGACTCTCAGAAACCAGGAGACTCCTGCGGCTGCCGCTTGGAGGCTGCAGATCAACAGATCCGATTCCTGAAGAGTCCTGATGCGTGTCTTAAGCGGAGGACCTGGGATTGGACCAGGACTGATACGACTCGAGCGAAGAGTCGTGAGTCTGTGCAGTCACGTGCGCGGCCTCTCCCCTAGGCCTAGCCTTGGCTATGACAGGGCCAACTTTAACGTTACTTCTTGCTAGGTCTTTGGATCGCTAGTCGAGACCACGCGAAATCCATCGCGCGACCGTGCGCCGCGCAATGACATCTGAGGCCGCGCGAAACCGCGCGCGCCGCGCAAAAAACAGGCCACGAGGCCGCGCGCAGGCGCAGACTCGCGCTGCGACATCTCGGAGGCAATCCAACGCACTCGCTTGCCTCCGATCCGGCTGCGCCATTATGTACACATTATTTTGGATGTACGTGGACATGCTTTCGATTTCGATTCCTGACTTCGATTTCGATTTCGTTTTCGTATGAAATGAACATTTGTCATTATAACGATGGCCGATCTCCCCATATTATTCTGATTCGATCACTCGATGCCACTCTTTTACACTCTCGCTTCTCCGATTGCTAACCCCAGAAAATACTACACTGTTAAGCCGTCTCCAGACTGAGTTACTCTCTACTGGAACCTCTCTCCGCAGTTACAGTAACTTTAAGCCAAATACGAAAGACTAGACTATAACCTTTTGAAGAACTGCTCCAGCCGCTCAGTAGACCATAATATTAATGACATCGACTCATAGGATGTATAAGTCTTCCGCGAGAATCGATCACAACTAGCAATTACGAACAACAGACCAGCTACATCATATGATTACCCCATCTCTCAGACTGAGACTCCGGGCGACCCTGACAGTTTGGCGGCTACAACTCAACAGATGATGCTCCTGAAGAGTCAAGTTTAAAGTTACTGTTATATGTCTACAAACGGAGGCCCATGGACGAGGGGCCCTGGTCGGAGCCTGGATATCATTAAGGCTCACCCAATCACCGCCACACGACGCCGCGCGGCCGAGGCCGCGCGAAAGCGCGCAAAAACTACAGCGAGCGGCGCGGCCGACGACCGCGCCGAGCCGCCTGTTGAACGTCGACGCCGTGGCGCGCGCGCAGGCGCATACCCGAACAGCGACATCTCGGAGCCAGTCGAGCGCGCGTTCTCCGGCGCTGCGTGATCATATGGTCTCTCCATCACGAAAATATTGTTTTGGATATACGTAGACGGTAACCGTAGTGGACATCCTTAGGCTTTTCCTGCTGTCGATTTCATTTTTTCAGATTAGCCAGCGAGCTCCTGATTGAAAGTACCATTTGTCGTCGTTCGATCGCGCAAACCACGCGACAGCGCGCGGAGGCACGAAAGGTAACCGCGCAAACCGCGCGACAGCGCGAGAGGGATGGACCCGGCCCACGCCCGCGCGCAGGCGCGGGCGCGGACTACTGCAAGACCGCGGACACGGCCGAGCGGCACACCCCAAAAAAAAATCTCCAGCACCAAAGCAAAGTCCATGAAGTTATAACAGGATCGACATAAAGGCATACACCCGAGAAACATTTCTCCAGCACCAAAGCAAAGCGCTATACATTTCCCCACAGGGTCATCCAGTTTCCCAGGCTCATCCTGTGTGCCGCTGTAGTCACAGTGAGCGCGCGCGCTCCGCCGCTGGGCTGTCGCGCTTCGCCGCTTCATCCATAAAGAAGAAATTATTTTACATGCTATGTGCGCAGTACTGGTTGGAGTCTGATTCTGGAAGACCGATGACAGTGACCATATGTGAGGATCCGACTGCAACTCAACAGAGCCCGGGGGGTCCGGTTATCAACTTATCATTATCATATGTTACCGCGTGGCACAGGGGGCCGTCAGCTGGCTGCTGGGCCTGGGTCAGGGCAAGGAGAGACGAAGCCAGGACCCCGGCTCTGACACACACGTCCCCCTCGATGATAGATCGTTTCTTGCCAAGACCTAAGAGCCAGATATCATTTGTACGGACACGCGCTCGCGCGGCTAGGTGAGAGCGCACGAAAGCGAGCCGCGTTATTTGCGGGCACGTTATTTGCGGGCACGCACCGCCGAGCCATGGCGAAGACGCTATTTTGAATATACGTAGCGGACGGCCTTTTTTTCTCTTTTCCTGCTGTCGATTTCATTTTTTCAGATTAGCCAGTAATCTCAAGATTGAAATTAGCGTCTGTCACTGTTCGATAACTTCGACCACGCAAACCGCACGACAGCGCGGGAGGCACGGAAGCGGGCGGCGCTCCAGTCACCAGTGAGTCTGCCGCGTGATATCATTCGCCGCGCAGGCCGCGCAAAGCCGCGCAAAGCCGCGCAAAAAACACGGCGCGGGGCACGGCCCTCGACCATGCCCCTAACTCCTCCGGCGCCGCCTTCTTTGCTTCTTCCTCCTGAAGAATTCTGCCGAACGCGGACCACGCTCCCTCCTCCTGGAGCTCCTCCACCGCCGCATCGAAGTCGGGCCCTTTTTTGCCGCTTCCTCGCGGACCTTGGCACGGAAGTCGGCCCAGCGCTTGTTCGGTTGAGGCCAGCAAGCTGAAGACTCAACGAGCCTAGGCTATTCAATCGATACACTGCGCGAGGCGCGGCCCGTTTGGTCGCCCGCCCAGGCTCCGCTCTTTCCACCACTTTTACCTTCGCCGCGCGCTTCTTCCTCCTCCTCCTCCTTGAGGCCGCGCGCAAGCCGCGCAAAAAGCCGCGCAAGCCGCGCAAGCCGCGCCGACCTCGGCGGGCGTGCTGCGCGCGCAGGCGCAGACGCGGGCCGCAAGATCCCGGATACAGTCGGCCGCACGTTCTCCGGCGCTGCGCGACGGTCTTTCCATCATGAAAAAGCTGTTCCGTATCATATGTACGTAGTGGACATCCTTAGACTTTTCCTGCTGTCGATTTCATTTTTTCAGATTAGCCAGCAAGCTCAAGATTGAAATTAACATTTGTCGTCGTTCGTTCGCGCAAACCGCGCGACATCGCGGGAGGCACGGAAGCAGACGGCGCTCTGAGTTTGCCGCACCGCCGCGCAAGGCCGCGCGCTCCGCGCACGCCGCGCAAGAAACACGGCAGGAGGCACGGCCCTCGACCATGCCCCGCCCTGAACGGTCAGCAGGTGGAGACGCGGGGCCGACGGGCTACGGGCAGGGGGCTCGGGCTCCGAATGGTCAGAAGGCGGCGCCACGGGCCGGATACGGCACCGCGCCCAGAGGTCGACCTGTTTTAGTGAGAACGCGACTGCGATTAAGTGAGGATAAAATCGTTATTGAGGATGCAGGCGTTGAAGATGTAGACGGCTTTGTTAACGCTTTTGTAGCGATTGTGGGAATGTAGCGACTTCTCATTTGTCAGCCACGCACGCACGTGCGGAGAACGAGACGCGGCCGAGATCGGACACCACCCCGCTGGAATGAATCTGTGCACGGCCTCTCCTAAAGGGCTTTCTTGTTAGGTCTTTGGGTCGCTAGGTGAGTCTTGAGATCGCACGAAAGCGCCGGCGCGCGACCGTGCGCCACGCATCTGATCAGAAGCCGCGCGAAACCGCACGAAACCGCACGAAACCGCGCAAACCACAACAACGCGAGACACGGCCCACGACCGCGCCCCGCCTCGGCCCTTCGCGCCTCCTGGATCGGCCGAGCTGATGCGCGTGCAGATGCGCACGGCGACGTCGCGGGCCCAGGCATGATGAGAGTCGTGTTGTCTTGTGCAAAAACGTTGCCTCCTTTGTCCTGCTTTCGATTATCATTTCATTTTCTCAGAAGCCAGATTGATCTCATTATGGAAAAGACACGCACGACTGCGCGCCACCCCGCCGGAAAAGCGTGTAGATAGGAGGGCACAAAGGTAGGAGAATTCACAATCGAGAGAGAAAACTTCAGCTCGGCAGCATGTCCCGACTCTCGAACTCTAAAACTCCGCAGGAGGCTGCGCAGGCTGTAATTCAACTGAGCCCGGACTGTCCAAATATGTAGCTCCTCGGCTACTCATCTCCTCGACGTCAAGCTCGCGAACACCGAAGAAACGCAGGCAAAAAACGACAGACAAACGCTTTCCGCAATAGTAACACCTTAGAACTCCGCACTGCAACACCACATAATCATAGTCGCTAAGGCTCTTTTGTTTCGTATCTCCGTTTCAATCTTCGTTTTAACGTCTGATAATAAGTCATAACTTTTCTCGAGTCTGATGTCGTCCACTCCTAAATATCTCTCCTCGGCCACTGCCAGCGATTCGAAATTTTCAAATTCCACGTCTTCTGCACTGCAACGTAAGTATGATCCACCCGAGCGGAGCAGACTACTTTAGTAACATCTGAGTCTCACAGCTGTGGCCCTACAAGGGCGGCAAAACCGATTCCTCGATCCCCATCTCTTCATTCTCCGTCTCGTACAACGCTCCCACCACCTCGCGCCAATGCACGATCCGGTCTTTGGCGCTCCCACCGCTCCCACCGCCCCGAAGCGCGCCCACGCTCAGCGCTGCCTGCGTTTTCCCATCAAGCCCTTCCAGCGCCCGCTCCATTGCCTCGCACTTTGCCTCCTCGCTCTTCCAGGGCTTCTCCGGGCCGGAGTCCGGTGTTTCCACCGGCCCCCTGTGCACCGTCTCCAGCAACCCAGCCCAGAGCGTCCGCCGCGCGTCGCGGTGCGCCTGTTCGAGCTCTGGGTTCTTGTCAGCTTTTTTATTCCCGTGTTTGTTCCCCCACGTCTTCGTGGCGCACTGGTACTGCTGGAGCTCCATCTGCAGCTGCGCGGCCCAGGTGATTTCGGGCGCCTGGGGGATGACCATTTTCGTCGGGTCGTAGTCGTCCACCACCGGAGGCCGCGTGTCCTCCTGCTCAGCGTCGTCTCGGAGAGACTCTCTCGCCGCGAGACTCGCGCCCCCAACAGGCTCCCCCGTGGCCAGCTCCGTCACCGCCTGCTGGCACCCCCGTCCGAGGTCGGTCGCGAACCGCCGCGCAGCCTGGGCGAAGTTCTGAGCGAAGTCGTGGAAACGAGGCTGGGCCGCCATGTTGGAAAACAGAGCGGCACAGGCGCACGGCGAGGGGTCGAAATTGTCCACCTCCGCCAGGTCCGGAAGCGGACTCTTGTCCGGAAGCGGAGTCTCTTGTCCGGAAGACAGCGGTAGGTCCAACATGACCACCAAATTCACCACGACCTGTGGCACGGACACGCCCAGACCGATCATTTTCGGAACTCCAAAGTTGACGCTAGATACGATTATGATAGATACGAAAGACAGATATTAAGAAAGTCGGTAGTAGATACGATTATAACGATAAGACAGAGTAACACAAAGGGAACTCCAACACACGGTGTTGACACTGTGTTGCAATGAGGGATTCAGAAAGTTCCAATTTGCAGGAAATTTGCAGGGAGAAGACACGAAAGTACGAATGCATAAGCAACTTAAGCTACTACACGACGAGTCGCGACGCGAAAGTTGAAACGACTAGTTCAAAACCTCGAAAGTTGAAACGACTAGTTTACCGCTTGACACCACCTCGAAGATGGACAAGGACGACTAGGACGACACTCCGACTAGGGCGAGAGATTCAGTGGCGAATCGAAGTTTGTCCATGCTCGAACACCAGCGAAAGTTCTCGAGCTTACCTCAGAGGGAACCTCTGCTTCAGTGACAATGACCCTTCGACGGAAGGGCTTCTTGAAAACCTGTTAAACAATCTGTTAAACCTAAAGCAGCAAGTGACTCTTCAGTTCTTATTCAGTTCTTAACAACCGCACCCTACAAACGATAGGACAAAAGGCTGCTAATAGCTGAAGACGACGTGCCATGAAGCTGCCAGACGCCTAAGTGACTAAGTCAGACGTCAAGGCCAGATCCGTTAAAAAAATCCTCTCTGAGTGTCATGATGGTTTCCGCATATCAACTACAAACAATGATAATGACATCACACCAACATGGGAGTCATGCAAAAAAATAGCTTTGGACGTTCATGTGCAACCGGGAATTGAATCTAGTTGTCGTTTTCAGCCTAGTAGGCTCTATCGTACACCATCAGTCAGTGTCCGCCTACTTGTCCTTCGCCTTCGCGGCCTCCTTCGCCTTCTTTCCCTCCGGGTCGCGCTCGAGCGGCTCGTTAGCCTCCCCTTCGGGCCCTTTCTCCTTGGACTCCTTCTTCTTTTTGAAGTTTTCCTCCTCCAGAATGCGCTCGAACTTGGTCCACGGGCCCTCGGTTGTGTTCACATCGTGAATGTCCTGCAAAAACCCCTCGTACATCCCCGAGGCCCTCTCGCCGCACCAGGAACGCACGTAGATACCCACGGAGTCCAGACAGCCCGGGACCGCCTTCGGCGCCTTCTGCTGGGTGGGGATCTGCATGTCCTTCGTGCAGTCCTCTTTGCCGTCCTTCAGCTCAGAGGTCTTGCCGTCTTTCAGGACGACGGTCTTGCCGATGGCGGCATCGGCGGCGGCCGGATTCGACGACGGCATCGTTTCAAATTCGCGAATTTCAGTCTCGAGTTTCGGAATTTCGACTTTGAACTTGGTCAGACAGTGACCAGTCAGTAAGTCATCGTGTCGAGAAAGTATTATAACTGTTTCGCACTCTCCGAAGACTCCGAGTTGTAGACTCCGAGTTGTGGCAATGATATCGAGAACACCCAGACTCATGCGAGACTGATATTAAGTACGCAACCACAACGCGCGCAAAGCACGCGAAGCGCGACGCGCGAAATCGAGGATAAATTGCCCGCGGCAATGTGCCGCGGACTCGGCGTATACGCGTTGACACTTCCACGGCGGTTCGCTCGACACCTCCTGTTCCGCGATTTTCATCAGCAGAAGAGGCGCCACCGCAGCGCCGGTGCCATAGCAAACGCTGCCACGTCGACGAGCAGGAATCGTGCCGTAGCAGACACTTCCACGGCGGTTCGCTCGGCACATCTTGATAGTGATCGTCCGAAAGTTGAGACGGTTTCGTATCGATTTTGCTACCAAGCAACTTTCCTACCTTTCGGGTGCGTCGGTATTGTCATGCAGATCGCTGGGCGGGCGGCGGCGGCACGCCCGAAACTTGCACGCCCGAATATCAATAAGCACACAACCACAACGCGCAAAGCACGCGAAGCGCGACGCGCGAAATCGAGCACGGCCCACGGCACTGCGCCGCGGGCTCGGGATACGCATGCCGCAAAGGTCGATAGCCTCTTCTTCCCATGCAGAACTTCTGCCACGCCGAGCGGAAGTTCGAGCTGCTACGCCGGGCGTTCTTGATAGCGTCGACGAGCGACTGCTGCAGCTGTTGAGTCTTCTTCCTCGAGTGGGCGCACAGCGGCCGCCGCGGCGCAAGCGATCATGCGATGGCAGTAGCAGGTGCCATGCATTCGGACACAGACCGTTTCCCGAAAGACAGTCCACCACTACTCCTCTCCTTTTGAAACATCTGAAACATCGGAACACGATCATCATCAACAATGCTCTTCGCCTCTTCGGTAACTTGACAGCGAAGGTGGCATCTTTCGATCTCATCTTGCGTGCTTTGTTTTCAATCTCGTGCTTTGTTTTCAATCAAGCACCGCACCGCCAGTGCCGCGTTGCAACTGCGGCTCAGACCTTGTGAAAAAATCGGAAATACCGTCAAGTAAATCGGAAATACCTTTAAGTAAATCGGAAATACCTT
>JACKZZ010004479.1_pt1 | contig 10483 bp, 26 predicted proteins | sample 8027871 | NCBI WGS metagenome assembly JACKZZ01 (sample SAMN15724774, study PRJNA655200) | protist metagenome | isolation source: fluorescence activated cell sorting (FACS) single amplified genomes of... | place: USA: West Boothbay Harbor, Gulf of Maine | collected 2000-07-19
ATTCCCATTTCCTTAGTTAGACTAATTGCTAGATCAGTTACTTTATGTAGATCTTCATCTTTAGTAGCATCTTCACGAGCATATTCTAACATACGAATGAATAAAGGAACATCCATAGTTATTGTGTCTATAGGATCAGCTGATTGGTTTTGAGCAATTTCAAGTTCCTCCTTAATAAGTTGTTTTAATTCTGATTTTTTCATTTTACTTAATTTTATTTAATATCCAGGACCGTTAGATTCATCTTCTACAGCCTTGTCAGCCATTTCATTAGGTGTATATAATTCTTCATCTAATCCAGAATTTCTTTGTGAAATTGCTTGTTGGATAACATAAATAGCGTCTTGCTCCTCATACCCATATCTTTTAGCCATTGCCTTGATAAATCTATCTACAGCATTGATTACTTCAGGATTTAGGTTTTCTTTGAGGTTTTTTTCAATAGCAGCACCACGTTTTTCTTCGTAGCTAGATAACTTACCATCTTTATTTAAATCTGCCTTTTTAGGATTTTTAAGTTCCTCTCTAATGAGTTGTTTTAATTCTGATTTATTCATTTTGTTATTGGGGTTACACTTTCTGGGTTGTATTTAAAACTAATAACATTAGGTACTTTTCTAATATCATCAGCTATTTTAGATATTGTTTCTCTACTGAATCCTCCTGTTTTAATATATGGATACCCATCTATTTTTAGATTTAAGATTGTAGTGAAACTACCAAAACTTTGATCGTTGTAATCTTGAAGTTCTTTTATAGAAACTACTGTTACCCCAGCAATTGATCTAATGTCAGATAAAACTTCATTTTGAGGTCGTGACTTAATATTAGTAACTAATCTACCTTCAACTTTATATTGGTCTTGGTATACTTCATTAAGATTGCTTAATACTATATCAATATCTTTAGAAGCAGAACTTATTTCTTTTGTAGTACCATCCTCAAACTGAATTACATATCCAGCATAAGGAGCTCCCCTATCCATAAAGTTATATAGTATAGTTGCAGGTCTGGAGTTATATGTGATTTCAGTTCCATCAGGATATATTTTGGGATATTTCCCTTCCTTATTCCATTCAACCCCCCCATCATTAAGAATGCTTTCTACTTCTTCTCTAATGAGTTGTTTTAGGTCTTGTTTATTCATATTCTAATATATATTGAGTATATAATATTCTTGGGCAGCATTTATTAACTCTTCAGTTGTAGTATCATCTGAATCTGTGCCTTCTATTGTTACTTCTGCCGCTGTTATAAGATAATCATAATCCTCAGTTCCCTCGGAGGCCATGATATCAATGTCCTCCCCATATTGTTTCTGGGCTTGGACTCCACTAATGAAGGAATCTATAAGCCATTGAGATACTTTTGGAGTTTGGGTATTTATTATATTAGAAATTTCTTCTCTAATGAGTTGTTTAAGTTCTTGTTTATTCATGTTAGTCTAATTTACCATATTTACCATAACCCATATCAGCAGCAAATCTTTCTGTTGCATCTGAGCTTAATTGGATGTATACTCCTCTGTTTACGTTTCCGGTCCATGTACATAGTTTGAATTGATTAATTTCATTCCACTCCTCTTCATCTACCTTCAAATCATCCAACATGGATTTAACTGTTTCTTTCCAGTTTTGGTCTTCTTCGGGATCAATTTTCTTCATCATATCCCAATTTCCTAATTTCGTTGGTACACCTACTTCATCAATATCATTAGGTAGAGCATTTATAGCATCTAAAAGTTCACTTTCAGTTTTAAATGCTTTAAGAGAGAATCTTTCATTTGATGCCTTCTCAATTTCCTCTCGGATAAGTTGTTTTAGGTCTGATTTATTCATTATTTAATTATGTTTTGATGAGGATTGTGAATTACTATATGCGTCACAATTAGATGAGGAGGCGCAACCTAATAGGAAGGATACAATAACCAACAACAATAGTAACTTTTTCATTTTGTTATAAATATCATGGTTTCTTGCTACCTAACATAGATTTTAATTTCTCTAAATATAAGATAGCATCCATATGCTCTTCTTTAGCATGTTCAATCCAATCTAATACACTTAAATCATTTCTATCCAAATCAGTACCATATTTATCCAACCCAAATTTAGCTCGCTCTGTAAATTGATCTATAATTGAGTTAACAATACTATCTGAGTTAGGTATTGTTCTTTTTTCATAATTTGTATTATCTGTGAATTCAATTTCTTCTTTAATCATTTCTTAAGTAATTTCTTCTGTTCCTTATCCTTTATACCCATTTGTGTGAGTATTTCTTTAATATCAGCTTTCTTAAGGAGTGAGATATATGAATCTGCTTCCCTAATACTACATTCAAAGTATTTAGAGATATGACCTAACAAATCTCTATCTTTTATTTTCTTATTTGTTTTTATATAACGGAAGAATTGTTGTTTTTTAGGAAGCATTTCTTTATATATATTGTATATTTGTTTTTTATTCTCATAAGGAATAATCTGTATGTAATTGACTAATTCAATGTAGTCAGGATTCATTGAAACAAATCTATGAATCATGTAGGTATTCCATTTACCCCAATCCTCCTCTGAAAATATATCAGGGGAGGATTTAATGGAGGTAAGTTGATTTAACCAATCAAATATGTTTTTGATATTAGGCTTCAAAAGTAATATCTTTTAATTCTTCTCTCAATTCTTTTGGGATTGAATCTATTAAGACTTTCTTTGTTCCTAAATCATAAAACACTGGGATGGGTAGAAGAGCATCTTCACTTGTGCCAGAGACAAATTTAGATACTTTTCTTAAAATTACCCCTTGCCCAAATACTTGACCACCATCGAATCCTTTTACAGGTGTGGTGTTGTTTAAATCTAAATCTAATTGTGGTTGTTGTTCCATTGTTACTTATTTATTGTTTATTTTAAATTTATTTAATATTTTGTGGTCCCACCAGGGCTCGAACCTGGGACCCTCTGATTATGAGTCAGATGCTCTAACCAACTGAGCTATAGGACCTTATAAATGCTCCAACCAGGTTTGAGTTGTATAATCTTTTCACTTATTAAAAATTTTTCAATAATATCTCTAGCGTCATAATCATTAGTAGTTTCATTAACTAATTCAACAATTTCTTCTGCTATATCTTTTAAATCCATATATTTAATATAAGTAAATTTTACTTAGAGACCAAACAAATTTATTTTTTATATGCCTTTTCTTTAATACTTAAATATAAATCCATTAATTCAGCAGTTGAATATTTCATTAAATATTTTTCCATACGTTCAATGATGTATTGTTTTTGGAGGACTTTATCCTTTATACTAGTATCTATCTCCCCTATATATTCTTGATAGCGTTTCTCAAACTCTAACTCAGGACCAAATCCAATTTCTCCATCAACCCCATTTTTATTAAGTTCAATGTAGATATCTCTTGCATGTAAATCATACCAATCTTCAAAGTTTAATTCTTCGTTACTCATCATCTTTGTTTTGGTTTAAGAATTGTTGATATATTTTTTCTTGGTGTTCTTTAGACATACTCCAAAAGTCATCAAACACAGAGTCATTACTTACAAACTCTGCAAATGCTATTGCGTGTTTTTTCTTTTTCTTACTCATCTTTGTTTTTATTTTATTTAATTATACGGAATTCTTCACCATCGCCTAGATGTAATGTTTCCATATGGATTTTAGCTGAATGAGTGTGATCCTTTTTCCATTCAAAAATATCATCAGACTCATAACCGTTTCCTTTCAAGTATCTTTCAGCACGTAGTCTAGTTTCAAAATACATATGATCCTTACACCCGAAGCTATTGAATTCAATAATTGTTATTGTTTTTTTACTCATCGTCATTATAATTAATTTGATAATGGTGCTTTAATTGGTTCATGGTGACTATATCCATGAACATCAGCCTCAAATTCTCCTTTAAGCATATTAACATTTTCTATATGTAACTTAGGTAATCCCATTGGCTGTCTAGACAATTGTTCTTTTGCTTGGTCAATATGATTCTGATATAAATGAGTATCACCTAAATTACCAATCAATTCATCAGGAACCATGTTAACTTCTTTAGCTATTATTTCTAATAGTAAACCATAAGATGCAATGTTAAATGGTAAACCTAAGAATGTATCTACCGAACGTTGATTCCACATTAGAGAGATTGCTCGTTTAGGAACATCATTCTCATTCATCTCCTGAACAATATGGTCATGATGCATATGAGAACCTATCTTGTTTCCATACCAATTAAATCTTTCACTTTCACTCAACTCTCTAGTATAAACTTGAAATCCATAATGACAAGGTGGTAAAGTCATTTGGTTGAGTTCTGAAACGTTCCATGCGTTGACCATCAATCGTCTTGAGTCTGGGTTTGTTTTAAGGTCGTTGATTAGATTTTGGATTTGGTCTATACCTTTTATATGTTCATTATAACCATTAGATTCATACTCAACAAATCCATCAGTTTTTCTACCATTCCAATCTCTCCATTGCTTACCATACACAGGCCCCAAATTTCCCCACTTCTTAGCAAACTCATCATCTGTTTTGATTGCTTCGATAAATTCTTCTTTTGAGAACCATGCCCCATGTTTACCACGAGACATTTCCTTAACATATCTTTTATAAGCATCACCAACCCAGATATTACATCCATTATCTACCAAATACTTGATGTTGGTATCTCCTCTTAAAAACCATAGCAACTCAGTTACCATAGTTTTAAATGCCATCTTCTTTGTTGTGAGTAGCGGAAATCCTTCAGACATATCGTGTCTGATTTGTCTACCAAATACAGAGATTGTACCTGTGCCTGTTCGGTCTTGTTTTTCTACCCCATTATCTAAAATGTTTTGGAGTAGGTTTAGGTATTGATGTTCTATGTTTTTACTCATCATTCTTTTTTAGTATTTATATGTTCTTTAAGTATTCTTATACATTCACTTATTGTATTACCAAAGTCACACCATGAATCCTCTGGCTCTAGGACGTGAAGAAATTGGCTAAACCAATTTTCTATATTAACATACTCTTCGGATTGGTGAAACTTAATGTAACCTTCATCTCTAAATTTTCTAAGACTCTTACATTCATCGTATAGATAAAAAGCATCATCAATTACTTGACCACCATTATGGTTGTATATTGCATTATGAAGAGACTCTACAACACCTTTCTGTTCTTTTGTTATAATGGGTGGTGATGTTTTACTCATCTTCTTTGTTTTGGTTTAATAGTTTGGGTAATTGGTTAGGTTGTATACTAACAGTACCAATACTTTTCTCTGTTATCTCTATACCATAATCTCTCATACAAATACCATATTCAATCCCTTCTTTTGTTTTCAATACAATAGGGTTATAGACTTCTTCCATTTGTATTAAATAATCTTCTCTTACTGTAATCTTACTCATCTTTATTTTGGTTTAATAAGTTAGCAACCTTATTATGGGCTTCTAAATCTCCTTCTCTTGATAACGTAGCAAAGAATGTCTTATCAAGTTTTTCATCACTTGGTACTCTTCTAACCCACTGTGGCATCAATGTCCATAAATAATCTTTATCCTCTTGTGTCATTTCTTCTTTACTCATCTTTGTTTTGGTTTAATAGTTTTACGATACCATTCTGGTCTTTCAGATATTCTTAATGCTATACGTTTGCGGATTAGCTCTTGAGCTATGGCTGTTGGCTCCCAATCATTATATAAGTGCTTTGGAAAGATATGTTTTGGAAATTTCCTATTTGGGTCTGGTTTAAATCCTCTGCCTTTCATTTCTAAGATTAATTCATCGTATCGTTTATCTAAATATTCTCCTTTGTCGTAAAAGAAATATACATGGCCTGTGTTGAGTGTGAATACTTTACCTACTTTCTCCTTCTTAAACCCAACTTTACTATTTAATATTCTACTTAGAGATCCGGGTATCATTGTTATTTCTCTATACTCTGCTATTAGATGTTGATCTGTAAGCTCTTGGGGTGGTATAATGTTTATTCTAGCCATTTCTACTATTTAACTTATATAATTTCCTTAACATTAGTAATTGATGTAAACAAAGAGCCCATATTGCTATTATTTCAGCACCTAACATACTAAATGGCAATACACCCAATGATCCTACGTACATACAAATAATCCATTTATAGTGATTTGTTATCCCTAATGGATATAAGGTAACAATAAAAAATAGTATAGCCAATCCATTATGTATAGAGGGATATAAATCAAGTGAAAAAGCAGTTAATAATAATAGCATTAAGGCGGATGGCCTCCAATTCTTTATTTGATATAGGTAGAAGGATGTGGCTGCATTTGCTAAAATAAATAGAGGCTGCATTTCTGTATTCCAATATGAGGAAAGTGATGGTTGGGGTCCATTTAGCATATATAGAATTGGAGCTATAAATGCAAATATAACTACCCCCATTCTTAATTGATAGTCCTTCTTAGTTACTCTTGATATCATATTTTGTTATTAGTATATACGTAGTGGGTGTTGGTTGGTGTGTTGGTAAAAAGTTTATTAGTATTTTTTAATTGTTGGGTACTCTGTTATTTTCACATATTGTTTACATATTTGCATTTTATTTAAAGATTTATTAAGACATTTTGATTTAGTAGCTCCATATATTAAAGTAAAATCTCTCACTCCGGGTCTACGTTTTGTTGATTCTAAGGGTGAAGTCCACCTCCACCAACTTCTATATTGCATATAATACCTATTTCCAGATTTTATAAATCTAATCTTTAAGTTTTTCATATATTTCTTTAAAATATTTTGTTAAGTATAATTTATATTCTTCATTACAAGTTTTGAAATGAACTACTTTATCTGTTGATTCAAGTATATGAGTTATAGGTTCTGTTTGGAATTGATTTTCATATGGATCAATTGCTAATGTATAACCTATTTTTGGGTTATTTTTATGAATTTCAATTACCATCCCATCTATATCTCTTTCAACCCATCTTATTTCAGTGGATTGTTTAGACCAGTTCTCATTATTTACTTTTGTAAGTTCGACCATATCTCGGATATTTTTTTACGTTGAGCACTACTAAATTTACTTTTCTTTTCTTGGATGAGTTTATATTCTTCTTCAATTTCTTTCTTACTCCAGGTATCAAATTTTATAGATTTACCTTTCCATTGGTCATCCAAATCATTTAAATATTTTTGAAGTGATTCAGCTAAATCTTTTCTTAATATTAAATGCATGTTATTTTTTTTCGTGCCATTCCCATATCTCTATTTGTTATAGGTTTCTTTTATGTATTGGTCTGCCCTTACGTTTAAGTCTTTTTCTAAATCAAAAAACTGTATAGAACCCATTACATAACCATCTTTAATCTGTTGTTCTTCCACTGTTAGAAGATTAGTAATATGTTCTTTTGTAATGGTTACTTCATTTTCAACTAAAGTCCTTAATATTTACATTGCTGTCTGTTCCATTTCTCTATTTGTTAGGGGTTAACTTTTTTTAAAAATAAGAGCTCATTCAGACTTTTAACACTTAATTTGTTATACACTAAAGCAAGTTTAAGTCTATAAGATTTCGGTTCTTTCTCATAAACCCCACTGCTATTATGCTTAACTATTCTGTAATGACTTGTATCTAATAGTGTTAGTTTATTTATTATTTCTTCTTTACTCATATCTTTAATTTTTATCCGTATCAAAATAAAAACCTAATATCCAAAACCTCCAAAAATAAACTTCATTGCATTCGTCATAGTACCTTTGAATGTATAACCATTTGTTAAAAAATCTTGTGTTATTCACATCTCTATTTGTTAGGGGTTAATATTAATTGTGGTTTTTATGTTTTAAATATTGCTTGCTCCTTTAGTTTAGCTTCAATTACAATGTCAGGATTTAAACCATAGGTTTGAATTTTATTATATATAAGATCTGAGTGGGCTTGAGGTCTAATAGATTCATCTAGTTTTTCTACTCTTCTACTTTCTGAGTAATGACAACATTGTGTTACTCCTTCAGGCCATGTAGTAAATGCTAATTTTAAGGCTTCTTCTTCATTAAGATCTCCAGTGTTGAATTTGTGATGGAAGTAATCAAATGTAAGAGGAATTCCAATGACTTTATATACACCTTCATATAGATCTTTTATAGAGTATTCATTTGGACTATCATCATTTTCAACCACAAGACGTTTTTTAGTATCTTCATTTAGTAAATGGAAATTCTTACAAAAACGTTTTAATGTTCCCTCTTTATCACCATAGGCACCCCCCACATGAATATTGATTTTATTGTGAGTTGAGGGTTCATAACCCATCATATTAAATTGTTCACTATGGAAATTTAATTCTCGAATTGTTTTTTCAACTACTTTTTGAGTGGGTGAAGCTAGGCAATTATAAGGGCCGGGATGCATTGTGAGACGTTGACCACCATTCTTGGCAATTTCTCCTATTTCTAACATTAAAGCAGTAATTTCTTTATAATCCTTTAATTGAGAGAATTTATATTCATCAGACCATGGGAAGATTTGAGAGGATAAACGAAATAATTTTATACCCATTTTATTATTCCACTCAACAATAGTTTTAAGATCCTCAACATTCAGTAGAGATAACTCTGAAACGTACTCTAAGCCTCTAGCGTCAAATGTTTTACGACGCATAGTTCTATTAGTCATAATTTTTCTATCACTTAATTCAGTGTTTATACATGCATAACCTAAATTCATATTACTTGGGGTTTAATTACTTCTACTATTTTTGCTAATGCTGAACTAATATTTATTTCTTTATCTATCCTAAAGTTGGCTTGATATAAATGTTCATTTAATATAATAGCTACACTTCCTTCTTTGCCGGGGGCATATGATGAGGATTCATCAAATAGAAATCTATATAGTTCTTCAAAGTCACTTGTTCCTGAGGTGATTAATATTTTTCTTAATTCTCTCCATTTTGGTTTCTTCTTCTTAAGTTCCTCTAAAATTGAAGTCATATAGTTATTAGATACTAAAACCGATTTATCTAAAGTAAGTTTAGCGTCTATAATCGACATTTGGATAGTATTTAACATCTTACGTAAATCCGGGTAAGATTGGTTTACTATGTTTTTTATGTCATTAATTTCAAAACTTATTTTTTCCTCCCCTAAAACCCATACTAAATGTTTGGCAACCTCCCCCTTAGTAGGAGGAATAATTTTTAGGGTTTGACATCTAGATTGTAATGGATCAATTATACGTTCAACATAATTACAAGTTAAAATAAAGCGAGTGGAGCGAGAAAATGTTTCTATCACATTACGTAGAGAAGCTTGGGCGTTTATTGTAAGGAAATCTGCTTCATCTAAAATAACCACTTTAAGAGATTTGAAGGATGCCGTGGAGGCAAAACTGGTCACTTTGTCTCTGATAGTATCTATTCCTCGCTCATCACTTGCATTAATATATAAGTAGTCACAGTTGAGGTTCTTGACTATTATTTTAGCTAATGTTGTCTTACCAGTTCCTGCAGGCCCATAAAGACATAGATTCTGTATATCGTCTTGGTCTAAGTATTGTTGAATTACTTTTTTTATATTTTCATTACCAACGTAATTATCTAGTTTTGTAGGTCGGTAATGTTCTACGAATAACGTATTTTCTTTCATAACTTTGATTTCCTTATTTATTATAAGATAAAAAAAGCTTGGCGGAAGGCCAAGCTAAAATATTAGATATTTTATTTTTATTTAATCAAGACCATCATGGCCTGTTTCTTATGCGAATCTATCTCTAGTAGCTGTTACAGTAGTAGTAACGTGTTTTAAAGCTGTTAAGAAATTATTCATGTCATAGATATCATCATGATGGTTGTTAAAGTAATCCATGATGTAAGTGAAGTATTGATCTACTACTGGGCCTGCTTCACGTTCAGAATCTACTTCTTTTAATAGTTTACCTTCAGATATGTATTTTTTGTAATCGAAATTGTCCATTTTATTTTTATTTTATTTTTATTTTATTTTTAGAAATCTGTTATCATTAATTCGTCAATTACTTCTTTTACCTTTAATAGAAAATCACGTGTTAGTTCTTCTGGGTTTTCACTTGCAATTTGCTGCATGTTACCTAGTAACTGCTGCATTACCATTTGTTTCTCATTAAATAGTGAAGATGTGTCTTCGTTTAGGTCTTCATCTTCGTTTAGATCTTCTAATTCTAATGAAATGTTAGATCTATCCATATCTGATAGTCCATCGAGTGTACCTGTTTCCATATATTCAGTATATGCTTCTTCAGCTCCGTCTGGGTCCTTGATGTGTTTGAGAAAATGGTCTAAAGTGAGTTTGGTGTTTTCTGTTAGTAGGGGATTGTTTCTTAGGTATTCTATGTAATTAAATTCTGACATTATGTTTATTATTAAAATTATATTGTGTTTGAGGATTCTATATCTTTGATCATTTCAAAATGGATTTTAGCTATTCTATCTCTACCTTCCTCAGTTAAAAGATATTT
>JACKZZ010021030.1_pt1 | contig 10483 bp, 4 predicted proteins | sample 8027871 | NCBI WGS metagenome assembly JACKZZ01 (sample SAMN15724774, study PRJNA655200) | protist metagenome | isolation source: fluorescence activated cell sorting (FACS) single amplified genomes of... | place: USA: West Boothbay Harbor, Gulf of Maine | collected 2000-07-19
AAACTTGATAAAATTAAAATGTTACTGCAAAGATGCAACCCCACCAGCTTTTTTATGTCGTGTTATTAATATTACCAGCATTGATAAATGCTGGTTTCAATTGGGGTGCTGGTTGTGAAGGTGGCAATGGGACCTTCCAAGTAAATTTGACTAAGGTTGGTGAGTTAGTAGAAATTGGTAAAATTCCATCAGGAAAATGGAATGTCAGAATTTTTCTTACAGCACCATCGGATGTAGATGTACAAATATATGATACGGATGACGTGACTAAATTTCCAACGGAGGGCAAGGCAGTTGTAGCATGGTGTGCAGATGCAAAAACATGCAATATTGGCACCCTTGGTTCGGAGGAAGGTGCTGGATATGCAAACTATAAAAATATGCGCATTGGGTACTCAGGATATGGTGGCACAGGCGGAAAGCCAGGCAAAGAGTGGATCTCTATCGAGGGTGTGTCAACAACAAATTTGATGATGAAAGCGTATGCGTTTGAGACGGGAACTGCGGTGATTACATACAGCTTTGATAGAGTCCAAACGTCAAAATGTTTAGGCCTAACACCTTTTACTGGTACTTTTACATTATTTGTACCAAAAAACAACGTTGTTGATATAGGAGAAATACCATGTCATAAAAAAAATTTACAGGTTAATTTGTATTCCACGAAAGATGTGGACATTCAATTGTATGACATTGAGAATAAAACAAAATTTGCTGAAGGAAAAGCAATTATTGGTTATTGTGAAGCCCCAGGCTGCAACAAGGGGTTGCTTGGGAATAATGATGGTACTGCTGAATTCACGTTTTATAAAAATCGAAAGTATGAATATAGTGGTTATTATGGCAAAGATGGAAAAAAAGGCAATGAGTATTTAAGATTAAGCGGGATCTCCAATACCAAACTAGCCATGAAAGCATTTGGTTATGCCCCCGGCGATGCAATTATTACCTATTCCTACTACGAAGATTACAGCTCAGCAGGACCAATACAACCAAACGTAGATTTTATGTATGAAGTAAACCATCGGGATGCATTCACATTAAAATATAGAAACATACCATCTAACTTATTGCTAGTACGCCGAGACTCAACCTTTCAATTTTTAATTTCGTCTCCGGAGTATGGTGTAGTAGCAGCGAATGTGAGAATACAAATAAGTGGGTGGGTAGGGACGTCATATCGATTTGGATTGGAAACAAGTAGTAACAAGTACGGGTATCTTGTGAAAGAACCTAACCAAGTCATGCTATCCTCTGAAAACTACGAGGTAGAAACAACGCAAGATGGCGCAACACGCGTCTCAGTTCGTGTAAAGCTTTTACCAAATGCACCTATAGGCTGGTATCGCTTAAGCACGTTTGTAAAAGTGAATGATATAGACGCTATTGCAAATAAAACAAAACGCATTGTAGAGTACACATGCAACACAACCATGGCGATCCTTTTTAACCCTTACGGAAAAAATGATGATGTGAAGCAAACAAAATCAAATACAGATGAATATGTTGAAAATGAAAAAGGCTTAATATGGCAAGGGCTTTCGGATGATAATACAGCACACGTATGGGATTTTAATCAATATGATTTTAACAATCTAGCAATTTCCTTGGACAGTTTGCGTCGGATGAATATCAACGACCGTAGCGATGTATCACTCGTATCGCGGCATCTTACATATTCAGTTGGACAAGATATTTGTTACGGAAAATGGGGTGAAGGATCATATACTTCCGGAAGACCTAGTGGCGGATATCGTTGCAGCACCAGTAATAAAAAAAATTGTTTTGAACCTGGGCATTGGCAAGGCACCACAGAATTGTTTAACGTTCACCGTCAAGTTGATGGAAAGCCAGTGCAATATTGCCAATGCTTTGTCTATAGTGGTGTATTAACTACAATTGGCCGGTCGTTAGGAATACCAACAAGAACGGTCACTACATTTCAAAGTGCGCACGATACCAACGCGGATCGTGGCATAAGCAAGTTTTATACCATTGATGATGCCACTGGTGTGTTCAACCCAACTGCTATACCAGATGGCGGAGGGCATGATTCAATATGGTCGTTTCATGTATGGAATGAAATGTACTTTAAGCGCCCAATGCTAAATACTGTTTTAAAATGCTCTAAATGCGCTGATGGCTGGCAAGCAGTGGATGCAACGCCACAAGAATTATCTGTTGGGGGTGACAAAAGCTTACCCCTTGGTGGGGGCTATATGATGGGCCCGGCGTCATTGCGAATGATTAAGAAAAACTTGGATCCCATTTGCAGAAATCAAAGTTACAAATATGGTTGTTTTGATTCCCAATTTGTAATAAGCGAAACCAATGCCAATATCATACTGTATACGAAATCGGCGACAAATACTGGCGACAACAATAACTTTGAATTATACCCAAAAGGCTGTGGTACTGCGTATGAGTGTGGTTATAAAATGGATCCATTCGGCGACGAATTTGGTACTGTTGGGTTACAAATTTCGACCAAGAAAAAGGGTGAAATATCAGCAAAATGTTTAAAAAGCGCAAATGATGATGAACCACGCGACTGCACGGGTGATTTAGACGATATTACAAGCAAATATAAATATAAAGAAGCAAGTGGACCCGGAAAACCAACATCTGCGGCCCCGACGAGACGGAGAAGTTTGAACAGCGACGCCGGTGGTAATGTTAAATTAAATCTAACACTTTATAACATTAGTGTCGGAATGGCACCAACTGCAAGTGGCCCTGTTATAAATGAGCCAGGCCACCCAGCTTCTAATGTTCTAATTGCTATTACTACGAACAAAGGTGTAGCTGGAGACAAAGCCCCAACTCTCCATTGCGGGTTAGTTGTTAGTGTTCGAGATTACACATCAAAAGTAATTGCGAAAGTTTACGAGGAAAAAATTGTGGCAAACAACGAAAACAATTGCATATTTCAAGAAATTAAACGTTCAGAATGGTTAGTATATGCTGCCACATATCTTGATATTGGCAACAGGCACAAAAATATTTCTGTAGCTATGGATCCGGGCGAAAGAGCGTACGCACTACATTTCGAGGTAACCGCAAGCACCGCCAAAGATGGTGTTGTTTTACTACAAGAGCGCACAAAAGTGATTTGTACCCCATTAATTGGAGCAGGCTCTTTACAATCTAGAATTTTTTGTGATGATAACCGTGGCCAATGGATACGGCCAGCAGTTAATTCAAAAAGCCAAACGCACTTGGTACATTTAGATAAATCTACACGTAAAACTGGATGCCAAAACGCCGGAGTCACAAAATCCTGGGCAAGTTTAGGTGGGCCAGACGATGGTATATGCCAGCAGAGTAACAATGTAGATGGGTGTTGGGACGGAGGGGATTGCTGCACATATTCGTGTTTTCAGTTGAATGGTGAATTTAAAGAACTTGGCAACGATGGGAAGTGGAAGTTTTCACATACATGCTTTCAGTTGAACGATACCGTTGATTGTATCGACCCAGTATTTGCTTCATCAAATTTTTCAGCTAGTATGAATCTACAGCTGTTGGATTATACTAGACCAAGTAAACCTGTATATAAAGTGCACGATGATCAAGATAATAATCAATGCGATATAACTGTTGAGATGATTAAGAAATATATAAATACATCTATATCTTCCCCAACGTTTTGCGAATCTTTTTCTAAACATGTATGCAGTAATATTACCTTTGCAAGAACACGAATAGAATGTTCTTCAGAAATTGCAAAATTAATTCCAAACGAGTGCAACGGAGGTAAAATGCCACGATGTAAACCTCGTACATCACAAAATTGCCAATGCCAGGAAGAATGGTCGTATACAAATACACAATCAACAGTTTTCCAGTTTAAAGGTCACTCTTGTGGTAATCCATTTTTAGGACCGGGCTCAAATTACCATTACAATGATTGGTGCAATATTGTCCCGGGCTCTTGTTTAAATACCCCTACCGGCACTCCTGGAGATGCTTCGACTTATTATGATGGGGCGCAATCTCCACCATCTTGGTGGGACAACTGTGGAAGTGGAGCAGCTGATGCAAATACAGGCAAATTGTTGAATGCTGGAGACGGTCCTAATATGGCATGGGGTGAATCAAGCAAAAAATTAGCCATTCCTATTGCTTATGCCGGAATTGATCATACTATTAGTATGCGGGTTTCAAGCGTCATCAACTTAGACACCATCACTGCTGCACCGGCAATCGATACAACGACAGGAGTGGCTGTCACTGTTGGAGCAACTACAACTGCACCAGTTGAAATTGTCACAACTTCACCAGCATCAGAAGTAAAAGTTGAGGCAAAATTTGAGCTAACAACTACACAATTATTAACAGCAACTGAATTAAATGTACCATTAATGAAATTAGCAATTGCAAAGGGTATTGCATACGCCCTTGATGTACCGCCAGAGTCAGTGACTATTTTAGATATATACGAGTGCCCAGGTGATGCAAGATGTTCATTGTCAAGACGTATGCGACGACAGTTATTGCAGGGGGTGCGTATAGTTATTGTATTTGAAGTAAAAGGGTCAGCAACAGTTACAGCAAAAGCAGAGCAAGGAATTTCTAACGGAAATACATTTGCAACGACCGTACAGTCGTCGATGGAAACAAGTATTGCAACAAATTTGGGTAAAACAATAACAATTACAGTCGCAGAACCAACACTTAAAAACAAAGCAGTGGGCGCTACGACGTACCCGCCAGTTAATAATGACAGTGCAAAGAGCAAGACGGGTTTGGATGCGATCCTCTTCCAGTCGATACTGCCCCTAATTGTTAGTATCATATGTCTTGCATGTTGCATTGGTGTCATTTGTTATTGTTGTAAAAACACAGAAAAAAGAAAAACTCGACGGAAGAAGGAGCAAGAGTTAAAAACATATGCAGTAGCAATGGATAAATAATTTCTATTTTTTTTGTTTTTTTTTATCAAATTCTTATATATCTGCTGTGAGTAATATTCATATAAGTTATATATATTTATTATATAATAAGTGCATAATAATAATAAAATATTTTTTTTTTTGAGAAATTATTATTCGAAGGATATATAACAATATAAATAATTCTTCTACAAAACCAGACGACAACCACAAAAAACGATAGTCAGCTACGCCAGCATACCGCTTTAGCATTTCTGGTTGTGTGTGTGTGTGTCTGTAAGTTTTGAGTGCAATGCAGGCAGCCGAAGTTGATGCACTTCCTCCAGCAGCGTCGAAGAAGGCGCACAAACCACATTATTTCGTAAACCTCATTATTTCGTTAGTTAAAGAAAAACCATGCAGTTCAGTATTTTATGGGTTGGTTACGTTGTTTTTTCTTGTTTTGGTTGTATCTGGAAATCCTATTTTTGCAACAATGTTTGGTTTTATGTATTTTTGTCTTTTCTATGCATGGGAAAACATTGTTCGTTTAGCTTGGTTAGAAACTGATGCAGAAAGGAAGGCACCTATGCCTTGTTGCAACACTGAAAAGATAGTTGTTACACGAGAAATGTTTTGTTATGCTGCTTGGGTATTATATTTATTGATTGCCTTCACTTCACTTACATTTTCATCTACATTGAGTGGCACCGAACCAAACGCATATTCAAGTTTTTCATATAGTATTTTAGGATCTTTAGGGGCTTTGTTTTTAAGTGTAACCATTGTTGATATAGTAGATGCGCTACGGCGATTGGCCATGAAATGTGGATTCTGCAAAAAATACCACTCCATAAATGATAAAAAAGTTTATCAAATTAAATCTATGCTTTCTATGGCAGCTTGTATTATTTTGTCGACATTTGCACTTGCAAACGGTTACAATGAAGGTTGGACCATGCAAATAGAAATCCCAATTAAACGTTTGCCATCTTGTTTAGATGGGTTTAAAATCGGTTTACTTAGTGATGTTCATGGAGGTGTTTTGATTGGTAAAACCGGAATTAGTAAACATGTAGCTGCCATGAACAAAGAATCTCTTGACATTATGATTTTATCTGGTGACATTGCAGATGGTTCGCCAAAGATAGTAAGTGGTGCTTTACAACCAATTGTTGATGATCTTGAAACTAAATTTGGGACGTACTTTTCCACTGGGAATCATGAGTATATGCATGGAACGGGCACGGGTGAGGAGCAAGGAGCTGCTTGGGAAGAATGGTGGAAATCACAAGGTATTGTAGTGCTTCATAATAATATCACTGCCGTGCCAAGCCTTTCAAATGGCGGGCCATACACTTCAAAATGCAACGAAACGTTTGATTTAATTGGTGTGCCTGATCTTGGGCACGGACCAAAATTAAAAGAAACCTTAGCACATGCTGACCAAAGCCGCGCCAAAATATTAATCGCACACCAACCATTGGAAATTATTAAAGCTGCGAAGGAAAATGTGGATTTGCAATTATCTGGCCATACACATGCGGGGCATTTTTTCCCATTACATATTGGCATTTCACTTTCTAATAGGGGTTATTTACATGGGTTGGATAAATTGGAAAAAACATATATTTATACTAGTGCTGGCACAACCGGGTGGGGCCCACGAACACGCTTATGGTCATTTAATGAACGAACTGTTATTACCCTTCGAAATGGCATGAACTATTCATCACCCAGCGATGTGTATCGAACATCTTTATCTATAGCAGTTGGACTCTCTGCTTTTATTTTTTTGGCATGTTGTTCTGGTTGTATTAATTCCATTTTGCTCCCATCCGTTCGAAATACAAAAACATTTTGGGATAAAAATTATAAAAAATAAAAAAATGTGGTTGTTGTTTTTTTTTATTATTATTTTTATTATATATTATTATTTTTATTATATTATATATAATTATTATGATGAGAGAGTGAAGTGCCCCGATATAGTGTTAGGGTTAGTATAATTTTTAGTTTTATAACATTTGTATGCATATCTCAAACCATGGCCAATGAATCTCATCGTAGTCAAGCTGCAAGCTGCAGAATTGTGTGCGGAAATGTCTGATGAAGATGTGTTAGAGGATGGTATGTTTGTGGATAATCCGATGATAAAATAATAAATCTCTCGCTCTATTTTAAAATGTTTTTAAGTTCTTCGCATATATTTAAAATATAAAATATAAATTTTTAATATAAAATTTTATTCTGTTTTTTAAAACTGTACACACACAAACACACACACAGTAACGAAATTCATTTTCGACGTGATTTAGTTTCATTGTTTGATAAGACTTCATCCTTCAATCGATTTTTCTCTGCTTTTGATATTTTTCCTTTTTTAAAATCCATTGAAATTTCAGCAAGTTTTTGCGCAGTTGGTGACATTAAGGGCATATCTTCAGCATTGAAATCAATGCTGGAGGACCCAAGATCCAATCGGATACCACGCTTTTTCAATGGCTTCATACTGTCGTCTTGTTTCAATGGAAGGATTGGCACATCGATATGCCCGCCATTATTTCTATTCGATAAATCGCCCAAATCGCCCATAGACATTGAATTGGAATTATCTTTACTTTCATCTAATGACATACCAAGTAGGGATAATGACATATCTTGAACATCTTGTGAATTTAATGCTTGGTCAATAGATCCCAGACCCCATGAATCTGCTTGCGATTTACTACTTTTACTGTTGCTGGTGTTGTTATTATTATAATGAACATTGGATGAATTATTATCAGATGCTAAAAAATTATCAAGTGTTGCCGATCCGTTTCCATGGCTCGTGCCACCGTCGATGCTAAAGGCGCCAATCGATGGTATATTATCCAAGCTAACATTTGGCATATCTTCATCTGTTGGCCAATCCCAGGTTAAATTCTGCCCACCAAAACCACCTGCCTCCGCAGCACCGGCTAAAAATGCTTGTTGCATCAATTGTTTCTCACGATCGGTTAAACTACCATCTTTGCCATTTTGTTGCTCTAATGCAAACTTTTGCTCGCGTAATTGCTGCTCACGTAATAACCGATGCTGCTGTTGCAGAATTTGCATGTCGTTACCATTTGCACTACCCCCACGTTGTAAAAGCTTTTCCAATGCACGACGGTGATCAGAATTTGGACGCACCAATCCTTGTGGTGGGTACGAAAAATTCATGCCAGGGTCTAATGGAACTGCAGTAGTACCACTATCATCCAATATCAACGGTGCATCTAAATCAAAATCGCCACCTAATCGATTATGTGGCGCGTTTGGTCCTAGACTGGTTAGATTCTTTTGGCGCCTCGCAACTTCATCAAACTCTGGAGAATCCCATTGAATTTTACTGTTTTTCGATGCTTTTTTCGATGATTTCCTCGGTTTCCGTGGCGTTTTCGTTGTTTTGGATTTTGTTTTATCATTATTTTTTTTACTTTTGTTTGGATTTAAATTGGATCCTTTTGATTCTTTTTTGTTCTTTGAACGGTTGCGTCTTTTAGCTGGTGACGGTGGGTTGATATTGCCATCAACTAACGCTTGTTTTGCTTGGAATTTACGACGCATGGCACTGTTCCATCTATTTTTAACAGCGTTTTCACTACGCCCTGGTAGTAACTTTGCAATTTCACACCAGCGATTTCCCATTTTATTTTGTGATTCAATTAAAATACGGTCTTCTTCCTCCGACCATGCACCTTTTTTAATACGTGGATCAAGATGGTTGAACCATCGCTCACGGCATTGTTTACCGATGCGACCTGGAATACGCTCCGCAATTTCACTCCATTTTGTCACGCCTAGCTTTATACAGTCAATGATGATTTTATCTTCATCTTTTGTCCATGGACCTTTTACTAAACCAGGCCGCAAAACCTTTTGCCAACGATGTAAACATTGTACATCACTACGTTTTCCCTGCAGGAATTCTGAGGATATTCTTCTCCAATTTTTCGGCCCAATCGCTTCGACTGCTTTTCTCAATTGTTCATCTTCGTCTTTTGACCATCGTCCACCTCCACTTGTTGTAGTGGTCGATCCAGCATCAGATTTTTTTCGTCGACGTGGTGCTTTTTTCACTTCCGTTGGAACAGTAGAATTATCCGTCGATTTTGATTTGGTACTAGTACTACCTGGTGCCGTATTAGTCCAGTTTACACCACCACTTGGTTGTGAATTTGGTACATTGCCATATTTGCTTAAAAATGCTTTTTGGTAGCTAGTAAGACTCCCGCTGCCATTGTCATCGGCCTTGCTGCCTGCATTTGCATTACTATCATCTGTCTTTACTTCCATTTCAAATCGAGGTGTTTTTTTATTTACAACACGTTTCTTATCTTGGTGATCAATGGATGAGGATAAGTCTTCATCACGTGTCCGCGCACTACGCTTAGCGACTGGTCGACGCGGCGATGGATCCACATATGACGACATTTTCACTTAAGTATTCTTGTTTAATGTTATGGTGAAAAACAACACAATATATATATGTCTGTATATTACACGAGGCAGGCAGTCAATTCAAAAAAAGAAAGAAAAACCAACCAACCAACGAATGAAGGGTTTGACTCTGGTATTGTATTGTATTATATGTACGTATGTATACACGCGACACAGCTATACAAACAAATGAAAGGCGTGAAATATCAGGCTAGGATAAATATGTTACAACGTTTTAATGTTGTTGTTTTTATTGTATGTATGTATATTCGGTGGTTAGCAGCACCCGTTTGTTGGAGTCGTGCAAAAAGCGTTAGTTTTTTTGTATGCACTGTAATAAGTTTGGCTATTATTAATAATAATAATTGTATTTAAAAAAAGTTTGGCTATAATAATTGTATTTTATTAAACTTTTTTTTCTTTTTTTTGTGTTGTTGTGCTGTTGTCATTATACATGGTTATTACTTTATTTGAAATACTCGGTGGAATTAGCATGGACACAGGACGGACTACGGGCCATACGATCTTTGGGATTGCTGGATTGGCATTGGTGGGTCCACTACCATGGCAACAGGACTGAAACACCTTAATCGGAAAGGGTAGCAATCTTAATTTGAAAACTACTGGAAAAAATAAGGAAGCAGAAAGGGAGCCAACAGCTATATAAAGCTCTACTTGCATTGTTCGCCTTGTTGTTGGTGTTGTTATTCCTTGTATAGTAGGATCATTAGTGGATTTCAAAACTAGGTTTAATTTAGTATACTATAGATATATATTTATATAGGATAATATAAAAAATCGGATATTCTAGATATTTTCATCCAATTAACATTGGTCATTTTTGGATTTTATGAATTTATTATCTCCAAAGATCTACCTATCAAATATCTATAGTATACTAAATATGTACTAATTAGACCACCCCTGTTTTTAGGAGAGTTTCATCCGTCTTATTTACAAGGTACTTATTACACTTATGATGATAGTGGTGTCGTATAGTATTAATAATTATTATGAGGTGTGGTAGCTTTAGCTTATATACTATAGTCTACATCAACAACACGTCGTATTATTATATATTATATTTTAGTGCTTTATTATTATATTTTATTATTATATTTGAAATATTATATTAAAAGTAT
>JACKZZ010006916.1_pt1 | contig 10479 bp, 9 predicted proteins | sample 8027871 | NCBI WGS metagenome assembly JACKZZ01 (sample SAMN15724774, study PRJNA655200) | protist metagenome | isolation source: fluorescence activated cell sorting (FACS) single amplified genomes of... | place: USA: West Boothbay Harbor, Gulf of Maine | collected 2000-07-19
GTCTGAGCTCACTGTTGCACCGATTCTGTGTTCGTTAGCTACAATATCGCGTTTCAATAACTAAGCTCCGTGTTTTTAGGTGTTTGCGTTTCAACTTGCGACAATTTCTTTCTCCTGCGCCTTACTTATTTTTTTTAGGGTTCCTGCATGCTCCACTTTTGCTCGTCTGTGTGCGTTTGCTCTTGCCTCTGCGCCTCGTTTTTTTGACTTGCTTTAGACGCGCGGGATTTTTTGCGATGGGTATTGCGTCCTGTTCTGCGCCTACTTTTGTGCGTCAGCGTGCCTCACTTGTGTCGCGCTCTTGCTGCTCTTCTTGCTCTTGCTGCGTTCCCTTTGCGTTCGCCTTTTTCGTTTGTTTCGGTTTTTTTTCCGCCTGTTTCTTCGTTTTTGCTCTGGGCGGGGGCCCGCCCCGCTGGCTTGTCTTTGCTGCGCAGCCTTCTGGACTTGCGGTCTGGCACGCCCTAAGCCGACACGACAAAATGCACACCCCAAACCACCAGCACGACCTAAACCACTACATATATAATATGGATAAACGTTAATAGTTTAAGTAAGTTAAAGCTCAGGTTCTTCTTGTAGACAAGCTGAAACTTTAAATGAGTAGTAACCGTGTGAATATATATTAATTCCAGTCATTGCCGTAAATAGGACTGAATGCCGCCCATATAATAATATAATAATACTACGATTAGAACACTGAATATTTTTTCTCTCAAACCTCAGCTGGAATAGTAGAATTGGCTGAAACAACTACATTTAAGGTGTCACGATATATTTATTCCCAATTGACATATAGTATAACTGAAAGTTATTAAATTCAAGTTTCAACAAGTTTTAGATATTTTATTATTTAAAAAATTATAGATATATTATCTTTGAAAAATTAATTTCAAATTCACTAATTCAATATAGTTATAGTATAAGTACTGAAAGTTATTAAATTCAACAAGTTTTAGATATTTTATAATTTAAAAAATTTGTTTTAAATTAACAAACCCAATATTTTCTTTGTCGAGCTAATTGGTTAAATTAAAATGTAAGTAAAGTATGGAAAAAAGAACGGGCTATTTTCGGCCGCGGCTGCTGTTGGGCGTACCGCGGCCCTGAAAATAAAACTAAAAGGTAATGACATTTAAAGCGTATTTGCTGATATCTAAAAAGCATGCGCCATCAATTGCAGATCTGAGATTGCATTTACCATGTTGAGCATTGTCTTCTTCAGCGTGACCAACATTGTCTGCTTCTACCAGTGCTTGAGTCAACGGAGAACTAACACATTCGCGCCGTGGATTCCATTGTGCAGCGGATTCCAAGTGCCTCTCGGCCTCGTCCTTGGCTAGCCTCTCGTGCTTGCCTGCTCCTCCTGCTTCTGCCAGTGCTGGGGAATTGAAAAAGAAAAACTGCGAGGCGAGGCTTCTACTGCGATATAAATGTTAAATGTAGACACTTCAATAAGGTCATGGCTTCGCCCGCCTCAGCTGTGGCCCCTGTCTCAGCCCGACCCCCAGCTCGTCACTTTAATACAGATATGGTCTAAAAATGATCGCGATTACAGCGCAGACTGGTGCTTCCGAGCGGCTCCGGGATATGCCAGATCTCCAAAGTGATCAAAATTTTCTTCCCAAATAGAGCATTTTTAGTGCAGGTTGGAGCTCAAAACGATACTATTTTTGACCGCATTCGAGCGCCTATCGAGCCCCCCAAGAGGCTCGGGGATCTGCTAAATCTCCAAAAAGGCCAAAAATGGCATCCCAGATAGAGCATTTTTGGCCGCGCGCCGGCCAGCCAAATCGCACGGAAGTGGGGAGGGGGGTTTCACTAGTCACATTCCTTCTCGTTATTGAATGGCTTCGATGATTGAACCCTTATAAAACAGCAGCGGTTTCGAACCGGGCTATTAGACAATCTCTCTGCTCTGAACAACTTGAATAGAAAAAAAAATACCTGAATTTGTTCTGGGAGCACTTGCGCCACCTAAACAGCCGACACAAACTGCTGCAGCACCACCTACTAGTCCGGTGACTACGGGCGAAGACGGGACAGGATGCAGAGGCCCAGCACCTTCGACCGCGTCGATTTCTTTTGTAATATTAGGTTGAGTTTGATCCGAGTCCCCAGCGCCAAATTTATAAAGAGCTCCAATCCCAAAAGCTGCAATCGCGCCGCCCGCAAACTTCTTGCAAATAGAAGTTATATTTGAAGACCGTGACGTCTTCTTCAATTGAGATGTTTCTGAATCTGATGATGAGGGTCCAAGTGTAACTTTTGTAAAAGTAGGCTTATTAGCTGTTTTTGGTTTACCTTCAGCACAGCCTCCACTGGTCCTATTAATAGAGGGCGCTTGAACAATGGCAAGCGCAACAAACAATAATAGTGCTAGAAAAAGCAACGAAACCAGAAAGTAAGAAAATCCCCCCTTTCGGACTTTCTTCAGCGTCTCATCCGATGTCATGGAGTCGGTGTATTATTCAATTTATTATATATTATAGTCCGGCCAAATAATTTTATTTTTCAGTCGTTTTTAAATTAATTATTAAAATTCAGATTCAAATTATTCCCTCTTGGTAAACTGATCTGCAACTAAAGAAGGCTTGTTTAAAGAAGTCGCGATAGAATTCGGCCTCAGAGGGGGAGTCCTTATTGTAATACAGAGTGGGGTTCGGCGGAGATCCATCGGACTTGTGTAAAGGAAGCCCAACACACTCTCTTGGGGGTGAATAGCCTACTCTACTACTAGAAATATTATCGTACTTGTCGTACTCAATTTTGCCTGTCAAAATCTCGCCCATTCCTTCAAGACTCTCTTTAAACTCCTGCAGGGCCGAATGGGGAGGATATTTATTAATGTTGTTATTATTATTATTATTATTAGCGTGTCATTTCTTTCCAACAGCCGCATCAGCCGCGCCCGACTTTATCGCCCTCACCGCTTTTTGGGTCTCTTGTTTGGAGTTTCTCAGTCTATCATCCTCCGAGTTTTTGGAAAAGCTTCAGGCGCGCTCTTGTCGAGAGGGGAGGGAATTGATCGGGGGTGAATCTAGTTCGAAATGCAACCCCAATCGTTTCCTTGACGAACTTGTACTCAAACCGCCGCGAGAACCTGGAAAAACTGCACTAATTAAGAATAATATTCTTATATCAGGGGCTTAATAAATAATGTAACTCTTAACTTTTAAGCTTATTTTCATAGGGGTAGTTTAACATAGTTTTCGACTAAGAGTCCGATACGAACTTACAACTTCGAAAACTGTGATCATACATAGTTTAGAGTTCCCATGGCACTGGGTAGAGCTATCCCCATTGTATCAGTGACCCCGTTTTTTCGAAAAAATTACAGACACAAATGGCGAAGCGAAGCGTCTGTATTGTTAACGGGATAAAAGTGTAATGGTATAAGATTGTAAAAAGCAGTGCCTGTAGTATGATTTGTAAAAAAACTATGTTACGTCGAAGTTTCATGTTCAAAAAACTGAGCAGAGATACTCTCAACTCTCTCTCTGCGATATTGAGACATAGCATTATTTTTTAAATTTCATGGCATGAAAAAAAATAATAGTCAGCTTCCCTAATCATATTAATACATACCCGAAGCGTCGCCCGCTAATTTCTCTTCTGACGCCCGTGACCTTCAGAATTTGTCTATAGTGTGGCTGTTAGTATTATTCGTCCGACTGTTCAAGTTATTAATATTGATATCGTCTCTGACACTCTGCAGTTTCTCGTCGAACGAATCTAACATCCGCAGCTCCTTTACCTGATTTTCAGCCGCCAAAATGAGGGCCCGTGGATTCTCTTTGCGCGACGACATCAAATTTTTGTCATACGAGTTTCTCGGCCTTCCATCTTCTGCATCTGGCAGATTTAGATCCTCCATAGAGACGGTTATTGGTTGCAGGAGAATAAGAATTGTTATTATTGTGGAAGTCCAAGTTTGTTGTCTGAAGACCTTTTAAATTGTCATTGCCATTGACTATTAAACCATAACTATTTCATGGCAAATTATTACTTGTTTCTGACTGTAGGTAAGATTTCTGCTCTTCGAAGCTCTGTTCCTGGAAACTTTTCTCTCTCGCAGAGCAGGAGCGACTTTCCTGCATCTGAATTCTTCGTTCTCGAAAAACTTGACACTCGCCCATTGTCGTCGCCAATGCCCTCCCCGATGGCTCGAGTGCTGCAAGTCTCTCGCACGACGGCCTCCAATCTAGACTTCTCACTCTCAGCCAAAATGCCTGAGTGAGGACCAATATTCTTTTCCTTCATCGACTCTACGGTTTTCTCCCAGATTCCCAGACTGCGCTTCTGGATACTCCCCTCCTCAGTGGCCTTAGACCAGGGTTCACTCTCCAAGTCTAAACGATGCGAACGAATTTGCTCGTGAACCGGTATGGGACCCGGATTTTTGTTTCGACGCCCCCGAAGATAATCTTCGGCGATTTTATTGCCTACCTCTTCTGAGAATGAATTTAACTAGTTGGAGTGTTTTTCTCTTTACTACTACTACTACTACTAGAATTTCCCTGCCGGCTTCGCGACGCCGAAGACCTGTTTTATTCTCCTAGGAATACTTCTGGACCTACGTTTTCGGCGTCTCTCTACATTGGTCGAACACTTGAATTATTAAAGTATGTTTACAAATTTATAAAAAAGAGGAGAAAACATTAATTATTAAATTTACTCCTTTAATTAATATATACATACAGTAGGATAAATTAGGTTCATAGAATTGGGAGTTTTAGAAAATCGATTCACACTGTCACACGTTTTCATTTAATATTAATATCATCGTCCATGTTCGAAATAATATTATTCTCCTTTCCCTTCGTCGCCCTCTTTTTTCCTTTCAGCACCCTGTCCCACCCTTCTCTTTGGGATTCCCTTCTCAATCGCAGTTTTCCAATCTCCGTTGGTCTCTTGCCATCCAAGAATGATCTCGGCGCAATGATTTACTGTCAAAACTCGACTAAAGGTGCCATAGTTGTTCTGTTCGCTCTCGTATTCCCCTATGGGAAGCCTGGCTGTCGGTATTCCTAGCCGCTCCGCCTTCAGTTTGGTGCAATTCTTCAGGCGATTCCGATCGACCACTCCTCCCAGAATGTAGGTCTTCTCAGGCTCAAAGCCAGTGAGAGTGTTATCCGAGTCGGCTGTCAAGTACACTGTGTTTTCTGGCGAAAGTGACGTTACATAGGCAGAAAGGTCGAAACTACTACTGCTCACACTTTTTTTTGTCTCTTCCGTTGGCTTGTCTTCTGAAGCTAACACCACAGATCCACCAGTTGTAACTGTAGCCGGTGGTGACTCATTAATATTGGAGTTAGTAGTAGTACTGCTTTTGGCACCCCCAAAACACTTCTCCAAGACGCATTCTTTAGTTGTGTGAAAGGCCAGCCACTTCTCACTCCCGCACATTCTACTCACAGCCTGCTGCATCTGGGGACCAAGTCCACTGCAAACAAAATGGCTGGGCCTTTCACACCGCTTATTCGCGGAGAAACAGTACATCAGCTGACTGGCCAGACTGTTGCGCTCTTTCTCTGTCATCCAATTCTCCCAATCGCAGTCAACTAGAATGCGCGCGTTTCCATCGGCTCTTGCGAGAAAATCTCTCTTCTTTTGCTCTTTAATCAAGTGCCTGTTTCGACGTGCCTCCTCTGCCAGTTTGGCATTCTCTTCTGGGCTGAGGTCGGGACGACACACTCCTCGCGCAGTGAACTCGATCACTTTCCCGTTCTCAACTTTCACCTGCGTCGTCGAAGAGGAGCCCCGCAAAACTAATTCGTCTCTATAAGCTGCCTTCTTCGCTTTCTCTTCAGCCTTTCTGCGCTTCTTCGCCTCTTCGCGGTCTGCCAAAGCTTTTTCCTGCTTCGCAGCCCTCTTCTTTGACCGTTTGGATTCGGGATCAGCCGGGGTAGGCATCTTAAAGGTCGAACTTGATGAATCTTCTGCACAAGACATATTATGTATATATATCTATATATTATCCGATATATTATTATAAACTTTTAAAAAGCTGGGATACGAGTTCCGAAAATACAATTTACGTCTAATAAGTCTTAGTTATACTAGTTGTAATATATAATAAATATATATATCGCTGGATAAAAAATACTATTGGGAACACTATAGTCTTAGCGAACCTGCGGTATTATATATTATTGTGATATTAATTAAAGTAATTTATTGAAGGATTCAAAATGATCGTTTATTCCATACAATGGCGGGGACGTTCAGCGGGGCTGTTATAGAAAATATTTTAAGTAGATTCACGAATTCGTAAAAATATTCATTATAATAACCGACCAGAATTTCGTATCGAAAATGCGTACTAAAATCTTATGACATGATTTAAAACCTTATTATTAGAACAAAGCATGAAATTATCGAGCCTCTGGGATGAGTTTGCACAAACTTGACGCAAGAATTATTAATATGAGATATTTTAAAATAAGTTAAACTCGCTAGATTTAATCTTCAATAGCATCAAATAAATGACTCAGATTGGCCTATTTCGCACACAAACCGCCAAAACTTCAAACTAATATTAATATTATTATTTTATATTGAAATCGCAAAATATGAGCAGCAATTATTAGTCAAATTTGAATACGTCATATTTGATATATTCCTTCAGTCTTCAATTGATGAAAATCCAAAAAAAAAATTTAAGTTCCTGAAAAAAATTAGAGTTCTTGTCTTCCGGTTTCAGTGATGCTTGAGATAGTATTTTCTACTTTCAATGGAAGCGCTGCCCCATCAAAAACTGCACTATCTACAAAGGATTTCAGTTCTGATTTTAGGTCGGCATCCTCGACTTCTTTTCCAAATACTTTGTAGCGGCCGCGTTTGGGACGATATAGAATGAAACTATTCACTTTTTTTCTTTCTAATAACGCAAATGCGGTGGCAATCTGTGGGTTTTGTTCCACGGAGACCCAACGGATTCGCACAGGATCGGTGCGATATGTGTTTGATAAATCACGCATAGCATTGGCAATCGAACTACTCTCAATGAGGTCTCCCCCGCGTAGCCAAAGTAGGTAGAAATTCGTATCTTTATCAGCCGTACACTCACTTTTCCCCAGCTCCTTAAAGTGCCCCTGGGGACCCGATTTTCGCAGAACGGAAATATGCTTTTGCGTCCACAGTGAGAGCTTCTCTTTTTTCAGCGAGACGCCATTGTACACCTGTACAATTATTTAAATTTAGTTTCAATTTCCGAATTTACATCAAGATTCAACAAGATTCACAAAATGCGTACTACTACTATAGACTTATTAATAATTATTCATCTCAAGTGATTTCTAATTATACCTCGCCCAGCTTCAATTTATTATCGATCATGGCCACGCTAGGCACTTTCTGCAGGTCCAGGCCAAAGTGGATCTGTATCTCATTTTTGTACAACCCCGCCTTGTCACAATTGGGTACCACCCCTAAAAATGCGCGCTTACGAAATTCAAGCGCCAATGACTTCCACAGAGGAGGAATCTTTATATTTTGTAATTTACAAAAAAATAATATTAATTATGAACCACCTTATAAGTTATAATGAAAGTATAAATTCGAATCTAAACCACCCTTAAGTATTTGATATACTTCTCTCTTGTTCGTAAACAGTAAAATAGCGGGCTTGTTCGCGGCGCCAGCTTCGTCGACAAAGGCTCGCAACTCTTTCACCTGCCCAATTTCGGAAATCCCCTGTGTTGGCATCTGTTGGTTGAACCAATTCTGAATGCGTTTCGACTCAAACTCGCCCTCATACCTATCAATTATAAATTGGATCATTTTACTAGGCTTATTATAATATTAGTTTGTCACATCTCTGTAAAGTTAGTGTTGTTTTAATATTTTCAACACTAATACTATCTCAGCTTACAGTAAGTGTTCTCCGGTATCTTCTCAAACTATAATACTTGATATAATACCAGTTTGGCTCGGACGAGTCACTAGATCCCAGCCCCAACCAAGCCAATTTGGGATTGGTTTTGGAGCTCATTTGTTCAGAGTCTTTGACGAAGTGTCTGCAAAGTTCCTGATTTTGAAAGCAATTTACTGCGGCGACTTTGATCAAGCTTCCGTACACTTTGGCTACATCTCTATAGACCGCCCCAGCCTGCCTACATTCTTTTCGCGTGCACTTGGGTGAATAGAAAAGGACTGCCCAAGGCTCGTCTCGATCATCGAGAATCGACGTCACTCCTTGGCTCTGAATCTCATATATCTCGGAATCCTTGTTTTTTGTACCTCCAACGCGTGAATTCTAGACTTCAGCTCTATAAATGATATATAATTTTATATTATCAATATATTTTAATATATATTATAAATTTTATATAGTATTCCACACATCATCAAAGCGTAATATTATTTAAGTACTAACGTCAAACCAATTCCCCTCTGGGCCTGCTTCGGGCTCTTCGAAAAACTGGTACTGCTGCATTCCATTGGGGAATTGCAGGATGCGAACATGGACTTTTCCTGTTGGCTCCCTCCCATAATGTTGCCTAAACATTTCCTCCGCGTTCATTTCATGCCCATTATCTTTCAAAGCATCCTCTCCCCCTTTGTCGTAAAGCTTTCTTTTCTTCGGATCCAGAAGGACTTCATTGGCTTGACTGATCTCGATGAATTTACCTTTTTTCGATAGCCTAGCCTAGTCTAGTAGTGTTTAGGTTTAAAAATAAATGGTGACAATATTTAAAATTATTAATACTCTGGCATTCCTTTTCTTGCTCTTTATCTACATTCCCATTCTCGTCTCTACCACATTTGTCAGGATGGTAGAGTCGCGATTTCTCGCGGTATGCTTTTTTTATCTCCGCGTCCGTTGCCGATTCCGTAATCCCCAGTGCCCTGTAATACGCCTTTGGCTCGGATGCTGCGATAGAAGACAGGGGAAATAAGAGCAACAAGACCTGACAGATTCGAAGGCCCATAACTGGACTCTTGCTGTTTAGAAACATATTTTCTATAATTAATATAGCTTCCAATAAACCATTAATTTATTAAGGCCGTGCCACTGCGGTAGGTTTAATTCACGATTAATTAATACGACAGTAGTATCAAATTTGTCAACAGTTATGATTATTAACTGAGCATGTCGTCACTTTGCTTATGAATCTTGCACACTAGTTAGACTCGTTCGCGAGCTACAAGTTCCAAATTTTCTATGCAGAGAGGCTAATTTTTTTCTATTCTGTACAAAGTGAGCGAAAAGCTGTCGGGGGCATTTTGTTTCGACGAAGCCCATTGTTACTCGCACGGGGTGGAATGAAAGAACACGTCAATAATTATTCTGCCTTGCGCCTGGTTTCTAGTGAGTCTTAATATTTTAATTCAATTGAGTTCGGTTCAGAAGGCAGCAGGTCAAATTTTTTTACTTGCTACAATGAACGATAAAAATTGGAATCGCCAATCGTTAGAAAAGATTTAAATCCATATCTTGTACAACTACTAACAGAGAGAGAGAGAGAGAGTTTTGATTGAATTATGACTTATCGCTATCGCTGGGCGTAAAATTTGGCACGTTGTTACCCATGGTGCTGTGCTGAGTGATGAAAGAACTCACCTCCTGGAATAGTACGTTATAGTCCCAAACCACGTCATCCTCCTCCACAGATTTGTGGGGGCACATTGCATTCATTAGACAGGACAGATCTAATCCAGCGCGCGAAGAGGTATAGGTATAGAGGTATCTGTAAAGTTTATAAGTTTTGGAATTACTAATATTAGAAGACCGTATATAATTATTTACGAGATAGGTCACAATAGAATACTATTATAATTCTCTAGGTCATATTATGATACTAAATTTATTTCACTAAGGATATATGGGCAAGTCCCCCAAGTGTCGGTGACAGGGAAAAATTGACCCCCCCCTTCCCCGGTATTGGTAACAGGGCAAAATTTCGATGGACTCTAAATATTAGTTGGCTCATATTTCACGCTCGTATTTCCTCGCAGATCTGCGTTGATTTTCGATGTGTTCGAAGCCTGACTTGGCTCATGTTTGAGGCTCGTATTTTGCGCGCCTCCTAGATCTGCGGCGACTGCGGAACGAAGCCAAAAGCGTCTTGATTTATCGATGGATACCTAGGCTGATTTGGCTCATGTTTGAGGCTCGAAATTAGGCCTTGACCGACACCTCTAGACTATTTGCTGAAATTTGCCTCTTCTATCACACGCGACACTGAAACACTCTTAGCCCAACAACACACGTACTAAACCAAACACGTTCTACTCTTCTACTTCTGTAGCACTCTTCTGTAGCACTAGCACTACGGTACTACTAGTTACAAAGTAATACTTCTCGACATTGTCGGGCTCGAGCTCGCGCAGAGTACGAAAGTCCCGTTCCACGATGGGTGGCGCTGCCACTTGTTTTGTGATGTCCTCCTCCTCCTCCTCGTCAAGATCAGGAATTACCTACAGTACTTTATTAAATTTATTAACAGGACTTAGTAATACTAATTATTAGACATC